>JAABUQ010000400.1_pt1 | contig 100307 bp, 98 predicted proteins | sample 5560001 | NCBI WGS metagenome assembly JAABUQ01 (sample SAMN10711888, study PRJNA513371) | rock metagenome | isolation source: Antarctica rocks | place: Antarctica: Victoria Land, Finger Mt nord | collected 2015-12-18
TCTTTTTCCCTCTCTTCGATTCCTCCTTTCTCTCCGTCTCCTTTCCTTCGTCCCTCCCTTCCTGCCTTCCTTTCCTCCCTTCCTCCCTCCCTTTCTTCCTTCCTTGCTACCTTCGTTCCTTCCTCCCATCCCTCCTTGGCCCTCCGGCAGAAAACTAGCAGCGGCCTGAGCACGCGGTTTACTTCAGTAACCTTGTCTTTTTGCCAAAATCGCGTGGGTGATCGAGCAGCCTATCACAGATCGATCCCCCTCCCGTCAATTCCGGCTCTATCACCCTTGAAATCATCAAGGCGTGAGACCTCATTTCCTTCCCAAAACCTAGAACTCTGTGAGATTGGGGGCTGCAGACAGTTTTCGTCGTCCGTCTGTATGGTATAAAGAAGGGCTCTTTGGAAGATTGGGAGTTCTGGGCTTGAATGCGTCGATTTGGCCAGAGAAGGTGGTGGCAGGCTGAGTGGTGGGAAGGCTTGTTAGGGGGGATGGAAGGGGGTGAGGAGAGGAGTAGGTATGTGGGTTGTGTGAAGATTGGGGTATTTGTTAGATAGTCCGCTTGTGGGTTATGGTGGGTAGCTAGCTATTGAGCAGTTTATGATACACAGATCCGATATAGGGTAGAGATGTGCAGGGAGAGGATGAGATAACTAGATTTCGATGAAAGGTAGCTGTCATCTATCGGCCAGAGTGGGCTTCGGGTACTATCGAGCATCCCCCTTCAGATGTCCCTTTCCTGATCCCTCCAGACACCTATGCCAGGCTTTCCTGCATCGGGCGTGACGTGCTGTACCGGGTCTGGCAACATGTAGAGGTAGTCCGTAGTCTGCGCAACGCTCTCGGCGTCTGCGGGAGCTCGGACCGATGCAAGCAATGAAGCGTATACCCTCTCACAGCATTGCGAGTCCATACAGTTCGACCGGGGATATCGCATCAGAATGGCTGGTTGGTTTTGGGAGCAAGAGACGAGCTCGGGAAGTATTGCAGCGGGCGGCTGTTTTGAGATCAGGGGCTTGATGTTGTCTGTGCTGTTTGCTTGGATGACATCTCGAGCAGGGGTATACTAGTAGTGGCAGGGTTGAGACGGAGGAGATAGGGACGCGGTTGATGAAGGGCTGGAGGGGAGTGACGCTTGAGGTGCGGAGCGTAAGGCTGGATATGTGGTTCGAGGGCGTAGGAGGTTGGGTGTAACCCCCTCCTAACTACTACTTGAATCGGCGGCTATGATATAGGTATATATATCTCTTGTGGTTGGGCCCTAGGGGACATAGCGACAGGATGCTAGCCACACTTGGAACTGCGAGCATGCCGCCAAACTCGCTCCTACCTAAGGCGGATGGAGTAAAAGGAGTAGATGGATGCGTCAAAGAGATGTAAAACGACAAGGATAAGATATCGAGCAAATGGCTGTACTAAACAGTATGTAGACAGCTCGATACTCAGCCCCCTTCTTAATTTGCCGTTTCTTGGTACTCGCCCCCCTTATCATGTAGGGCTCTGCTGTTGATAGTGAACGCCGCTGCCAGACTGCGCTGTGCTTGTAGCGTTTGTCGTGGAGGTGCTGCTGAGACAGCGAGAAGGATTTCCTGGGCGGCTACATCTTTTGTTCGTCGAGCACGGTCATGAAAGCGCTTGGGATAGGGGTGTCCGGTGCGGGGCGGAGTGCATTTTGTCTTCGGGACTGTCTTTGGGTCAGAGGGTTGGGGTTGGCTGAGAAGATGATCGGAGCCGTGGCTGGAAGGTCCTAGCTGCTCAGGTTGCTGGAGAGTTTCGGCGAGCTTAATGGTGAACAGTCCTGGATATTGCGGAGAGCAGCAACCAACTCTCGGTTTCCTTGGATTGTGGAATGACTCTTCGACGTTGTTTGTTTCGGTAAGTGAAGATCGCTGCCTCATTGGTTATGCTTGTAGAGCGAAAAGTAAGAGCGTGGGCTGACATCGACCAGAGTGTCTGTTGTGGAGATGTGCGGCAAAGACATGCAGAGCAATTTCCCCTTGGTATTCGCTCGTATATTCGTCTGGCTTCGGTGGTTTGCTAGAGAAGGCGAAGTGCTATATGGTACAGAGTATCGTCGTGCTATGATGTTGCTTGCCGATCCAGCGCCTTAGAGTTGATGAAGAATACGGCCGGACGCAGTGCCTAGAAGGTCCTTTTTATCCGCAACGATGGGTCCAGGAAGTTCATCTTGTTGTCGACAGATGTTTGCTGCTATCATGGCTGATTTCGTCCAAGCTTGTTGAAGACTGTTGTGTTGGCATAGTGGCTGACATGTTTTTGGACATGACTTCGGTCGAAAGACATGGTGAAGAGGGAGAGAATTGTTATGCTCTTAGTTGGGATGATAGCAGCATTCTGCGTGGACATTCTCACGGACAGAGTGTCCGCATAAGCGTTTGGGAGCATACCACCGTCTGGGCATGTAAGGCAGGCTACTAGTATGATCTGACGTGCTCAAGTACTTCTTGTACAGCAGTGTTGGCGTTTGCTAAGGTGCCGACGGGTAGACATCCTCTCTGGCGGCAAGTACCTCGTACTCCATGTCTTGCGCGGGTAAGGGTTAAGAACATCGGTGCTGAGACGTGGATCAATCTGCATCTGGGCCTCCAGGCTACGTGACTTGGGCCTGTGCAATGAAGAGAATGGTCATTGATACATCTGATCCAGAAAGAGAGAACCAAATGTGAATCGTGAAGTAGTCCTTGTATGATATTCTTGTTTCGTCGTCGAGGAATCGTCCGGTCCAAGCCACCTGCATGCGAGTATGTTGCCGCTTTCGGTTAGGGGCAGGCCTTCTTTCTAGCGCTGACAGGCGTTAGGTACGAAGCAGCTAAGCTTCGATAAGACGCTGAGAGCAGACACGAACAGAAGAGAGTCGGCAACGAATGAGAGTGACTGGTCAGAGGTCGTAGGCTTTAGGGGGACAATGGTGATTGCCGGGGAAGCGGTTCTGGTTTTGTAGGGACGTGTCGACGACCAAACGGTCATTGACCTGTTGCGGGCTTGTCAACACCAAAATCATTGGCGGCTGAAATCAGGATAAGAAGAATCTCACTCCATTGCCTCGGTTGAGAGAGGGTGTAAATGTCTGTCTATAGATTCGGGCAAATGAGAGGTTTCTTCGTGGCACATGGCGGGTTTGTTATTGACGCAGCTCATGACAATCGGAGAAGCCGTAACAGGCGACCTCAAGATACATGAAAAAGGAACGTAGATGTACACTTTACATGTTGCTGTCCTGACCAACGCCTTCTCGAAAATGCTGGCCATCATTGATTTTTAGACGAGCGCAAGGTCTGGTCGGCGTTACGACAAAGTCTAGAGCTCCCTAATAGAGGTTGTTCGAGTGATCATCCCTGATTTGCTTTTTCATAGGAATTCTCTTCGCCCTACACCCTATGTCGACTTGCTCGTGGTAGCTGATGGGGTCTTGCAGTCTCCTAGAGCTCGAGCTCATTGTATCAGTCTAGTCCACTTGTAGATTATGAAGCCTGGAGGAAGAATTTATGTATAACATAAGAAGCGCTGATGTTGAGCCTTGAAAGCACCGAGTGTCGGTGCAATGCAGCCAGCAGATAGCTCGCCACAAATCGGATGAGAGGAAAGGTGAACGGACCGCATTTCTCGTTCTGACGAGTCTCCCTGTTCGGAGATGACGTGAGCCGGAAGCTCAGGCCGTAAGACGGCATTATTAGATCTTTTAGTCAGAACTTACGTGGCTACAACATTGGGAGGACATCTCTCATGGGTCTGCTGATACCGAACGCACCTTGTAACGTAAAGTAGTATCAGCCAATATCCGCTAAGACAACTTTGGCCGTGTAGATGCTCATACCACGCTTTGACAAGATAGCGTACATGCCCGCACTGGTAGGTCACTTTGGTATAGTCACACATCTTAACCCATTGGTAGAGATTGAATGCTGGGAGTATTGGCGCCGAGGAATGTCTCCATCCATGATGTTCCTATAGATGATTTTATGCTGTGAGGAGGCAGGGAGGGGTCCGCTGCGCTTGGTTTCAAATGATGGAGGATCATGCGACCAAGTGCTCCACAACGCGGCTTCTCTGAAGCGCCATTGGGCCGTAGCTCATGAGGGATATTGCTGTTACCACTCCCTGCTCTGGCCGTGATCAGACCTGTTGGGGAGCCCCGCATAGGGATCTCTTGGAGTCCGAAACTAGATGATGGCTGTCTGGGTTTACCGTTCCTGCAATGTGTCTTAAGCGACCCTGATGATAATGCAGAGTGCAGTAGTGCCTGGATAGATACAGTCTGAACCTTCGCTATCTGTTGAAGATCCGTGAGATGGTGGGAGGCCGGCAGAGGGAGTTCCATCGATCAAGGCGGTGCGATTTGAGAACGCCCTCGGGACAATTCGTGCCGGGCCCTTTCTCGAAGGATTCTACGTCCGGAAGCTTGCTGGCTGCTGCAGAGGCCTTTGTCTGTTGGTCTGACACCACAAGAGCGCAAGCTTCGTCATGCTCGTCATTGGCCCTCATGTAGCTCATACAAGCAGGGCCGAAAGAGTTCCAGGCAAATCAAGCTAAGCCATGACTTTTCAGGGTAAAACGGCTGGGATGGCCGTGATTGGAAACTCCTCTCCTCGAACAGCAGATAGCGGGTCCCAGAAAATGCGAGATTCGTCCCAGGGAGCACTCCGCATACGCCTCGAATGCGGGAGCTGCTCGGTTGCCATCCTTCACGGGTACAGGTCAGGCGATTCCCTCTTGTTGGTGTGGACGACTCGCCGGCTGTTGCTAAAAAACCTACCCCGAGATCCCGAAGTGTCAGAGACATCAACGTCATCTTCCACCGAGGCGCCTCCAGTATCCTTTGCTACTTGTGTGAAGGTCTTGACGCTCCCGCTGCTTTGCAAGGTCGACTGTGGCCTTTGGCTTTGTCTTGCAACCATCCTGTGCGCCTGGAGCTCTTTGACTGTCTGGGCCTGCCGACACTAGTGGGAATGCATTCTGCAACCAGAGCGATAACATGCGGACTGAAGAAAAGGCGTGCAGCGTGCAGAAGCCAACGAAATCAATGAATGCAGGCACGCTCGCACAAAAGCAATGATGGGAAGTTCCCATCTATTTAATACTTTACAAGCAATGGCTAATGGAGGCTATTGACGCAGGTCACCAGATTGGGAAGACCGTGGTTATGTACTGGCAGCATTACCGTCAGCGGATTCGAGCCATCCTTTTGACATCTCCACAGCACGTTCCCACCTCCTGTACATCTTATCACCTGCTTCCTGAGAGATCTCGGGCTTAAAGACAGTACGATCTCTTCGATTGATCTCTTTGAGCTCTTCGAATTCCTTCCAGACGTCGACTGCAAAACCAGCAGCGATTGCGGCACCAAGAGAAGTTGTCTCACGCATGATGGGCCTGTCCACAGGAATCTGGATGATATCCGCTTGTGTCTATTGCGGTTGAGCAAAATCAGAGAACATGATCAATAAATCAGTGGAGGAAAACGCACCTGCATACAAAGATCTGAATTGCTCATACCACCGTCCACAGCAAGTTCACTGAGCTTGTGGTTGCTGTCCTTCTCCATGGCATCGAGGATTGCCTTAGTCTGGAAGCATGTAGCCTCCATCGTGGCCCGTGCTATATGGCCTTTTTCGGTGTGCTGTGTCAGACCGAATATCGTTCCTTGGGCATCGTCTATCCAATACGGCGCAAAAAGACCGCTGAAAGCGGTGACAAAAACGCAGCCGCCATTGTCCTTGACCGTGGCTGCCATATCATTGATATGATGGGAGGCTTCGAAGAAGTCTAGGTTGTTCTGCAAAAACTTCACGGCGCTTCCAGCAACCGCAATGCTGCCTTCGAGAGCATAGACTGGTTTTCGTTTGCCGCCGAAATGATACGCGACCGTACCGAGTAAGCCGTGCTTGGAGATTATCGGCTTCTCGCCAACGTTGTACAGCAGGAAGCAGCCGGTGCCATAAGTGTTCTTCGCTTGACCAGGAGCAAACCCGAGCTGCCCTACAAGAGCGGCTGACTGATCGCCTAGACAGCCAGTAATCTTGACTCCTTTCAATATCCCAGATGCGACCGAGCCGAAGACCTCAGGATCCGAACAAGGGACCACCTTCGGCAGTCTGATCTTCTTGGTATCGACCTTGAAGAAGTCTAAGACGAAGGGGTCGTAGTCCAGAGTGTGCAGATTGAGGAACATTGTTCGTGAGGCATTGGTAGCGTCAGTAACGTGGATATTGCGTTCCTTACCACCATTCAATTTGTACAGCAGCCATGTATCGATCGTGCCGAACATCAGGCGACCTGCTTCATATGTCTCCTGTACCTTCTGAGAATTGCGGAAGAGCCACTCCAATTTCACTGACGATGGGTACGTTGACAAAGGCAGACCACAAATGTCTTGAAGCTTGTCTGCGCCCTTGCGACCCTTCAACTCACGTACGATTTGCTGCGTTCTCGTGTCTGGCCATGCTATAGCCGTGTGTACTGTCTCCCCTGTCTCACTATCCCAGACTACTGTGGTCTCCCTCTGAGTCGTCAGACCGATGCCTTTGATATCGGAAACCTTGTGGCCATCGTTGAGAAAGGACTCGGTCGCCTTCTCGATGCACGTCTGAACGGACTCGAATATCTCGTTCGGATCGTGATCTATCCATCTGTCTTGGTGTTAATGCTCGTCATCCGTCACATCGGTGGTTTTCTCCATCGCTACCCACCCTGGATGCGGGTAAAGCTGCTTGAACTCGATCTGGTGTGATGCTACAGGAGTTCCTAGACCGTCAAATATCAAGAAGCGGGTGCTCGTCGTTCCCTGATCCACTGATCCGATGAACCAGTTTTTGAGCTTCTCTTCGTCTTGCTTCGGAATATTTCCGTCCGTGGTCTCCTGAAGCTCAGGACGCGAAGGATCATTTGACGTCGCCATTACTTCTTCGGCCACAGTTCTTAGTGAAATTAGGAAAAAGTCATAGCAGGTGCAGATTGGACAAGCGCCTTTCTTTCGTGTTACAGAGTAACAACATATGAGAGCATCCCCGCTAACCGCGCAACTGCACAGAGCTACCGACAAAAAGAAGCGAGGAGAGCAGACAAGACAGCATGCACAATGACGATCCCAAGAGTCTAACTTCACTCTTGCCCTATCTTGCGGGGTAGAAAGCGGGGTGTTCTGAGCCAAGTTCTAGAGTACCCCAAGCTATTTATAGATAACATACAACGTCAAGCTTTGATTCACCCTGACCTCGATGATCGGATAGAAGTATATCGCAGTCATCCAAACACCGAACGTCTCACATTGGTGACCGAGACGGAACGCAAATGCTGATATGCAATCCAACCTCGTCGTCGGCTCTCGGGACCCGGCAAAAACATCCGGTTGCCGATAGGCGCTCAAACGACCTCAACCTCATAGATCAAACTTCGACTTCCTCCGAAAGTCGAGCACCAGCTTTGATCGCTGTGTCACGCAGTATTGCGTCGCCCCTTGTCCACATGGGACTTCTCTGTCATCGAAGGAATTGATCGCTTACAGAGATGATCTTACTCACAGGAGCACCTCCCTCAAGTACCCTAAAGTGGGGTGAAGAATGCTTGAGCGCTCCTCTACTGGCAGCCTTCGGAAACACACATTCCGAACAGTCTGACGGAGACATCCTCATACCAACTCTGTCGACCCTGCCAGCCTGGCGACGGCTGCCCCTGGTAACGAAACATCTCCCCTCTGGGCTCTCCCAACAAAGCGTATACCTGAACCAGAACTTGGTGAAGTCCACCCATGCAGACGATCAGACGTCCTTCTTCACGACTAGTGATTATTCGCTTCTCCCAGATGACACCATTGTAGAAGGGAGTCAGACTTCATTACGCTCGGAGTCTGGCTCGGATAACGCCCTGTCCCACTTCTATGAGCACTCATTCAACATCCACGATGAGGTGCCCGCTTCGAATGTCACAGCGCTTCTTTCTTTCGATGACCAGACTTTAGAAATGCCGACCGATAGTGCACAGGATGATCGAGAGCCTCCGCAGTCCAATTTGACTCGACCAAAGCCTCGGTCTACTCGTCTCACCACTCTGAAGGAAATACCGAACGCTGCGTACCTTTGCTCTCTGGAACCGCAGACGATGACTGTTGACCTTGTTGTAGGCATCCTTCATATCTCACAGCTGCGGTCCATCAAAACTCGCAGGTACAACCGCCGGGTCGAGTTAGTCGAACTAACCGTGGCAGATGACACCAAATCTGGTTTCGGTGTGAGCATATGGCTCCCACAGGATCAGTCTACCAACTTGAGAAAGACCGAAGAGCAAGACCTTCGCTCCAGAGTGACAAGTATACGCCCTCGAGATATCGTTCTCGTCAAGAATTTAGCTCTTACCTCTTTCCAAAAGAAAGTACATGGGCAAAGTCTGAGGAAAGCTAATACCACGCTAGACCTGCTCTACCGAAGTGTGATGGACTCACACGATGAGCCAGGCGCGTATAGTCTGGGAGAGCTTGGCTGCAATGATACGAACGATGTTCAGTTATGCAGAGTCAAGCAAGTCAAAGAATGGGTCATGTCTTTCGTAGGCTCGGGCCCGGACCTGCCTTTCCAGAGTGAAATTAGCAGCAAAGACCCACGAGTAAGAACAAGGCTGCAGCAACAACTACCGTCTGACACGCCATGAACAGCGGATGAGGCGGTGTAGCATAGACGGATTATAGCCAAATAGCGACTTAGATGTCTTCCGAGTCAGAGATGTCTCCACAATGACGTTATTCCTTACTTTTCAGCAGAGAGTGAACACATTTGAGAAAACTCGATTTGCATAATGCCTTATCGCTCTCGCTCTGGAGGATTTAAAGCCATCACGAATCGTACAGGTACCAACTTCGACTTCCATTGCGAGATACTCTCTAAGGTCAAGTAGCATGAGACAAGTCTCGGTAGCGGACTTCCTATACGAGTCCAGGACAACCTCGGTGGAAATTGGTAATCCATAGCCAAAAGCTGCATCAGGGACGATCAGTGCTAAAGAATTGGCGACAATCGAGCAAGTCGTCGGGTTGTCATCTTCTGCAAGAACGTGAGCATGGCAAGACTACTCATCTTCAGCAATCTTAGTATCCTAAAGAACTGGCGAGAACAGTCTTTGTGCAAAGCGATCAAATCTGTTGACTCAAGCTGGAAGCGTGTTGCCGGCTTGAAGAGCTCAAGTATCCATGATCAGGCGAAGTAGAGTCAAGCTTTTAAATTCTTCCTAGACGTGTGCAGGATGTTTGGGACGTAGAAGCCGAAACAATATCTGGACTTGAATGGAAATTTGTCCTCGTCAACTCGTACTTTGTGAAGTGTTTTGTACCTCTACTCCCTACCCAGTATCAGGACCATGGTCCAGGTCGAGACTAGTACCCCTGAACGTATGGCTTAGCGTAATGCTGGACCCCTGTTTTCATGCAATGTCGATCTCTCCGCAACTTTAGAATTGTTCAAGCGAGGACACGAGCCCCGTACAGTTTCGTACTCCAATAAGCTGAACCACTTCAATCACGAGGAAAGATCAGCAACGGCCGCTTCTACGAAGTCCTGTCTACGATACTGTGATTTCCTCGTACTGTTGAAAATCAAATAGCCCTTTCTATCTGTACAATTATCAGCCATTCCTCTACACCTACGAGCAGAGCTCGAGCACTGACCACCGCATCCGCCCCCACAACACAAGCCGTTCGAGTCGGCCATGAAAGGTCAGCATGCCCCCATCTAATCAAGAGCAATTGATCTAATGCTTTGTCGATAGCTCTCATTCTCGTTGGCGGGTATGGCACCCGCTTGCGCCCACTGGTACTTGCCCCTCTCGCCCTTGGCTTCGCTTTGTGTCGCAAAAGATACAACGCCCGGTGCCTCCATCGCATACCGTCCATAGATGCCTGACTGCAGTGCAGACACTCACTCTCCCAAAGCCGTTGGTCGAATTTGCCAATAAACCTATGATCCTGCACCAGATCGAGGCTCTGGCGGCGGCAGGCGTGACAGACATCGTCTTGGCTGTCAATTATCGCCCAGATATCATGTCCTCAGCTTTGAAAAAGGTACCAAACCACCGTGGACAATTGAAACCCTGAACAGTTATAATTACTAGAAAGGAGGTGTACTGATGGCTATCTTAGTACGAGAAGGAGTACAATGTCAAGATCGAATTTTCCGTCGAGACCGAACCCCTTGGCACAGCCGGACCCTTGAAGCTTGCCGAGAAGATCCTTGGAAAAGATGACACCCCGTTCTTCGTTCTCAACTCGGACGTCATTTGCGACTTTCCATTTCAACATCTTACAGACTTCCATAAAGCCCACGGAGAGGAGGGTACGATCATGGTTACCAAAGTGGAGGAGCCTTCAAAATACGGTGTTGTCGTTCACAAGCCCAACCACGAGTCAAGGATTGACCGGTTCGTGGAAAAGCCGGTCGAGTTCGTTGGCAACCGAATAAATGCCGGCATCTACATCTTCAATCCTAGCATGCTCCGACGCATCGACCTTCGCCCAACATCTATCGAGCAGGAAACTTTTCCCGCAATGTGCAAAGATGGTCAACTGCACTCAATGGACCTGGAAGGGTTCTGGATGGACGTCGGGCAGCCTAAGGATTTCCTCAGCGGGACATGCCTCTATCTCTCTTCGCTTACTAAGAAACGGTCTGACAAGCTTACACCATCATCGGAGAAATACGTCTACGGCGGCAACGTGCTTGTCGACCCCTCGGCCAAGATTGGCAGGAACTGCCGTATTGGTCCCAATGTAACCATAGGGCCTAACGTCGTCATCGGCGATGGTGTGCGATTGCAGCGATCCGTGTTGCTTTCCGGGTGCAAGGTCAAAGATCATGCTTGGGTCAAGTCTACGATTGTCGGATGGAACTGCTCTATCGGAAAGTGGGCTCGACTGGAGAATGTCACTGTGCTAGGGGACGATGTTACGATTGGTGACGAGATCTACGTGAACGGCGGATCCGTTCTACCGCACAAGTCCATCAAGCAGAATGTCGACGGTAAGTCATGGGGTTGTTCCCTTGACATGGCACTGCTGACGGCACACAGTTCCCGCGATTATCATGTAATACCGTATCTGACGTGGGTTGGGGGCGGAGTTCGTCGCATTGAGGGCAAGCTAGAAAAGGTACTTGATTCGGGTAAAAGCTCCGGAGAGCAACATCTCTTCTCCAGCTTGCTTTTACTGTCTCACGTGCAGCATGATAGACAGGGTGGATTTAGCGATCATAGATGACTGGCTGGCGCGATACGTTGTCGACTTCTGGCATGTGCTTAAAAGATCAGGGCACCTTAGACTAGGTTATGCACCAGATACCTGCTTCGACTACCGCTTCAGAGTAGCAAAGTATGCTCGTTAAATGAATGGCTTGAAGCATTCTTGTTCAAAATCTGTAGACTTCTTGATTTGAAGACACGTCTTTTCGCTCCTAGAGGACTGCCAAGATTAAAACCTACTTGAGACATGGAAACTTGAATGATCTGAAACGAACAATCGTCGCATATGATGATCCGGCGCAATCCTTCTTTCTGCACCGGCGCAATCCTCCGAAGCCGGAGATGCTTTGGACACCAACATGTCCTTAGAGCATGCAACACGACGCCGACGACCTCGCCTTGGGACAGGGTGAGTCTATACGCCTGCTTGCTTCCCACGAGGACCCGACCGAGATGGCAGCGTACATCGACGGAACCAGAGGCCAGCCAGAAACCGACGCTCAATACGCAGCCGAAGACAGCCTTGCAGAGACGTCGAGAGCGACCACGAACATGGAAGCGGAGGCCCCTCACAACGTAGACCCGACCATCTACAGAGTGTACAGAATCAGGTGGTTTGGCTTGTTCCAACTAGTCCTCTTGAACATCATCGTCAGCTGGGATGTAAGTCCACAAATCCATCCTACTTCTACATCAAGCAAGAACCAATTTGGCTGACCAGCGAACGACAGTGGCTCTCCTTCTCCCCCGTAGCCAGCACAGCAGCTACATTCTTCTCCACCAATGAGAGCATCATCAATTGGCTCTCCACGGCCTTCCTCTTCGCCTTTGTTGTCGCCTCGCCCGCAACCATCTATGCCCTCTACTCTGGCGGTCCTCGCCTCTCCCTCATCACCGCTTCCCTCTTCATCCTGCTGGGGAACTGGATCCGCTATGCCGGCACACGCTCCTCCCCGCCCCGATTCGGCGTCGTCATGTTCGGGCAAATCCTCACCGGCCTCGCCCAGCCCTTCGTCCTCAGCGCCCCAACCCAATACTCTGACATCTGGTTCACCCCCCGCGGCCGCGTCTCCGCCACCGCCATCGCCTCCCTCGCGAACCCCTTCGGCGGCGCCCTTGGCCAACTGATCAACCCCTTCCTCTGCAGCAAGCCCTCCGATATACCATCCATGACCCTCTACGTCGCCATCATCTCCTCCCTCGCCACCATCCCCACCATCTTCCTGCCCTCCCGCCCCCCCACGCCCGTCGCCCCCTCCTCCAGCACCCCCCGCCCCACCCTCTCCCACACCCTCCACCTCCTCACCCACAACCCCAATTTCTGGCTGCTCCTCCTCCCCTTCTCCATCTACGTCGGCCTCTTCAACAGCCTCTCCTCCCTCCTTCCCCAGATCCTAACCCCCTACGCCTTCTCCCTCACCACCGCCGGCATCGCCGGCGCGCTCCTCATCATCGTCGGCCTCCTCGCCGCAGCCATCAGCTCCCCGCTCGTCGACCGCTCAAAGCGCTACCTCCTCCTCATCAAGACCTGCGTCCCCATCATCGCTGCCTGCGACCTCATCTTCATCTGGGCGCCCGGCACCCGCTCCGTCGCCGCGCCCTACATCATCCTCGCCGTGCTCGGCGCCGCGAACTTTAGCGTCGTGCCTGTGGCGCTGGAGTGGGTCGCTGAGGTTACCTTCCCCGCGGGGCCCGAGGCAAGCAGCACGCTCTGCTGGGTGGGCGGGCAGCTACTGGGCGCGCTTTTTATTCTGATCAGTGATGCGCTGAAGGCGGGCAAAGATGCGAGCCCGCCGTTCCATATGGGGCGGGCGCTGGTGTTTCAGGCGGTTGTGGGTGTTGTGGCGGTGCTGCCGGTGATGCTGCTGGGGCTGGTGGGGAAGGGGGGCGTGTCGAGGCTTAGTGTCGATAAGGCGGCTGTGAGATGAGAGGGGGGTGGTTTATGTGTGTATATATGTATAAATATGTTCCCCTGACCCAGGCCAACACGCAACACCGCGAAGCTATATACTGCACATTCATGCCCTTTGCGCCATGGTAGGAGTACGTGCTATAGGTAACGATTCCTCTGTGCTGACTGGTGTTCCCCGTTACAAATCACGAGTCTGCCATGGCCAGAGAACAAGTATTAGTCTGATAGAATGTGCGCATGGTTAACGACAAGCTTCTATGGGTACACTTTGAACCTCGTAAAGGACGTTAAGGACTCATAGGTCTGAAATTATTCTATGATGTCCGAGAAACGGCTTCTCCGAACTTCAAGGATCATATGCACTCTAGATAACGCCAACTTGTCAGTCCCTAGGAGTTTTTCCAAGACCTCATCCCGGATTCTCGACGTGACCATGTTGTCTCAGACGCTCGCCAAGATGCATCAATATCATGGAGGATGGGATGTCGGACAGCACTATAGCCGAACCCACTCGTGATCAAAAATCTGGCGCAGGAAAATCGCTCCTTGGATTTGGCTATCTAGCTACTCCTCACTGGCTTTCAACAGCTCGTTCGAAGCACGGTTCTAAACCTTGATAGCCGACTCCAGCGCCTTGCGCTTCTTCTCCGTGCGCGCGAGGGCCTTCTGCCCCATAATGCCTCCGCCCCAGTGGCGCTTCGACTCCTCGTACTTGTCGGAGTAGCCTTCTTTGATGGTGGAGACGAGTTTTGAGAGTTCGGATTTGTCTTCGGGTTTGACTTCGGTGAGGGCGAGGACGGCTGCTGTCTGTTGTGTTACGAAGTTTAGCTTCTTCTCCTTATTAAAACGATAGGATGGCGGGAAGTAATAATGCAGGGTGCTCGTGGAGGCGTGAAACATTTGGGTTTCATACCTTCTTGTGCACCACCGTTCCCAGCCTCGCCTTCCCCTTGATGATCGCATAGGGCACGCCCATCTTCCGGCAAAGGGCCGGCAGGAAAATCACCAACTCAATCGGGTCCACGTCATTCGGGATAAGTACCAAGCTCGCTTTCTTATTCTCCACCAAGCCCACCACGTGATTGAGCCCGTACTTCACCGCATACGGCTTCTTGCTCACATCCTCCTTCTTCTTGCCCTCACTGACCGCCGTAGCTTCCTTGTGCAGTCGTTCCTTCTTTTCGGCTTTTGTTTCAGGCTTGTATTTGGAGAGCAGTTTGAAGGTTTGTGTGGCAGTGTTGCGGTCTAAGGTCGTGGTGAACTGGTTGATCGCGGGTGGGACTTTCAGGCGGAGATGCAGGATCTTGCGTTGGCGTTGGAGGCGCACGTACTCGGGCCATTTTACCATGCGCGAGAGGTTGCGGCGGGGTTGGATGTCTTGGCCGATGCCGAAGTTGCGGGGACGTTTTTCGATGAGAGGGTTCTGCGTATTGATTCCAAAGTGAGAACTTACCCCGACAAAGATGAAAAAGGAAATACAGAAGAAGAAGAGAGGGCATAGAAGGGAGGAAAGGTACGCACCTTGGCGGTCTTCTTCGTAGAGCTCGCTTTCGATTGTGGGAAGGGCGCCGGGGCGGCCTTGCCGCGGCCTTGTTTGGGAGGCTGTCATTGAGAAAAGAAGATCATCAGCGAATCGTGTTCACCAAGTGAGATCTTCTTTGAACTCTAAGAGACCAGGAGGCGAGCATTGCTGCAGGTCTCCTGGCTCAAGCCATTTCTGTTGCCGATGCTGAACTCGCTTGTAGAAAACGAGTAGCGAGGGGCAGAGCTTGTGCCTCAATGTGCATGATGGGCTGGTTCGCAGAGATGCGATTGTGATTGTAGCTTACCATTTTCGATGATTGTCGTCCTTGATAAATGGACGACACAATGGGAAGATGAGGCGGATGGGAGGATGGGAGTAAGCAAGTTTGTGTGCGGAACTATCGCGCTAACGGCTCGCTAAGATAGAAAGCGGTTAGGCTTGACGTCTTCGCGGAACGAAGGTTTCTCCGAAGGGTGGGCTTGTCAATCGAGCCCCCAGTGTGAACGATTTCGTTGACTTGCTCATGATCTGCCCACATTCACAGCGTTCGTTACATGGGCTTTTCGAGCCATCAGCATCTTTACTTCCGCCAATGTGCCCCCTAAGTTTCTCATCCTCGAAAGCAGCCTGACTCTGTCTTGACGACACCAGACAGACTTGCGCCCCGTTCAAGCCCCCAAATACTCGTTGATCACCACTACAGCTGACCATGAGATCCTTTTCGAATACCGCAGTCATGGAGCCATCGACAAGCTCAAACCGACGCCAGCCCGTGCGTCAAACACGCACCAACCCTACACGAACCGCAAGCAATGCCCTCCAGCCACAAACGTCGCTGGGACCACCTCAAAATCAGAATGAGGAGGCACCGCCTGGCTTCTGCCCGGCTATCACACATTTCACCGATTGCATCACTGCCTTGCCCAAAGAGATGATTCGGCACTATACTATGTTGAAGGAGGTTGATGCCAAAATCTATGGCCCAGAGGAACTGCTGGGTCAGCTCGTTGCAACAGCGCTCAAAGCCCAATTACCGCCAAAGAAACTTCCGATAGTATTGAAGCCTGACCTTTCACGAACAGATACCGATGGGACAGAGATGGTCACCGAATCTGCGACTGACGGCACTGGTGTCTCTCTGATCCAAGCGCCCTCGCTATCCAGCTCTTTGGAGGATCCCGACGCTCCTGATGTGCCCCGCCGGCGATTGTTCGGAAACCTGCGTTTGGTCCTGGGCGAGATGCTTCCCACTCTTGACGAGAAAAACCATGTTATGTTGACGGCCATGGAGAGCCTCGACAAGCAGCTTGCGCGCTGCGACAGCTCATACCCATACATTGCCAACGAGGTTAGCGAGGAAGTAAGACTCGGCAATAAGAACCATTGGGCCTATAAAGAGCGGACAAAGGGCACGACGGTGGAAGAGCGGAAAACGCGGCAATTGGCGAATAGTGTTGCGATTCAAGAAGCGGAGGGGCCAGCAGCACGAAGTGAGGTCCGAAGAGAAGCTTTGGCGGCCCGGAAGCAGCGAAACCAGCATGCAGACTCGGACTTTGACGATAGAGCCGTCCAATCCACGGCGAAGAAGAGCGGCACTGCCAGCAAAGGTCGGAAAGCGGCCGAAGTATATCCTGCAGAAGCCGCTGGCTTGGGAACCTCCAATGGAGGTGCTTCAGCGTGCCCGCCGACCAAGCGACGTAAAGTGGAGAAGACCGTAGGAGGTGTGCCGATGCAGAGAGTGATCAGCGGAATGTACGGGTCCAATACCGGATCGGTAAAAGGCAATGTTGCGAGCCCTGCAGAAACCCCTTTGATAGACGCTTCGAAAAAGCGAGGACGTGCGGCGGTGACTACCAACGGAACTGGGAAGAAGAGGTGAGACTGAGCACACACAACGAATTGCCCTAGACTAATCATGTAAATGCAGAGGCAATACCAACACGTCAGCCGTCAACTCACCCGCGATGGCCTCGTCTCCAACTGCTGGTACATTCGCCGTCAAGGACATACAGCGAAAAAGCCCGGCACCAATCCCAAGTCAGCGAGCCCAGCCATCCCGGGGCCGGCAAAACTCAAATCTGTCATTGACGCGAGATGCACGGAATCGACCACCTTCATCGACATCCACGAGAGCCTCAAATGGTAATGGGTTACACGGCAGCACGGCAGACGTGAATAAGTTCGCTGGGTTGACTGGTAGAAGCATCGGCGATGTCAAGAACTCCATGAAAGAGACCATCAACGCAAAAGGCGAGCATATCGTCGAGGATATCGGTAACACCGATGGTCCTGCAGATGTACGAGGATGCCTCGTCGTCGCTGGTCGTACCTCGGAACGATCACTGAAGCGCGAGGAGACCGAAGCCGAAAGCAGCAGAGGTCGTTCCGACCGACCTGGGTCGATTTCTATCGCGACTCGTGGAAATGGAAGAATTTCCAAGGTGTCGACTCCGCTTAGTGGCTCGTTCGCCCCGGAATTATCAAGACCGTCTCGTGCCGCTCAGCCGCCAGCTTTCAAGAGATCCCACAAGAAGGGTGCCGGTATCGCGGCCCAAATGGCAGCTCAAGCCGCCGCCGGCGCTACTAATGGCGATGAAGAAGATGACGACGAGGAAGATGGAGAGGAGCAGCGATACTGCTATTGCAACGGTGTCAGCTACGGAGAGATGGTTGGCTGCGATGACGAATCATGTCCCCGAGAGTGGTTCCATTTGAGCTGTGTTGGGTTGACAAAAGCGCCGAACAAGAACGGTGAGTGTTCGCCTTGCGGAAATGAAATACGTCCGCTAACGGCAGCAGCGAAATGGTACTGCGATGAATGCAAGGACAATATGAAGCGAAGCAGACCCAGCAACGACAATGTCAAATGACGAAAGAAAGCACGTGGAGCGTCCTCGCTTCCTTGAGGCAGAGGCGATGAAGGAGATGTAGGAATCCTGTAGATGTCGTGAAATGCATGCATGATACCATGGGGGAAAAAGGAAAGAGATGCTGTCACATATCTGTCAGTCGCTGAGGCTGGATGCCTTTTAGCTCCATGTAAACTACTGCAACAGCTTACACGGATACAGTGTCCTTGTAGATACTGGCTTGCTCAGAGCTTCTCTTGTAAGGATTGTTCAATGATCAGACTCAATGATATCTCGAGATGTATTCGCGAATGCAAACTTCTGGATGGCATGCATGCGTGGCCAACACCCAGGCCTTGAATCCGGGCTTGGCACAGCTGACGGAACTGCTTGCCGAGGGATTCCCCCAGACCTCGAACTTTGCAACCCATATTTCCTCCCCAATCCTTCCACAGAATCACGGATCACCTTCTTCACGTCTCCCGATCATGCTTCCATCCCATCCAAGCAATTGATCCCACTGATTCTGCAAATACATCCTACCCGGCCTCCTCAACATTTCGCTCTGTGATCTCTCTTCTCCGGCCCCATCCCCAAGGCACCCATATATAAAACCCTTATCTCAACCGTTGGGACCGACCCACCTCCACAATGCCATCAATGCACCTCTCCCAGATCCGTCGATGGTTCTTACATTTTCCACCCGTGGAATGGGCTGTTTCCCAGCTCCGCGAGCTGCTCATCGGCGCCCTGCGTCAAGGCCCCCTACCCCGGCACGTCGCTTTTGTCATGGACGGAAACCGTCGGTTTGCCAGAAACCACGGAATCGAGACGATAGAGGGGCACAACTTTGGGTTCGAAGCCTTGGCACGAGTTCGTTTAATTCTTTCCGCTACACATATACCGTCGTACCACCCCCAGCCAGCCACTGCACTTAGCTTGCACGATCCAAAGTTGAGGTTTAGACATAAGCTGACCCTAGCCCTTTCACTGCGGTCTCTAGATACTGGAAGTCTGCTACAAGTCCGGCATTAGGACCGTGACAATTTACGCCTTCAGCATCGAGAACTTCAAACGCTCCAGGTACGAAGTCGACGCCTTGATGGAACTAGCCCGGGTGAAAATGCTGCAGCTCTCCCAGCACGGTGATCTATGCCAGAGATATGGCGCCTGCATCCGCGTCTCGGGCCGGAGAGAATTGCTAAGCCAGGACGTGCTTGACGCCGTGGAGAAGGCCGAGCGGCTGACGAGTGGGAATGGGGACGCTGTGCTGAATATCTGTATCCCCTACACCAGCCACGACGAAATAACGACGGCAGTCCGGGACACGGTCAAAGAATGGTCGAGTCCCTTGCCGTCGACGACGCAGAGACCATTCTCCCAAAGCCATATTAGCCATACGATCCGGGCTCGACATCTGTCAACTTCCGCGGCGATGGCGGAGAAACCTCGAGCACCGTCTCCGGGCGAGGACACGGATACGGAAGACTCGATGACTTCGAGCACGCTCCACCCTTCCCCCTCCGCCTCCACCGCCACATCTTTCTCCCTCCCCCCCGAACTCGACATTCCTGACGCTTCGCTTCCACCTTCCAAATCCTTTGACTCTTTCCTTTCTCCCCACGCACAGTCGTCCAGCGCTCCACTGGCCTACCTAGATCCCGAGAACATCACAGAACAGACCCTCAACGAGCACATGTTTACGAAAGACCTGCCCCATCCGGATTTACTCATCAGAACAAGCGGCGTTGAAAGATTGAGTGATTTCATGCTCTGGCAGTGTCATGAGGGGACAGATATCGCGTTCAGCAAGACGTTATGGCCGGACTTTGATCTCTGGAGCTTCCTGCCGATACTGGTCGAGTGGCAGTGGAGGCGTAGAAGAGGAGTTGAGAGGGCGAGTGACAAGAAGAGGCTGTAATGAGTTTGCTTCGCTTGAGCCAAGGTGATGTAGAGGATTGATTTGTTCCAGCGTTTCAGCGCATGAAGTATAGAGGTGCTGGGTCTGTGTTTTCATACAAGTATAAAGGCAAATTCAGCGCATAAATATGGGAGGCTGCACTGACCAACGTTTTTTTGTAGACGCTTTGGCTCTGCAAATATATATACCTTTTGATCAACCCTTGTATTGACAGTGTACCTTGCACACGCCACGCTTGCGACTTAGTATCTAGAATTATCATATACGCCTGTAGCGTGTATTTTCTTGAGGTTGATCGGAACGGCCGGATCTTTGTTCCTCCTGCGTCCCCTTCTCTGGTCTCGGGTTTTCGAGGAGTCTGATTGCTTAGCAATTATTGTCCCTCCTTTTTTTGCTTGTCAAGCATTTCAGCATTACTTCGTGAGGGCACTTCACCAGATAGTCCGCCTCTTGTTCAAATGGGCAATCAATGCGAACGACAAATCAGAAAGTAACACGCCTTCAACAAGCCTTCGATTCAGTAAGTAAAAGTATCTTACTTCGTCTCCAGGCTCTCCTGCTCTCTCCTAGACGGCTCGTCTGTATTTACATAGATTGGTCGCTTGCTTTTATTGGCCAAGGGGGTACGTAGGTAATATCCAGGTACATGTTGCGGCCAAGATCAATTGTCTGCAAGAATTGAACATCGACCGACTTGCTGAACCAACTCGCATTCACTTCTCTAAGACAAGCTTCACTTCACCAACCCCCTTGCTTCGATTCATCGAACCCCTTATCAATCGCCCTCGAACAACTTCATCACCTTCACGCCCAGATTCGACACAAACACTTCTTTTCCATCTTCTGGACCAATCACACAGTTCACACAAGCATGGAATTCGGTAGAGTAATTGCACGGCACCGCTTCGAGAAGACACTTCATGATCTGTTCGTTATTGGCCACTTTAGGTCCAGATTTTGACGGTTCGTTAATAGTCAAGTATTTAAAGACCATCTGTTTCAATTGTGTACTGTCTAGCCATGCTGGCTTGCGACGCTTTGAGTTCTCTGTGATGCGACATGGAGTAGACTAGCCGTTTGAATACATGGATGAAACGGGGCCTTATCTTATCTCTTAACTCCGATTTATTCTTAAACCCGAGAGCCTGCTGCTAAGACACTGCCTCTATGCTTTCATCCATATTTGTTTGATCAAGAAGCCTACAACGCAAAGCCTGTATGCCCGGCGCACAGTCAGTGGTTCCATATACCTGTGCTCGCTGTCTTCGTAGACAACCACAGCCTATACGCCGGCATGGTTGCCATGGATGTTTCTCCAGAACTTTCTCCTCCACTTTGCCACCTCGAGAGCAGCAATCAGCAGCGCAGCAGGTTAAGGTGGATGATAAGCAAAATGAGCTTGAGAAGCCGTCTGATGGGGCTGGGGCAATGTCAAGACGGCTGGCCGACATGACTGACGAAACGCTCGAATCTGGGGGGCGCACTGCTCGAAAAGCCGTAGATGAGGCCGGCTTCTCTGAAGAATTAAAGAAGCGTCTGGAGGCTAGGATTCAAGACAGCACGTTCAGAAGTGAAAATCTAGCAGCTTTTGCTCAAGTCAATATGCCGGTGAGTATTGTTGGTCTGGCATCGAAAGCTTCAGCTCAACGGAGTACAGTCCAGCGCCGGTAAAGGTACCCAGCAGATCGCCACAGCCCAGCCATGGACGGGCACTGAAACGACCGAGGATGCTGCATTACGAATGCTCACCGACGCCTATAAGCCCATGCGCGGGCCCTCCAAGATCCCTCAACCGCGAGCACCAGCCATGAGCGTAGATATGCGAATGAAAAAAGCTGTTCAGAAATCTCAGGGCCAACGGCTTGCAAACGCTCGAGATCGGACTTCTGCGTATGCACTAAGCCAAGACTCTACGCTCTCTGAAAAGGAGAGGGAAGCAATGCGCCAACAGCTGAAAGAGCGTTTCACGTCTGGTGCTCGTCCCATGCCTACTACGTTGCAAGGGCTTGCAGCTGTGGCCAACGAACGCATTGAGGACGCAATCGCTCGAGGACAATTCAAGAACATTGCTCGTGGGAAGGGTACCAATGTGGAGAGGGACTACACAGCCAGCAGCCCCTTTCTCGACACGACCGAGTACTTCATGAACAAAATCATCCAGAAACAGGAAATAGTCCCGCCATGGATAGAGAAGCAGCAAGAACTCGTCAGAGCAGCAGCCGTCTTTCGAAGCCGACTCCGAACAGACTGGAAGAGGCATGCTGCGCGGGTGATCGCAAGCAAAGGAGGGTCATTAGAGGACCAAGTCCGCCGTGCAGAAGCCTACGCAGCCGCCGAGGCTGCTCTCAACCCGAAGAAGGAGAAACAAGAAGCACTCAACGATATCTCCGCCGAAGGCCGACTATCCCAAGTGACCGTCACCGAGACGCCCGAGTCCTTGGCAGCAAACAACGACATCAGTATCACCATCTCCTCAGCCCCAGCAACCCCCTCCCCTCCCCCTCCCCCACTCACACCCTTCCGCGACCCCCCCTACCTCTCCCTCGAAGCCCCCTACCACAACCTCACCATCACCTCCCTCAACACCCTCACCCGCAGCTACAACCTGCTCGCGCCTCAGCTCGCGCAAAAACCCTACTTCAGCCTGGATCGCGAGCTGCGGTCTTGCTTCGCGGACGTGGCGCCTTTGCTTGTGGATGAGATACGCCTGAGGAGTTCCAAGTTGAAGGGGAGGGTGGAAGTGGTGGGGCATCGGAGGGGAGGGGTGATGGAGAGGTTTGGTGGCGGGGAGGGGGTGAGGGTGTGGGATGAGAGGGGGGAGAAGCGGTATGGGTGGAGGGAGTTGTGGAGGGATTGGAAGGGGGGGTGACATGGAAGTGGGGAGCAAGAGGGGAGGGGAGGGAAAGGGGGAGGGCGGAGGGGGATAGTAGTGTCTAGGTGGATTGTGGATGGTATGTCTGTTGGATGTGATCGTTCCTGAAAGACATTTCTCACCGCAGGTCACATTCACAATGCTTCTAGGTATCCCGTGCATTATTCCCCTGGATGATCGACGGAGACGCCCACGGAAAGGGAAACCGTCAAAGACGATGCATTTCCTCATTCGCCTTCCCCATGCCACCTGACAACAAAAGTATCATACCCCATCTCGTTCTCCCAACGCCATCCCATCACGCTGTGCACAAAACGCATCCATATAGCAAAAGTCCCCCGCCTCCCCCCAATCCATGCTGAAATCTTGAAACGCCTGGGATATCAATGCGGTCTTGGTAATTGCTTTGCCTGCCGAACCCCCCCCATTAGCATCTCATCTCCAACAACCGCTGTCAGAACAAAGGAGCGGAAACTCACCTTCATCATCTCGATCCTCGCCTTCAACTGACTCGTCACCTCCGCCGCCCGCCTCGAGATCTCCACCGGTCCGCCCTGCTGCTGCCTCCCCCCAGCACCGCCGCTTGGCTCTCTGCTCATACCGCCTCCTCCACCACCACCCCCCGGCACAGAAGAAGCCGTACTCGCCGTCCTCACCGGCGACCCACTCCTCATCTTCTCCACACCCACCTCCAACCCACCATTCTCCTTCTCCTCCGACGGACTAGTCATATACTCCCTCGCGCGCTGAAACCCCACCTCACGACTCATCTTCACATCATCATACGGCGGGGGCTCGCTCCTACCCTCAGAGTCACGATAGATGTTGCCCCCACCGCCGCCATCATCCGCCTGCGCACGACCCACCTCCCTCCTCAGCCGCTCCAACTCCCTCGTCTGCTTCCGGACCGTCTGCTCCGCAGCCTCGGCGTCCCCGCGCGCGCGCACGAGCTGCGTCTCCTTGGCCTTGATGCTCAGCACGTCGCGCGTGTGGTCCTCGATCAGCTGCGCGTTCTGGTTCTGCAGCTCGTGGATCTCGGCCGTTAGCCGGGCTTTGGAGCTGAGGAGGTCGTCGATGGTGCGTTGCGCGCTGTCCTTTTCGAGGCGCAGGGCGTCGAGCTCGGCGCGCTCGACGGCGGAGAGGCCGGGGTCGGGGGTGGTGGCGGGGGGTTCGGAGGAGGAGGTGGAGAGGGGGGTGGGTTTGCCGAGGGGGCGGTTGGCGAGGGAGCGGGGGGGTTTGGGGGCGGGGGTGGGGTCGGTGTCTGAGGGGGGGGTGATGTTGCGGCGGGGGGATTGGAGGGTGGAGGGGGGTTTGAGGGAGCCGAGTTTTGAGGGGGCTTTGAGACCGGGTTTGGAGGGGTTGTTGGGTTTGGAGGGGATGGGTTTCGGACCGGTGGGTCTGGCGGCGGGTTGGGGAGGGTCTTCGGGGGGCGTGATGGCATGAGGAGCTGGCTTTTTGAGGCCAGGAGCGGTCTTCTTTGCGACTGGGCGCTTTTGCGTGGGTGCTGCTGCTTTTGGAGGGGGAGCGACGGGTTTGGGCTTGTCTTTTGCTTTTACGACCGCGGCGTCGTGGTATTCTTTTATTTTGGTTTTGCGGATGTCGTCTAGACCTTCGAGATACGGATTCATTGCTCTTTCGCCCATGATCTTCATCAGCGTTCCTAGAACCTCTGCACCTCCTGCCCGAGCGGCTTCAGTTGACTCTGTCAACAGCTTCGTTGCGGCGTCTGCCATTGACTTCGTTTCTGGCTTTGAGGGAGCCTCTCTCGTTGTTTTCAGACACCTGATTAGAAACTTTAGCGTTTCGGCCTTCACCTGCGGGTTTTTGTGTTTGAGAAATTCCAGGATATCTTCAAGGCATTCGGATAGTGATGTTGTGGCGAAGACTGAGTCCAAAGCCGAGCCTATTGCGTCCGCTACTGCCTGCTTCTTCTCTTTCAACTTTTCCATCATTGGCGCCATGATCCTGCTTCTGTATTTGGCGAATGACTTCCTGAGACCCTTGGCTAGAACATCCACGCATTGTACAGCAATAAGGACCACAGCCATATTTGCATCCTTCATGCTCTTTGCAAGCGCTTGTATAACGTCGTCGAATGGCCCGTCTTTTATACGGTCTACGTTTGCTGTAGCGAAAAGTGCATCAAGTGCTTCTTTGCGATCCTTCCATTTTGCTGAAGCCATATTCTCATTGAAGTCCTTTGGAACCTTACTCAGAATTTCTATCGGCTCTGCAAGATCAATAGCGTCGACCTCTGCAGCTTCCGCCTCGTCTTGTTCTTCTTCAGCAGCTTCATCATCCACGGCTTGAACGACCTTCGCAGCCTGTTGTGAACGTAACAACCGGTCTTGCTTCGGTGGCGGTTCTTGCTTTACCCCTTCGAACAACTTCTCTAAATCCTGCTGTTGCATTGGCTTAAGCTCATTCCAGAACAAGGTTTTCATGGCTTCTCGCAGCCATCTGTAGAGCTCAACCGCCAAATTCGATGCTTCTGCGCGCACGTTCTTGTCCGCATGACCGAAGGCTTTCGGCAACACTTTGAGTACCGGTTTCGGGTCCACTATCTTGACACCGTATGCATGGTATATGGCAGTGAGTGCATTGAGTGTCGCAGCAACCAGTTTCGGCATTTTATGAGAAACGAATGGAAGGAGGTCTTCGATGATAGGGTCCGCCTTATCTAGCTCGATGTACAGCAACAAAGCTTCCAATGCACTCTGTTTGGTTCCCGCTCTGGTAGATGACAGACCTTTTTCTGCAAGTGGTGAAACCGTACCATTGCGAGATCTATCTTATCGTTAGTGAGCGTTTGCGGTTTGCGTCAGGGCAACAAGATTCACAAACTTTACCTTGTGCAAGCCTCACGACCCCCAAACTTCAAGAAAGCACATAAGGCGTTGATGCCATCCTGTTGCGCTGCGACGTTGGAATCCGCAACCGCTCCCTTCCACAAGCCTGAGTCCAGCAGGAACGGCTTGAATGTAGGATCTGACTCGTCCGGCGTGACTTCGAAAGCTTTCGCAGCATCTTCGTAGCCTTGTTTTCTGACTTTCCAGTTCTATAGAATGGTATTAGCCGACTGTTCTCCACAGACGTGATTTTTATTTCGGCGCACCTTGTGGACAAATCTGTCAGATAATGGCAGGGTACTGAAGTCCTCCTCTTGTTCCGCCATCCTCTTCGACTACCTACCCTCAGCAGGCCCTCAGAGTCCCGGAGAGCGAATGCGGCGATCCAATTGAGTAGAAACGTCGAGTACCATTCGCGGCGTTGATGGTGATCAATGGCTCCAGGAAGCAGATGAGTGTTGCTGGTTTGCCAATATGGTTTCCTTCGCCCAGTCTATCCGATATCTTTGAGCTATCACTTCTAGAACAGTCGTTTTACGAGATTGTGTAGGCGAAACGAGCATAGAATCAGAGTGTTTGGAGTGGACATCAACACAGGGCTTGGCATCGATCGCGTCACGGTCCTCGAGGCCCCACCGGCCCTGAATTCCGCTTTTATCTACTCACCTTTACCATGACTGTTCAAGAAGACTACCAATGCGAGATACCTGGACAAAGAAAGGATTGTCCGTTCTGGGCCTCTTGAGCTTTCATCGCAGACGAGGGTCCATAGGAAATCTTACGACCGATTCGCCGTACACCAGCTGATGAACGGAAGTTTCCTGGTCATTCACCAACCCTTTGGAACTGCAACAACGTCATATCATCTAAGGGTTGATAACAAGTAACACTCATTAGGGGCCGTGCCACTATACTATGTTTGCAGAGCACGCCAGGTTCTGATTGTATTGGCCCCGACGTGGGCTTGGGGAAGAAGCGCCCCCTGCCCCAAATATGAGCCAGCTCCTTACGAACAGGCAAGCTGAGGAGCTGTGAGTAAGGAACTTGCGGTCGCTATGTCGAATTCTGTCTGACACATTTTGCCAGCCACAAAGCTATCATCGCCTACCTCAACGTTGCCAAACTTCCTTCGAGCGCCGCTGCTCTTCGTCAAGAGCTCGAGATAGGCGATACCTTCGACGATACCACCAGCAAGAAATATGAAGGTCTGCTCGAGAAGAAGTGGACGAGTGTCGTCCGGCTCCAGAAGAAGGTTCGCACACTTCAGATGTGGTAGCGGCACGGCATGGTCTTACAGGAACACTGCAGATAATGGACCTAGAAACCCGCAACGCAGCCCTCCAAGCAGAACTGGATGACGCAACGCCAACATCCTTATCCCGACGTAATGTCGATCCTGCCTCCTGGCTTCCCCGATCACCTGCCCGGCATACCCTCCAATCCCATCGCGGCCCCGTCAACTGCGTCGCCTTCCACCCCGTCTTCTCCTCCCTCGCCTCCGGCTCCGAAGACACGACAATCAAGATCTGGGACTGGGAACTCGGCGAGCTCGAACGCACCGTCAAAGGCCACACCAAAGCCGTCCTCGACGTCGACTACGGCGGCCCCCGCGGCGGCACCCTCCTCGCATCCTGCTCCTCAGACCTCACCATCAAGCTCTGGGACCCCTCGGACGAATACAAAAACACACGCACCCTCCCCGGCCACGACCACTCCGTCTCTGCCGTCCGCTTCATCCCCTCCGGCGCAGCAGGCGCGCCCGCATCCGGCAACCTCCTCGTCTCAGCCTCACGCGACAAAACACTCCGCATATGGGACGTCACGACAGGCTACTGCGTGAAGACCCTCCGCGGCCACTCGGACTGGATCCGCGATGTAGCGCCCAGCTTCGACGGGCGCTGGCTCCTCTCCGCCGGCACCGACCAAACAGCCCGCCTATGGGACGCTACCTCCGGCGAAGTCAAAGCCACGTTTCTAAGCCACGAGCACGTCCTCGAATGCTGCACCTTCGCGCCCGCCGCCTCCTACCCGCACCTCGCCTCCCTCGCCGGCCTGAGGAAACCCCCCGCAGCAAGCAGCTCCGGCGAGTTCCTCGCCACCGGCTCACGCGACAAGAGCATCAAGCTCTGGGACTCGCGCGGCACGCTGATCAAAACGCTGGCGGGGCATGACAACTGGATCCGTGGGCTGGTCTTCCATCCGGGCGGGAAGTATCTGCTCAGCGTTAGCGACGACAAGACGATCCGCTGCTGGGATCTGGCGCAGGAGGGGAAGTGCGTCAAGACGGTGGAGGATGTGCATGCGCATTTCGTGAGCAGTATCCGGTGGGCGCCGGGGGTGATGAAGAGCAGCGGCACGGTAACGAATGGGGATGCGGCGGGGGGTAAGAAAGACGATCCTGGGGGTGGGAAGGAAAGTATACGGTGTGTGATTGCGACGGGGAGTGTGGATCTGAACGTTCGGGTGTTTGCTTCGTAGCCTCTACCAGCGGTTATGCAGAAACAAGAAATGAAATGGAAACTTCCTCGTGATCTATAAGTGACTGGAATTGACTGACACTGTTCGTTAGCTAATCAAGCAAGTAAATGATGCTAGATATCTAAAATATTGCAGACCCCCCAACACGACTCTCCGCTTCCGTCAATCTCCTCTCGAAGCGCTTGATATGCAAATGCTGCTCATACTTATCAGATCTAATCACATATCGTAAGACCAACTACTGCGGTGCCTTGAAGAACCGACTAGCCTCCACAATCCTCTCATCCCCATTCGCGAAATCCCACCCCACGATCTTCGGATCCTGAGAGCAGCAGATGATCCGCCTGGCATCGAACTGCAGCTTGAAGACTCGGGCGTTAGGTTGCTGCATCGGCGGAGCCGGCGGGCCTGCAGCGGCGTGGTGGTGTGGATGGGTGCCATGAGGCGCTTGAGGGAGATTGGCGTTCGGGGGTGGTTGGGTAGGTTGCGGGTTCTGCTGCGATGGCAGTGGTTGCTGATGATGGCTGGATGGAGGGGGTGGGACGTCGGGGATGGGTGGTTGCTGCAGTGGTCGAGAAGTTGGGGGCTGGGTTGATAGAGAAGCGTGGCGTTGGTTCGGGTGGTGGTGATGCTGGTGTTGTTGGAGGGGGTGGTACTGCAATTGCTGCTGTTGTTGGAACGATTGGAACGCCTGCGTTGCTTGTGCTCCGGGGTTGGTCTCGTCAGCTGTTGATGTTTCAGCTGGACCAGTCGGTCGTGCAATGGTCGTCTGGGAGGTGATGGTATGCGAGCTGATTGTTCGTGAACTGCTGGTTTCTGGTTCTAGGTCTGACGGGGCGTTGGTCTGCGCTCTTTTGGGTGCACGGCTTTCTGGGGTCAGTCGATGCGATTGCTGGGCTACCTGAGCCGTTTGTTGCATTGGCTGCAGCGTTTGTAGTGGCTGCAACGACTGTAAGGCCTGCTGTGATTGCTGCCAATGTTGCACTTGAGTGGGGAGGATCGTGTTCGTCACTTGCTGGACTTGGTGCGTGGTATACGGCTGAGTAAGCTGGGCTGTACTCGCTCTTTGTGCACTGGCTTGGCGTCGTGCAGCAAAAGGTGTATGGGGACCTGGCGCTGGTTGAGGATCAGAGAGAGAGGCGAGCGGACCTCCAGCTGCGCGCAGCGCCTCCTCTTGTCGAAGTCGATGGCCGGGAACCCATCGACCATCGGCGGCTTTTCGCCATATTATGATCGTCTCATCATAAGAACCGGACACAATGCGGCCCCAGCGACTTCCGCCACCACCTGGTGGAAGCTTCACGCCAACCGCAGTGATGTCCCTTGGCTGATTGGAGCCTGGGTTTCTCGCCCGAGACCGGCCACCCTCTGGAAATCTTCCTTGATGTGCTAGGAAGAACTGCCCGTCGATTCCGCGTGCCTCGTTCTCAAGCTGGTCACGACTCCCCGGAAGATCCTCAAAAGCTGACTGTATTGTTCGGACTAGCCTTGTGTGTCCTTGAAGGCAAGCAACCTCCGCTTGTGTCTCGGGATCGTATATACGGATTGTATTGTCACTGCTTCCGCTAATGATGCGCTTGCCGTCATACTGAACGCACGCAATACCCTTCTGGTGGCCTCTGCATGTGGCTGTACATTCGCCGGTATGGATGTTCCACACTTTCACGAATCGATCTCCTGAAGCTGAGACAAGCTGATCTTTGTAAATATGGATAGCATTGACCGCAGCTGAGTGGGAATCTAAAGTCATTAGGTTGGTGTACTCCCGCAATGGCTCTCTTTGCTCTGGTGTCAGGAATTTGTGGATATCGAATGGATTCGCGCCAACGGTGGACATGTCGACGATATATGCAGGACAACGCCCACCACCTTTGACACCCTTGATAGGATAGTCTTGATCACCCGGTGACAACTTGTGCCGGTTCCATAGTTTGATGGTCTTGTCTTTCGAGCATGTAACCAGAAATCGACGATCGAATTTTAGATTTAGTACTGGTTCTCTGTGTGCCTGCGAAATGCGCTCTATAAGCTCGCCGGTGGAGTAGCGCCATATGATCACGTCTGTATCACTACTGCCAGATATGATGATGTCTTCCTCCATGCTGTTATCGAATTGAAGGCAGAGCACAGAGGCCGAATGACCCTGCATTGGTTTTCCAATCAGTCGTTGAGTCTCTAGATCCCATTTGCGCAGGGTCCGGTCACGGCTACCGCTGACAAGATATCTCCCAATGTATTGAATTGTGTAAACACACTCACCATGAGCCTCTTCCGGATGATCACGATGGGGTAGTTGGAAGCTTTTGTAAGCGCACGCGATCCAATTGTCTTCAAGTCTCCTCCTTTGCTTGTATAATTGTTGGTAGTTCAATCGAGGCGAGCCGGAAGCCGTACACGTTATCAGCGGTGGTTCGGAGTGGAGATGATGTTGATGATTCATCCCCATACTAATGTCCGAGTTGCGGCGTGCTTCGGAAGAAGTAGTTCCTTGAGAGTCAATGCAATCATCGATTTCCTGGGATTGGGGCTTCCCAGTGGAAGACATCGATGATTCCCTGGCTAGGATATTCAGGCCTCTGGCCAGGGTCCGAGCGTCCGTGACAGATGACAGAAGCCCGCTATCGACATCGTGCATCTCCTCGTCTCGTGTGGATGCCGGCGTTGAATAGTCCTGCTCTGCATCCGCTTCCACCATGCCATTTTGCTCATTCCAAAATTGGGCTTCGTACCGGCGAGTGACGGAGTCTTTTGACGCTGTCTCAGCCATTGCAACTTCGACACCGCTGCCTGCCCTTATGCGTTTCTTCTGCCGGCGCTGTTCGCCATGTGTTTCGGCTCGTCGACCTCGCGTTTTCCGCGGTGATGGTGGATGTGAGTCAAGAGATCTCAATTCCTCTAGCTCCAAATCCCACCCCTCAGAATAGAACTTTTGCTTCCATAATCGGCTGTCAAGTGTCCGCTCTCTCCAGGACCGAGAAACTCTTGCAGCATCAAGTAACATTGACGGGATGAGGTAGGAGAAGATCTCTGACGTTACTTCGGGCGGCAGATAAGCAACAGGGTCTTTATGCAAATGCGGTCGCAGTCTCTCGACAATACTGGCTATGGAGGAGGTTCGAAGCGTTTGCAATACGTTGTATATGAATTCTGGTCCATCGCTCAGTCAGTCTCATTAAGAAAGATTCCAATGCATAAGTCATACCGCTTTTGCCCTCTTCGCTGAGACTCATGATACTATCCATTGCTAACCGCATCGATGTAGATACCATTCCCTCGGCACTTGGATCTAGTCTCATGGGCGAATCCAGCTCATCTTGACTTCGAGTCTCCTCTGAGTAACCTTCGTCGATTTTGTAAGATGTGTCCATGCGGGGCAGTGCCATTGCGCGGTAGAGAAGAGATGGATTCATTGGATTCGCCGTATACTTTTCCATGGCTATGGAATACTAGCTTTGGTGGAGTGGATCCGTAAGGTAAACAACGACTTGCGCCTTAAGACTGGTGGCTGGGATGTGTTGCCTCAATACATGCTCGCATAGGTGTTCATAAGAGTAAAAGCTCATGAATTAGGGTGTTGAATTCTATATCGATTGCTCACCGTTGACTGCATTATTACCAAGCAGGTTGAAAGAATGCCCATCGCCATGAGGCAGCCACTCGAGCCAGTGTCTAGGCTATCACGTGCAATGGCATATCAGTCGGCCCGAACCACCCCCCAATCCACTTGAACCTCAAACGCCATCTGCTCGGAGCCTCTGACAATCACAGCAACTGGTCTTTATGTCGGTGATCGTGAGTTCCTGTCCATATCAGTCTTACACACATATTCCACCCCTGTGACTTCTCTCTGAGACAGACTATACTCTTCCACCAGACAGAATTGGACGATCGAGCGCATTCTGAGATTCACCCGCTCAGATCACTTCACCAAGTGGTCCTTAACCCACGATTCTTTTCAGGAAAGCAGCACCCTAATTTTGAATTTCGAAACTCGAGTTTCGAAACCTCAAGCCAGCTTCTCTTTTCTGATCTATATGATTGTAGCGACACCGGTTCCAGCTCAGTGTACTTGCATTCCACAGCTTCTTGCAAGGGGTCGCTTGATCGCCCTGTCTGGAAGAACCCAACCTTTGGAACAGCGCGACTCAGAACCCATCGAAAATTCGAGAGAACCCTTCGCAGCCTATCTTCTAATATACGGTGACTTTTAATCGCAATTGAGAGACGGTCGCTCTGGAATCGAGTTACAGCAAGCCCACCCATCTGGAAGAGAAACTCCCAGGAACCTCCGAGTCTTCCACAGCCTGGGCATTGGCGACAAGGCTGATTCGAATGCGCAGTGGCCAAGCTCTTAAGGAAATATGGCATGAGAAGTCTTTCCGCACAATCAAGGTATGCTGGTTACAGATATGACATCGTCCCTGCATACTCGAGCGTATCCGTCCGCCTCATTCCCGAGCCCTGGGATTGGCTCGCGACCAAATCATTACGGAGCAGCGTCCATGAGAGCAGATCAGATCGGGGAACAGCAAGGGCTGTTCCCTCCTCCGATCCCGGCGCAAATGGCATCTACGACTCCAAGCGAAACATCGCGCCCGAACGACAATATCATGAATCGGCGTGGCGACTCAAATAGCTCTCTATACCAAATATGCTTGAACCTCAGAAAACGTATGGCAGAAGTTCCAGGTTTTGAAGTACACATGCTAGAAATGGAAGAAGAGGAAGCGGAAGCGAACGATTCAACAGATCCAGTAACATCGATGTGGAATTGTCTAAGAAGAGGATACCCCTTGATGACAATCTATAATGCGCTGAAGCCAAGGGTGCCATTAGAAGTTGATGCCTCCAGGCTGGCCGAAGCAAAGCTCGGCAAAGCAGCGACCTTCAAGTTCCTGCAGGCTTGTTTGACCGACCTCAAATTTCGGGCGAGCGAGTGCTTTCTCATTACCGATCTCTACGGAGGTGACACTACTGGATTTGTCAAAGTAAGTAAAACTTGCTGTGTGGAAGACACGTAGATCGACGGGACCCATATCTGTCTTCTGTTGGACGAGATCCTGGCGAATGTGCGGATACTGATTGCCTAACAGGTGACAAGAGTTGTTAATCGGGTTTTAGACCTTTTGGATCAAAGAGGACTGCTCTTGCACACTGAAAGTCAGAGTAAAATTGGCGATCTTGAAGAGACACCACCATTGACTTACCGGCAGAATGTTGTCAAAGAAATCGTAACAAGTGAACGGGATTACATACAATTTCTGGAGACTTTACAAAACTTCAGGAAAGAGCTGGAAGAGTGGGGTACAGTTGCCGGCGATGTGCTGCACGACATTTTCCTCAATTTGAACGCGCTCCTTGATTTCCAGCGCCGGTTTTTGATCCGTATTGAACAGCAAAATTCGCTCCCGGAATCGCAACAAAACTGGGGCCAACTTTTCATCCAATACAAGGACTCCTTCAGAGTTTACGAGCCCTTTATCGCCAATCAGCTCCGCTGTAATAACGCCGTGATGAGGGAGTGGGACAAGATCAAAAGTACTCCGCTATCGCTTCAACTTCGTGGAATCGCGGAGGTCCCAAGTGTTCTCATGGGATTCTTGTTGAAGCCTTTTCAACGTTTGTCAAAGTACCCGATGCTCCTCGAGGTAGGATCGAGAGTCTTCGCACGCGTCTCCGTACTAAACTGTTGCGCAGGACCTACGGAGGAAGGGTGGACTCGACGAAGAAAGGAAACAGGATCTCGCAGACGGAATGTTAGCGGCTACATCAATCCTCTCCCGAGCAAACGAAGCAATCGCTAAAGAATACCGCCTCGCAGCCGTTAGTGAGCTACAAAGCCGTGTCGAAGACTGGAAGGGTCACCAAATCGATCACTTCGGAGATCTACTACTCTTTGGCGACTACACTGTAGTTAAGGGTGAAGGCGCTAAGGAGGTAGAAAGAGAGGTTCGTATCCGCACTCTCTTTGATGCATTAATCCCAGAATGCCGCTTGCTTGTTAGTCTAGCTACAGGCCAAGCTCTGAACTGCACAAGTCCATATTTGCGAGCTTTAGTGAAAATACTTCACCATCAGAGACCAACTTGTAGCAATATGCTACATGCATATGCCCCAAATTTTGGGTCAATGATTCAAGAAGCAGCAGCAAGGAGCCCGGGGTTCGTAAAGCCAGCGCTGCGGAGCCCAAGTCTCCCAAGCCCCTATGGTCCCAAGCGCTTTACCAGCGGGCTTGCAGAAGTCCCCGAAGAATACACTACCAAAGCCGATGAGGAGCTTTACACTGGACTGCCCGTAATGGCATCTAGTGACCAGGCTCAGGCCGGCGTTAGTGCTTCTGAGAAATTATCTCTCACCACGACGACTCCTATTCTTCGGAGTAAGCATTCAACGCATCGGTTATTGAAAATGCGCAAGCGCGGAGCCCCAAGGAGCCCAGCTGTCCCGCCAGACTTCGCGACAAGCCTTCAACTCTCGTCGTCTCATCCAAGCTCCCATGATGGTCAAGGCAGTGAAGGCGGCTCAGCGCCGCCCACGCCTAGCCGGAGGAGCAGAGGAAAGTCGTCGGGAAATCTAGCCGATTTCAGCAACAAGATGAAGCTTCGGGGTCGAACAGCCTTGAAAAACTTCTTGAAATCATCGCGTCACCCAGCAGACCCTAGCGTGTACAAGTATCTCTTCTTCAACGGGCCTATCACCAACGGAACCGAACTTCATTTCTTGAAGCGGCCTGAACCCACGAGTTCAGAACCAAAGGTCGAAGGAATGGCCAAGCGGCATTTCAAGCCGCCTCCCCTTCATACTACTGAAAGTGACTATTGTATCGAACACAAGTTAACCAGTGCTGTTCGTATACAGTACAAAGTCTATCTCTTCGAACGAATCCTTCTCTGCTGCAAAGAAATCAACCCAAATAAACCGAAGAACAAGATGCTGGGCAACAACAAAACCTTGACGGACAAGAAGGGAAAGCTACGGTTGCAGCTGAAAGGTCGCATCTTCATGCAGAACGTTACAGATGTCGTCACTACTACAAACCCGAAGTCAGGTATGACTTCCAGAGTTCGTACGCGCTGCCTTTTCTATGCTAATGATGAAGCAGAAAAGACGGACTACAAGATCCAGATCTTCTGGAAAGGCGATCCAGGTGTCGAGAACTTTGTTATTCGATTTTTGAATGAAGTGGATATGAATACCTGGCGCGATCAAGTCCAGGCGCAGAAGAAGACCCTTACTGAGTCCGCCAGGAGCTCCGGACAAGCGGGCACTTCGGAAACGGAGTTTCTTTCAATGAAAGACCAACCGAGTGTCAAGAACCCGTACCTCGAGGATGCGGAGGAAGATGATAGCCAAGCGTCTACCTTGGCCCCAGGATCTTCAACGTTCAATATGAGTCGAAATGCTTCGAGCAACAGCTTGCGATCTGCAGGAGCCCAGATCAATGGATCCGCCCGTGGGCCCCCTCCACGATTTCCGATGCCTGAGCCAACTGTCGGCGCTGCCTATCAGCCTCCACTCAGCCTACAGACGAATCTTCCACCCGGAAGCGACTCACCCGGAGAGTTCGGCGGAAACTCTTATTTTTCGCCTGGAGGTGACTCGCCTATGTCTACACGCTCAAGTTCGCAGGCAAGCATGTACGCATTCCCTCGCCAGACCACCCCTCGGCTGTCAAATGAAGATAGTAAGCACAAGACTGCCCCAGCTATGGCTCGTGCGCCTTCAAGAGACGGGACAAGGCCGATGAATGGTTATACGATAGACGGTCGTACCGTGATGAGACCTTCACTGCCGGCAATGGCAGGCCCTCAGAACGCACAACAGCAGCTGGCTATGACGCAGAGTCGTCTGCGATCAGCTAGCACCCCAGACATTCAGCCTGGCAATGGAAATGGTTCACGGCGGTATGCAAATGGGCAGCTCCAACCAAACTTAGAGAACGTCCCTGTACCTCCCATACCTTCACACATGGCGCAGATGCGAGCACCAATTGCGCGAAGTCAAACTAGCTCCCCTTCCAACGGAGCCTTACCTACCCGACACAATACCCAGTCACCTATGTATCAGCGAGATAGAATGCAACGGCAAACCACCGACCAGACCAGTTATGACCACCAGATGCAACAACGTCTACAAGCAATCCCACACGCTGAGCCACGTCGCTATCAAGAGGGAACTTACGCAGATGCATCTCTGCAGGTAATGAACAGCTCCCCAGCACCGGCAATGGTGGGTCCCAGCGATACTGGAATCAACTACCCAACTCAACTCAAAGTCAAGATACGATTCGACCCAGCGCCAAGTCATGTCACAATTGTCGTACCTATCATCATCAAGCATCGTTCCCTAGTTGATCGAATTGATTCCAAGATGACTAAAATATCTTCGGCTTCCATTTCGAAAGATACTGCACGATTGCGTTACAAAGACGAAGATGGTGACTACATAACTATTAAAACGGACGAAGATGTCCAGATCGCAATCGACGACTGGGGCAAGAGCAACGAAGAATCAATAGGGAAGCTGGTGTATCCCGATTTCGAGCTCTTCTGGCAGCCGCTTGGTTGATGTTTTCTTTCTTTTGATGTTGGGGGTCTCGGATCGTCGTCGTCGTCGTCTTACTTCTCACATAGGTGGCGTTGAGTCCCAATCGACGGATTAGTCGGTTGACAGGCAGCGTTATCTCGGTACCTTTCTAGTGTTTGGATCCGCATCTTTGGGTCAACGGTCGTTGAGTGGCGCTCAATTACGCCGGATATCGATGTCACCAGCTCTGTTGGATGTCAGAATACGTGACAATGAAGGATTGTACTTGGGTGGCTACGTGGTACGATTTGAATTTATATGAAAGATCAAGGCGCTTGTGGGTAATCAAAGATGGCATTTCCATGAACGAACTATGTGGGTAGGAAAGATAACATGGAAGGAAGAGCCGTACGATGAGACACGACTAGCAGAGACACAGGAGCAATTCCAACGAGCATTTCAATGTAGTGCCTAATTCAGATAGCATCTCAAGCTTTATACGAAGACTCAGCCAACTCGTTGTAGAAATCTCTAAGAAGCTGCGTGACACCCTCAGAACTCGTTCTAAGTTTCCCTGATTAAGTCTGCCCCCTATGTACCGAAGCTCGATCAAGCTGTCTGTTCCTCTGCTTGGTCCACGGGGGTCCAATTGATCCTCTTCGCTCATCCCAGGTCCGCAGGAACTTCGGGGTCTTCAATTAGATGCGTATGACGTCACTGCTGATTTCCTTTCGAGCGTGGAGCCCCCGCGATGCTATCAACGGTTGGGCAATTAAGTACATGTCTGACTGTATCTCCATTCATCGAGAAATAGTTGAACATCTGCTACCATACACTCCACAACAGCAATGGCTGTCACGCTTCTCCGCCCATCCACCGCCCGCTCCGCCATGCGGGCATTCAATCATGCAAAACCGCTCAGCACAACCTTCACACGGGGCAAAGCTACAGTTCCCGACCTTCCATGTACGTGTTACTTTGGAGATCCTTCCTCAGAGATCAGTCGCTCACCCCCGTAACTGTAGATGACTACGCCGCTCTCGAACCCGCCATCTCTGGCCAGATCATGGAGCTCCATCACTCCAAACATCACACCACCTACGTAAACAGCTTCAACAACTTCTCCGAGCAAGCCGCATCTCTGTCCTCCAACTCCCCTTCCGACATCCAGCAGCATATCGCCCTACAACCCCTGATCAACTTCCATGGCGGAGGCCACATCAACCATAGCCTTTTCTGGGAGAATCTGGCGCCGAAGAAGCAGGGCGGTGGTGAGCCGCCGAGTGGGAAGCTGGGGGAGAAGATCAAAGAGACGTATGGAGGGCTGGAGGAGTTGAAGAAGGTCATGAATGCGAAGTTGGCTGGGATTCAAGGGAGTGGGTGGGCGTGGTTGGTCAAGGATAAGGAGACGGGGTCAATTGGGGTTAGGACTTATGCTGTAAGTTTCCTGGCGCTTGTTGAAGGCGATGTGTGGGTTATCGGGGAGAAGTAGCTGATCTGAGATGGCACAGAACCAAGACCCTGTGGTTGGCCAATTCGTGCCATTGTTGGGCATTGATGCGTGGGAGCATGCGTATTAGTAAGTCCTTCATTTCAATCTAACTGCACTGATATAAGTTTCCGGAGTGTTGAGCTGACTGACACTCCCAGCTTGCAATATCAGAACCGCAAAGCCGAGTATTTCTCGGCTATTTGGGATGTCATCAACTGGAAAACAGCGGAGAAGAGATTTCAGTAAATCGAGAACCTAATACCAGAATGGGAGTGTTGAAAGACTGCGAGCCTAGTGACTTGGGGGAGAAAAGAAACTTTGCCGCTTTCCGTGGGGATCAAATGCAGGATCAGGAAACAATCAAAAAGTGAAGCACTTGTATAACGGAACTGCCATCCCAATTCTACTCTAGAAGGTCCTTCTAGCCACTGGGTGCGCTGGTTTTAGAGTTGTATTGCTTTCGCACCACTCGACTTCGCGCTTCACTTACGAATGGTTGATTCTTTCAGTTGTGTATATTCTAACAACCTGAGGACTTGGTTTCGAAATTGTTTGGAAGGTCCATATAGTGCTTAGATTTAGTGATTCATGATATTTTATATTTTCAGTCCAGCAAGCGTCGGAAGCTAAGACTCATTCATTCGTACCCATATTCTGAGTTGCCGTCAATCGTAGCTGTAAAGTAGTCAAGTCCGTTGTCCTCAGAATTCAAATTATGCTGAGCCGGCCATCTACTGCAACACGTCCAGGACATCCTTCAGAATAGGTCATGTCAGACCAGTCCTTCGTGATCCTCTATCCACGGACGTCCAAACCTCCTTCGCTCTTTGAAGCTTCGTATGCGGGTCGAGTGACACACGTCCTTGCTCTAACATCATCGCCTTATGTCATCCGAACAGATCGTCAAGCCATCAATCGTCATAACATAATCTCGTATCACCACACCACAGCACCTCACCTCTTCTTCTTCATCTCCCCCATCCATATCCTCATCGCCTTCGAGCTTTCATGCGTAGCCCGAAACACTGTAACACACATCAGCGTCCGAATCCCCAGAGCCTTCCCAAATCCAGCCAAAGGGAACACCAACACTGCCTCTCCACCTCGTCCAACCCCCTCAGAAACTCCGCCCCTTCCCCCGAACCCAGCGCCCCTCGCGGATTACTAGCATGATCCGCTATCTCTGCTGCGCGTTTCTTGAAGGTCTATCCCCCATCAGTACCCGTTCCCCACACGGCCCACACACCTCCTGCCTCACTTGCCCCCACTAGGCGAAAACCGAACTCACCTCCCCAGCCACATTCCCAACCTCCCCCTCCTCCTCAAACAACTCCAACAACTCCAACACCCTCCCCACAACTCCATACCAGTACCCGCCCCCGCCCACCAATTGCCGCAGATCCACAGTCTTAGGATCCGCTTTCAGAGCGTTGAGCATGTTCGGGGAAAGGCAGGCGGGGAGATCGAGGGTCACGAGCGGGGATTGGCTGGGCCCCAAACGTTGCAGCGCGAGCAGCTCGGCGAGGTAGAGGGGCAGGGGGATGGTTGTGTCGGGAACGATCTGGGAGGAGGGTCAGTGGGGAGGAGAGGTAGTGTTGGTAGGGCGAAGACGTACATCTCCGCCGGCATTGTCGTCGAGGTAGCCGAGGCCGGGGACGGCGAGCTTGAATGTGCAGGGGACTTTGTAGGCGTCGGTTAGGATGGCGTCGATGGAGTAGTAGGAGTTCATGCCCGATCGCGGTTCAATGCTGGGAGGATTTTCGACGAAGCGCGCATATACTTGCCCTTCGAATTGGAACGACGCGGATAATGTGTATCCCAAATGCCTCTCGACGAAATCGCGTCATCACGTGTTATATCTAATGTCTGAGTCACGTGACATGAGACTACCACCGCATTTCAGGAGAACCTGAGTTCGAAGATTACTCTAATGAGATAACTTTGCTAATTTCGGCACTAAGCTCCAGCAGTGCAAGAACTGCACTTCGCTAATACCAACATGCTTGTAATATACTATCGTGCAAAATTGGTTGCCATGTCTTTAGCTGCATTTCTTGATCACCAAGAAACTATAGCCGCAAACGATTCGGTAGCCTTATGGACTCCGTAAGAAGGGGCCTCCCCAGCAAGGCAGCAACGTCCAACAAATGTTGGAAGAAGCTGTCGGGTCGACCTACAAATCAAATCTGCCGCAAGGCCGAGGGATAGATGATGAAGCGATTATCCCGGAACAAGAAGCGACCGGAGAGAGAGCTCGACGTACTACCTGGTCAAGATGATAGCGGGTCGTCGGGAGAGCCGGAGGCGTCCAATGTGGCTGTCAAGAAGGCTCAGAGACTCGAAGAGTACGGACTCTTCATACTGCATGATTTGCCGCGCGATCAAACCAATGCTTTGGAGTGCGTACTATGCCAGAACATTCGAGATCTAGTTTTTCAAGCGTTGACTTTCTGAATTCAGTATCGTCGCCGTCCATGGCCTCAGTGGCAATTGGCGAAAACCGTGGACAAGTCGTCAATCAGGCAAGAATTGGCTCCAAGATTTTCTCCTTCTCAACTCAAAAGCCAGCTTCTCGAGTCAAGGGTCATGTCCTATGGCTATGGTTCCGGCGGAATCTTAAGCAAGTCTGTTAGCGATATCGACGATGTAGCACGTGAGCTATTGACTCGCTTGCATGGCAAACGACGAACTACTGCAGAAAGAGCGCGCCCTATTCTGTTCATCGCGCATAGCCTGGGAGGTGTGGTCGTTAAGCAGGTCTCTCATTTCGATTCCATTCCACAATGCATAACAATCTGACACAGACACAGACGATGATCGTTGCTCACGTAACGCTCAAACATCTTCGGCGACCTACATGATAAAGTTGTAGCCTTCGTATTTCTCGGCGTCCCGCACAGAGGCTCAGATCTTGCTTTCTGGCACAAATTCGTAATTGAGCTTTCTAAGTTCGCCCAGCTAGACCTTAGGGGGAACCCGAATTTCGCTGCTGTTCTGGAGACAAACTCGGCGAGGCTCACTGATATATCCAGCCAATCTGTCGAGCGACTTCAGTCACCAATTATTGACATCTATATTAGAACATTCTATGAATCGGACAAATTTCACAATATACTGGTATGATATCGTCGCTTCGAGGTGCCGGACCCGTATTCTGCTGATGATTTTTATCGCTAGATTGTGGACAAGTCTTCCGCAGTTCTGAATGTACGAAACGAAAGAGCCATGTAGATCTCTGCAACAAACCATAAGACGATCTGCAAATTTCCTGCAGAAGATTCGCAGACATACATTCCGGTTTTTGACGCAATCTCACAAATCGCTGAAAAAGCACTTGTCAAGCATAATGCTACGTTGACGGGAGAGGCTGCAGGAACCCCAGTTCAAGGCCTTCTCTCTACTACAGGTTCTCACACAATTAAAGCCGGCATGTTCGAGTACGGACGCCATGGCGCAGATCGCTGGGAAGCCTAATTCGCTGGCAGGACTCAAACGGTAAGAGGTTACAAAATTTGAGAATCCCTCAAATAGGAAGTGATATCAAAACATTCGAATTCTCGGAGCCATACCTCGAACCACCACGAGTGCTTATAGGCATCTCGCACTTGGATGTAGACTTCAGACAAGTCTTGCGTGCTCGCGCTAGCGTATCGGAGGTCACTCCTAGATCCTTCCGTCCGGTGCTCGAAACGTGGGCCGATACAAAATGTTACGGAATATCGGGATCGTGGCTAGAGATTGCTCCTGGTGATAGTGATGTCCAGACAGGTCGATGTAACACGTACGGCCTCGACAAAGCCTTCACCGAAGGAACGCGTATGGAAATCATCCGCGACGTCGACTTTTACAATCCCTATGCAGAAGTTCCAGAAGTCATATGCTACCTCGTCCATATCGACTCCTCGCAGTTCTAAAACCACCGTATACACGTCAGCCCCCAGAACATAACTCATACCGGCTTCATGCTTAATTTCGCGTCGTGGGGGGATTCTCAAATCTATGAGCTCGAAGCTGAGTGGATAGCTTTCAGCAAGAATAGAAAAGACATTCATGCCTTACCCGAGGAGGCTGTCATGATCCCACGGCCTGGGAAAATAGTGTTTCCGTTTGCGGAAAAAAATTTCAAGAATTCACCATCGTGTTTCGTCGCGTTTTCTCTCCTCGATATGTTTCGCGGAAAAAATGTGAGGGTTAAGGTATCGGTGCAGGACGTGAGTAAGACGTTCGCTTCGATTAGTGTTGACACGTGGGGTGACAGTGAAAATTGGACAATAGGTGTTACCGGCATGGCCATTCTGTAGATGAAAAGCCGATTCTCGCCCCTGCGGTAGTAAGGCCTCTGGGTCAAGGGGTTTTGGTCAGCTAGACGCTTCAATGTTATTGGGGACCCTCTGATCTCTACACAAGACACACAGGCACTGACGACTGCTGATTTACTCCGAAGTTCTCAGCCTCAGAGGATCAAGGATTTTACACTTTCCTAAGAATTCAGGCACTGTGCTTCCGAATCTAATGGCTTAAGAAGCGCATTCCGCGTTGATCAAGTCGGGAGCATGAAAAAGTTGATATTGTGATCAAGCACCAATGGGTTCGCGACGGAGGTAAGACTGCAGCTCAAGACGAGGAGAGACGAAATTGTAGGACAAGGTGGTGGAGAGGGTATAAAGGCCTATCAAGAATGACTCTGATGTGCGGGCCTTGGAGGAAAGTAAAGAGAGAGTAAAAGTGATAGGGGAGTCGAGAGGTGTGGAGAAGTCCACAGGAACTCCCCGGTCTTGCAAAATCCACAAGGGGTCTTCACGACGATACATGCTATCTATCACGCAACTCGGTAGACTGTCACGAGAAGCGTAAATCAATGACGCTCTTCCAGAATCCCATCAGCTTGCAAAAAAACCAAAGGCCTCACGCCTCTTCCTGAGCTGCAAGGCACAGCTACCCGCTGCAACTGTCCATTTACTTCTCGGTTCCATTGACGGCACTAGTTGTGTAGCGGCTTTTGCTTGATACGACTATGGCCTCACCAAGCAGAAGGGTTGGCCCTGCTCCGGTGGCAGCTCCTTGACCCTCGGATTGCACTCCATGTAATATGAAAAATCGTGGATACATTCAATATTGCCGGCGAAGGTATGAGGAAAGCATATTAGCAATGACAGCGCCTGCGTCTAGATCAATAAAGAATTAACTCTACAAGCTTTGTGCATATCGTACGTATCTGCTGAGGCTTGTCCCAAAATTAGCCTACAGGACGCAGAATCCTGGGGCTTCTACATGAGGATTTCACTTCTGGAGAGAAGACTGGATAATCACAGTGTGAATCCGAGGTGCTTTTGGCGTTCTTCGAGGTCGCGTTGTAACGTTGAAGTAGTCTCTGATGCCCACGTCACGGGACAGGAGCCTATTAGCAATTTCATGTTCTTCTGCATTGCTTGGCACATTTTGAAGACCATATATATACCTAAGATAGGCATATATTTGGTGCTCGGCGACATTGAATATGTGTCGATTGTGGTAATCTATTGTCCCCTTTGCGATGTCTAAAGCTTGCAATAGTAGGAGAAACCCCAGGTCTTTTGGTGTGATTTTCATGGGAATTCGGTCGTTTCTTATTAGATTCCCGGAGATGTAGTGTCAATTGCATGTTTACCGGGCAGACCTTATGTAGAAACATATCAAAAGCAGGAGAACCATGATAAATCCCCCTATTTTTGGTGCAACCACCATCGGAAATCAAGGAGGAAATGCCAGAGTCCCGAAATATATATGTGTATGTTTGATAGCTCAGTGACTGTAGCTCAAATATTTGTGACCCCAGGCGAAACTTGCTCCAAGATGGCGAAGAGCTCTTGGGTTGTTCTTTCCTGCATCTTCCTGCCCATTTCGTTGTCCACATTAGGCCCGGGACTACACGGCGCTAGGTCAGTATATGGACGGTCAACTGATATTGAGAATGGCAGGTCTGTTGCCCTTACCTGCGGACTTTGCAATCCATCACGAAGGCCCCATGCGTTTGCTTTCCCACGTCTGGCTGCACAGCATGGACAAGAACGCGGCTTCCAACTTCAGTCGTGCGAGCGATTAGAGCAATTGCGAAGCTCATCATTATGCCTTGAAACCAGCCAATATCGTCTCGGAAGATGTCACTCCTGCAAGCTCCAGGTGTATTGTAGTTGATGACAACATTGGACTTTGCAGAGACGGGCACTTTTGCAGCGATGCTGCGGACCGCGTACATAAGGAGTACTTTGGAGACCTTATATCTACAGCAGACGTCAGCATACGTTGAGGTGTGGGAAAGGCAGTTAAAGAGATTTGTTGTTGGACTTGTGAGATCAAGCATTTTGGACTGACCTATCATCCATGTCGGCGCCCTCTTTCACTTTCAGGACGTCAAAGAGCGATCCCGAAGCCTCCTTCTCTTTGAATTTGGCAATATAAATCAGATCCGAGCCTACAAATGTCATGCGACCATGCACTTTGTATTTGGCCGCGCTCTCTTGAAGCTTGGGCAGTACACTGAGGCCCAAGAGCACCGCACCGATGACATTGACGGTAATAGTGCTCTCCTGGTCCTCGGAAATTCCGAATTTGGTAGTCAAAATCCCCGCGTTCTGAATAACAGCATCCAAGCGGTCCAGCGACTTGACCCGCTCGACGAAGGCCTTGATGGAGTCATAATTTGACAGGTCGACGTGCCAGACAAGGATGCGTGACTTGGAGGTGCTGAGCGAGCTCGAGATGTCGGCGGCAGCAGCCTCACCTTTAGAAATGGTGCGGACTGCTAGGATGACTGTAGCGGCATTTAGGCGGACGAGATGACGAGCAGCCTCGAGACCTAGAATGCGTATCGCCTCAGCATCTTAGCTTCGGACTTTCCTAGCAATCTTACCGAGACCAGTGTTGGCGCCCGTGACGATAATGGTTTGACCAGATAAATCCGAGATTGGGTATGGGATTTTGACGAAGAGCTGCGAGTGGAAAAACATCGAAAGGTAGCTCATCAGCCCCATCCTGCTTCTTTTCTCAGGGAGTTGGTAGTAATTGTGATCAAGGCGATAGCCTAGGTTGTTGTCTATGGTGCAAAGTCGTCATGAACTGAGGAAGGATGTTACTGACGCCTGCTGCATCTCTTGGTTTTGGTCTTGGTCTCGGAGAGGACAACGAGCGGCGATACTTAACTCCTTGTTTCAATAATTGTATCATAGGTAAAGAGAAAGATGTGTTACTTTATATAGATAATTTAGTAAATATGAATAAAAGGTCATATGTTGACGCTCACAACTAGGTTGCTCAGGCTGTCTCGGCTTTACCGATCATCCGAATGTGCCTGGAATGCAATCTGGATTTGAAATCACCGGACTACGGAAGCACTTTGTGATCAGCCCTACCTCTGCGGATCGGGACCGGAACGGGACTCTTTAGAGTGGGGCAGAGTGACAGTCTTGGTCGATTATTCGCGTTGTGTGTCTCTCTTTCCTCTTAGCGAGCTCGACTATAGAGATTGCGCAGAAATATCCAATTGGATTAATTTATTCAATTGCTTTACTGGAGCTAGTGCTGGCACGATACCGGAGAAACAGAGAAGCATTGCACTATTTGTTCCGGAAACCTGAAGTTTCTCTGTTGGCTTCAAGGTCGCGTTGTCACGTTAAAGTAAGGTAAACTCTGATGTCCAAGACACGTGACTTAGGACTACTCAACTTTGTCGCACTTCCGGGTCATGCCGAGTAGCGCGTCTCAGGACAGCTTGACAGAATTGCCTTTGCAAACTTCGACACTATCCCATACCCCATGAAAGTGTAGTCAGGATCTGGCAGTGGGAGAAGCGCACTACGCGAGTACTTGTATGCTTGCTGCCGCAATCGCACATATGATGTAATTCGCGACGACCATTCCCAAGATTTGTCCGTGTCTCTCTTATGTATTTCATTGTCTCTTGGAGTGTTAGCCGCTCACGCAAGCGTTGTTGCGTACCTGACCAGACGTGGAGATATGTGCTAAAATGATCTTGACAAGATTCTATTTCGTACTGGCGTCAGCTACTCTGGCCCTAGGGCATCCACTGTACATTCTAGGCCCAGGGGCCAGTTCGTCTAAGCCACCAACCCTCTGGTACATCTAGTCCTATGCACTATTGCTCTCAGTTGAAGTGTCTCCGCGACTAATAAGGAATAAGCAAGTAAACGGGACTGTACAACTACACCCTATACCGAATCCATACCCTCTCCCAGACAGATCGCTCAGCCTGCACTTCCAAGGAGTAGAGAACGTGCTCCTCCGCAACGATGTAATCGCTTGCATAGATCATGCCTACACCATGTTGAGACAGCATGTTAGCCAACACGGAGACGGCCCAATTCCTCAGAACCTCGCAGGCCTGGAGTTTCGCTTCAGAAGCGTTGAGTTCAGCATTAGTACAAGCATGCCGCCGCCGTGGCCACTTGAATCCGCCTTGTCCTACACCGACGCACTTGCAATCACTGCCGCATTTGCGCTGAAGATGGGTCGAGAGGGATTTCATTGGTGGCTCGTAGAGGTAGTCTCTACTGAAGGGGCGGGATATGTGGGGGATGCCCACATCCTCTCCGGATACGATTTTTCATAGCCCAAATTCACAAATACTAAGAAGTCAGAGATCTGCCCTTTAGCAGTTGCCCAATACTCTTCGTATAGTCGCTCCGTCCGCTATAGACGTCTCTAGCAGAAAGAAATCGAGGTTTATCAACAGCTTGGCTTGGAATCTCTTGACCGAGGGACAACAATCGTACGAGTACCGAAGACTCTTCCATAAAATGTCACAATCGAGGTGCATGAGCTTTCGTAGAAGCTGATATCGATAGTACCAACCATCGTGGTGACAACTCGACGCTTTGGTACTAAAATAATGGTTCTCTCCACCCAGAACTCCCATGAAACAAAAAAGTTCTGTTCCATTATGAAAAGTAGGAAGGATATCACCCCACTTTTATGCCTTCGCAATGGAAGTACGGTAGTCAGTAGAAAGCTCTAAAGGAATGGAACACCACCTGCCGTGATTTTCGCTGCTTCGATATCTGTGCCATGATCAAGCAGAAGTGAGAAGTACTTTGCACTCTGGCTCCGGTCTCCTGGTAGAGTGGGGCTGCAGGGGTGGTCACACAGTCAGGAGTGAGGGCGACAGGAAGCAATGAACATCGATGGATGGTGCGTCTCCTTGTGAACTTCGGTTATTTCCCAATGCGGTTCTCACCGAGGCATCCGACAAAGAGGCGGTGGAAACCTCGAAATGTAAGCGGCCTTGGCAAGCTCTTGGCCGAACGATCCTTCCTTTTCTTCTCTCTTTATAAATATGTATGATACAATCTTCAGCTGTGTATACAAATGAGGCTTGTCTTTATGGCGAGCCAGGGACAAAGCGAAATGATTCGCGCAGCTGGACGGGGCCATGTTACGTTACGACGACCAAATTCTGCTGCTGGAACATCCTGCTACCGAAGTATCTTATTGGTCCTGCCCGATCATCAGATCTTGTACTGGGCCCTACTCTCTTGATTTCCCCTAAGATTCTGCAGCCGTAAAAAAGGCCATGGATGACGATTTTGAGACTGTGAGTAAACCCTCTGAATACTTCCAACTCTAAATCTATTCTTTTACCATGATCCGTCTCCTGGATTTCTGTCTCCCCTATCTCGTGGAGTGTCAATACTCTCGACACTAGTAGAAGGATAAGTTGACCGGGACAATCTATAGTGGTTCTTAGCCAATGACGGCTACATCCATCCTGATGTCGAGATCGCCTCAGATGCTTTCACTGGAATGCATATGCGGGTTTCTGATACCGGGGTCCTCGCCGCAGACAGTCTCATTGTTTCGTGTCCACATGAGCTCACTATCTCATGGATGGATGTCATATCCGGTTCCAAGGCTTTTCTCGGCCAATTCGACTTGGGAAACGTTGATCCCGCAGTCAACCAGGTTGTAATTGTTCGCTTTTTCGTAATGAATGAATACTTGAAACAAAGGGACTCATTCTGGTGGCCATACATTCGAAGCCTACCCCAACCTTCTGAGATACACCTGCTTGGCACGCCACTTTGGTATAGTGACTGCGATCGGAAATGGATACGTGGAACAGGACTGGAAAAGAGTGCCAGCAGAACGGAGCAGATGTGGCGTCAAGAGTACGAAAGTGCGATGCACAGCTTACATCCTATGGCGAGATCCAGCATAAGCGAGTGGTCATGGTGCGTCGTGCAAACAAGGTTCTTTTAGGCGCTTCCTCAGAAATATAGGGATCTTTATAAGTGGGCAGCAGCAATTATGAGCTCGAGAAGCTTCCCCAGTTCTGCTCTTGCTAATTACGTTCATGTCGCCAATCAACAAGGACCCTTAGAGCGCAAGAGTAAAGAGCGAGAGGAAAGAATTGAACCTGGCAGTCCAGTACTCATACCTGGGCTCGACATTCTGAACCACCGGCCCTTCGAGAAAGTTACATGGCAGTGGGGAAGCGTCAACAGCCGTTTGGTCAACAATGAGGCAGTCGCGTCAGGTTGCCAGATCTACAACAACTACGGTGCAAAAAGTAATGAAGAACGTTGGTGATCCGGCATCCTGAGGGATTCACATCACTGACTTGTTCAGTGATCATGGGTTATGGTTTCAGCTTGGCTGATAACCCGGCGGATTGTTGCATACTTGCGGCAGCTCGCAGAAGCTCGGCTGAGAAACCCGGAGACGAGAATTCAATAGCAGGCGACGAAGAAGTATTGGATTCGATGGTTCGGTTTGAAGAGGCAGACCGAAGCACACAGTGGATCCGCCGCTACAATGATGCTATTGACAGAAACGGGGCTGCAGGAGCATCGTACGTTTTCTCGCCTCACTTCTTGCAAGACACGGCGGTGGCATTGCGCAACAAGCGTGAGAAAGCAGCACGTACCTCTTGCTTGGTCGACCAGATGGATTTCGCACATCCGCGGATGTCGCGCAACAAGCTCAAAGTCATGTGTGTTGTTACGATGTTGTTACAGAAGCAGCATTCGGACATCGTTCAATACACCTCAAGCCTCCCAGGGTGGCCGGAAAATGAGAAGCAGTTTCATGCAGCCAGATACCGTCAAGGTCAACTTCACATACTAAGAGCTGTCAACGCCGCACTGCTCGACCATTTGGCCGGCTTAGTCGGCTTGAAGGCTCCTCATCTTAGAAACGTTCAAGTGGTCCGATTGGAACACACGTTGACCGAGACTCCCCAGCCGCTACTGACGGATTATCGGGCTGTACTGAACGCTGGGCTAGGGACACGGAACCCGGAAAAGATAAAGAAGCGGTCCCACACTGAATATGCCTTGACTCTTTGGCTTTGTGGCCTATGGATCCTGAGAACCTCAACGACCGTGCGTTCGGAAGGGGAACTGGGATCAAGCTTTAGCAACGGGATGCTGCAGTGGCTGCGCCTCATAGGTGACGTATACGAGAAAAGTCCCTGCCCCGAAAGCACTTTTAACGCTTGCCAACCAACCGGAAACTCGCCTGCCATCGCTTGGGATGTGGAAAGTGTGCAGCTCGTTCTTTCACTTCTAGATATGATACGTGCTGCTGTCAGCAAACATCCAATGTCTTTGTACAATAATGCTGCACTCACCCAGGAACGCCTTTTGTGGTGTCTGAATATTGTGCGGGAGGAGAGCGTTATGGCGCCCAACCTCGAACGAGAATTCAACCACGAAGGAGAATCCGGAGATGCCAACGACGAGTTATTGCTGTTCCTGGAGTATGACAGAGACTCGATTCTGCAGATTTTTCCCAATACAGTATATGCGAACAGTCCGCAGCCATGACATTGCAGCCGCAGTCCACAAGTTTTACTGCGAGGCCTACGATTGTCTGGACGGAATTGCAGCTCAGTCCACAAGATTCACTTGATGCCTATGATTGTCTGGACGGCATTGCAGCCGCAGCTCACAAGCTTCACCTTGATGCCTATAACGGTCTGGACAAAGCCTTTTCAATACATTCGCCATTGCTGGCGCTTGACACCAACAACGGCCAACGAGGCAGGCTACATAAAGAGCTGAGATTTCCTTAAGAAATATCTTTTTTTCTTTATCAACAGCGGAGTGGGAATCATCTCATTGCCTTGTCTGCCTGATACCGCCTCGTTTGCCTGATATCTCCTTGTCAGCCGGTTTCAGCTATGTCAGCTACTCCTTTGACACCACCCTATATACGCATCCGCAGGTCCGAATGGACAGTGACTCAAGATCTCCCCCCAAGCCAGCACCACATCGAGCCACGGTTCATAGGTCCAGGTACGCTTCCTCCACCAGCCACAAGCATAAATATTAACGACTACAGCAACTCCACCACCAAAATACCAACTCGTCACCTCAGCGCCCATGCCGCCGCCCACGCCTCCAAACATGGACCCCGAGATCGAAACCCTGATCGTCGTGGGCTACCTACACTGCGGCCTACCGTTCAACGAAGTCTCCCGTGCCCTGGGCTACCGACCGCACACGACCACCCTTTACTACGACTGGCGCCAAGTAAAAGAAGCATACGAGCGCCTCAAGCAGCATAGCCGCTCGAACTCCACCTACTCCATCTGGGGCCCCCACTGGGCACGCCACAAAGGCCGAGACCGCATCGACCAACGGAAACTCGATAAAAAGAAGGCGTTGGTAATCGAAGGGTTTCGGCGAGCCCGCTACACTGAGAAGCTGGCTGCGCTGAAGGCGGAGGAGCAGTCCCGGCGTAAAGCGGCGTGGCGCGCCTTGCAGGGCCATCGCTCGGAGGGCGACTGGCGCTTGAGGGATACGCAGGAATTGGGGTGGAATGCTTTGGCGGAGCGTAGGCGGTGATTTTACTGCGACAGACCCGGTTATCGGGAGGGGAAGGGGGATTGAAGAGGCTTGGGTGATGAGACATGACTAGCAAATCGATATAGCTTTCTAGACAAGAGACATGAATCTCATGCCGATGGAATCCCACTAGTGACCACAAGTACCACACACTACGAATATTGCATCCTTGTCCTGGCACTTGGTCGCTGATCGAAGCCCAGCAGAGCCAGCCAAAGATCAGGAAGAGAGCATGTACATCCTCAAAACTCGCCTGCATTGGTATATATCCACATCTTACTTAACTCAAGTCCCTCGAACATATCCGCAGCGCGTGCCAGATCCGCGTCGAAAAAGATCCCCAAAGCGGCAGCATGCGATGAATATTGCCCATAACCCCCACCCAGAAATTCTCCAACCCAACTGCTAGCCAGCCAGACTCCCGCCTAAATCGAACAGTACCCCTGTCATATCAACTCTCAAGAGGCTTACCGCCGAAACGGCCCCGTAACGTCCTCCCGCCTCCACTCCACCTCCAGCCCGCCCTCATACACCTCCGCCACCACCCTCTGCACCCTCTCCCACACCTTCAAATACCTTCCCTCGCACTCCCTCATCACCTTCCCCAACAGCGCCCTATTGCCCCCCGCATCCTCATCCCCGAAATGTTTCTCAATGCGCTTCTTCAGCGTCTCAATGCCCCGCCTGATCTCCTTCCCATCATACCCCGCAAGGATCTTCTTGGCCACGCTCCTCCCATGGCTGGCTCGCGTGGCGATATTCGGTGCGGGTTCGTCGGCCGGGAGGTCGTCGAGGAGCGATTCTGTGGATTCGAGGAAGTCGAGGAGTTTGCCGAGGGGCCGCCGGATCACGCTGCTGAGGTAGAGGTCGAGGTGCTCGCTCATGTCGGTCGCGGCGCGGGATTGCCATTCTGAGAGGATGGGGTTGCCGCGCACGGGAACTTCCTCGATGTAGTGGTTCATGTTCTCGATGAGCAGGATGTGGTAGTTGAGCGCTTCTTTGTCTTCGGGGTCACCCGTGGGGGCGGTGGCGGAGGGGGTTTCCTTGGCGATGAATTTAAGGGATTCGAACATGGCTTTGTTGAGTTTGGCGTAGGCGTCGTTGAGGTGGGTGCGGATGGGGAGGGTGGAGACGATGGGCGAGGGGGGGATCATGTTCTCGATTGCGGTGGTGAAGTTGGGGAAGGTTTTCATAAAGGCGATGACGCCTTTGCGCTTCTTGATCTTGACTTTCGTGTCCTCGATGCCGCGGATTTGCTCGTCGATGAAGCGCGTGAAGAGAGCGACGAGGCGGTCGTGAATCCGTGTGAGGGTTGTGGTGAGGAATTCTTGGTTGGAGTCTTCGAGCTCGGCGAGTTTGGATTCGATGGACAGGAGGACGCCGACGCCTTGGAGGGAGTCTTGCTTGACTACCCAGTCGACCATGGATTGCAGGTCTGTGGGGAAGGAGACGTAGATCTCTTCCATCATGCTGTAGACTTTGCGAGCCATATCGCGGTCGGGGTCGAAGAGCTTCTTCTCGGCTAGGTCACCACTTTTCCTGGAGTCTGGGGGCGTGGCGACGGCGTCCATGAATTCAACGTTTTCGAGTGAGCTGATGTGGAAGAGGTCGACGAGACTGTTCTGTTCAAGAAAAATGATACCGGTCATTTCGTAGAGTGCTCCGGCGAAAGCCTCATATGCATTTACTTTCCCATCTCGGGGCTTGTCGTTACTTGAGATCCTGCTCGATCCATCGCCTCGGACTGTCTTATTTCGCTTGACTGTCAGCTTTCGCCCAACTATGCCTTGATCTTCCTTCTCCAGGCTTGTGAATAGGACATCTTGTTCACCGCTGGCAGGTTTCCTAGTGATACGTTTCCACGTGAAGAGGTTATCTCTGAATTCGTCCTGATAAGGCTTCCTAGCGCAGCTCTCGTACATCCGCATCATGTCTTCCCATTCGACCGGCTCGATCTCACGAGCGAAGAGGATCAAGGGCGAGTATAGCCAGAGGTCCCTCTTTGGCTTCTCTCGTAATCTGGAGTCCAGTTTTGTGGCGTCTTTGGACATGCTTCCTCTTCTATTCGCTTCGAGCGCGTCGAGCGTTTCGGCCTCCATTTCTCGGAATTTGACCGACAAATACTGCTTTAGCCTTTGAATGAAATCAACGCTTTCTGTTCGATAGGCTTCTTTTCTATCGCGCACTGCCCGCATGGAGCTGAGCTCGCTGCCACCAAACCCACCGCCGCTCGTTCTTCGTTCTACCTGAAGATGATCAGCAGTACCATTTCGCTGACCATTGTGGCGCAGCTTCGGGTCTATGGTTATCATCGCGGTGTATAGCTGGGTTAAGGCGGCTTCGACCGCTTCGATGCCCGAAGTCTTCGTTAGAGAAGCGTCTTTGAGAATCTTGAGATCTGATGCAGTGATGGATATGGTGTCGAGCAAAGTCCTAAGCTCGGTTTGCAGCAGCTTCTGGTTCGCTGTCTGTACTTGAAGACCCTGCGATTGAGCTTCGATGTAGGCTACGTCTTCGCTGAGTGTCTAGGATGGTCAGCAGATGCCTCGAATAGACTGACTTGAACATACCCCAAGTTCGACATTGTACAGAGTGAGCAGGCAGTCGAATTCTTCGCACTCTGCGACGACCCTGTCCATCATGTTGCCTATTGCGGCGATCCTCTCGTCATTGTTCTCTATTGATCCAAGCCAGCTGCCCGCTTCAACACGCGCCAGTTCCTTTCGGATATTACTCTGCAGTTCCTCAAAAGTGTTTCGTTCAAAGCTCTCCTCGCCCCATCCGAAATCGTTCAAGACAGACTCAACCTCGAATGTACGGCCCTCAAGCAGACCTTGGTTGATGCCAAGCGCTTTAGCGTATTTGGCAGAATGATCCGACTTTCGCTTCTGTCGGCGTTCTTCTTGTGCCTTCTCTGGAGAGGCCTCTGCCGTGTCTGGAACTTGCTCGTTCAGTCCTTCACCCGTACTTGCTCGCTTGGCCGGTGGTGTACTGATCCTCACTATTGGAGGCTGCTTCGGTCGCTCGTCAGTATAAGATTGCGTGATGGACTGCGTCGGCTCCGGCGAGAGTGGCTGCGGCGCTTGATTGAATGGCATCGGTGTGAGAGGTTGGTCCACCGACGTTTGATCCGGATTTAGGCTCTTTAGGTGGGCCTGGCTTCGTTGCATCGAAAGGAGAGATGGAGCCGGAACGACACCTGTGATGCCGTCCGGCTCGTTACCTGACCCTTCTTTTGTGTCGCGAAGCTTATCTGCAGCACCGCCAGTGCGGGGCTTGAAAGCATTATATGACTTCGCTGCATTGCGAAAGGTCGCTGCAATCTCCTTATTGCTCTTTTTGGACTTAATCATCGGCCCAAGGCCCGGTCGATGTACTTCTGTCTCAATGGGAGGTTCTTGTGGCTCAGCTGGTGATGTCGCAGGCGCGGGGATAGAAACTGTATTTATTGCGGAAGCCGTATCCTTGTCTGTATTAGAAAGAGACAGACTGTCATCGGTCACAGGGGCTTGAGAAGGAACTCGTGCGACATTCTCTTTCGGAAGCGCTCTGGTCTGAGGGCCTTTCTCAGGTCGCAAGTCGTCTGGGTCATGATTGGTCTTGTCAGTCGATCGCGAGGGTTCTCGTGGTTTATTGTCGCGAATGCCAGGCGAGACAATGGTTGGAAGGGCCGAGCCATTGACCTCCAGTCGATGACCTAGAATACGATCTTGTAAGTGAGGAGAATCCCGGGGGGTACCATTAGCTGATGGGTGCCTGTCGGTCGTTGGTGGACGCATGCTGTCAGAAGACTCGGTCCGGTTGATGGGACCAAGGACACCATTTTGTCTGATCCTCTCCTCGCTAGGTCGCCGATTTGACTGGTATCGATTCGCTTGGCTTTCTGGGCCGTTACGAAATGACTCAGTGCTTTGTGCCCCGGCGAGTCGGCGCAGATTGGTTTCTGGTTGCATGAAGGCGCCGTTTCGAGACAACGGTGAGTCTGATCTCCGCGGGGGAATCTGAGGTTGCGATGTTTGTGGTTTGAGGTTCCGAACAAACTCCGATGACGGAAACTGACCTGGAACATGGGGCATGCGGTCGCCGCTATCCGTGGACCGTAGTGCGCGGTCTTGAGGAGGGCGCGAGCGGTTCTCAGTTTCGGCACGAGTAGAGCTCTCCTGCGATGGCTGGGACCGAGAGTCGCTTCCTGTCCGCTGTGAGCGTTCCAGGGATGGACGACTGAAAGACTCGCTATCCGTGCGAAAAGACCGCTCTTGGGATGGACGCTGCCGTAGTTCACGACTGTCGTCACGAGTTTGCTCCAGTTGAGGGGTCATCAGTGGCCTTTCGAATCCGCCTAATGATGGTCCGGGTGAGGGTCTTCCGTTCACGTTTGCGCTGGCTGGAGGGTGCGGTCCTACAGGGGTATAGGGTACCCGCGGCGGTGGGCCATTAGGTGGCATAGGAGATCCTCCTCCGAATTGTTCCAGCTCTTGTGGGTCGAAGCCGCTAAGTTGAGGCAATTTTCCTGCGGTATATTTCTTGTAAATTTTTATCAAGCTGTAGATGAAAAAATCCTTCTCCTTCGCCGTGCTTGCTTGCCAGTAATAAGGCTTTTGGATGGTGACTACGAACCCAATATCCCTAGCACGTTCTTTGGCTTGCTGATCCTCCGGATTGCTGGGAACAACAGCGTTGTACGACTGAATGGCGGACAAGTCGTCGAGAACCCAGGTTTTACCAATCGAGAAGGAGCCATTGTTATTTTCTCGAGCCTTGTGCATCCGTACACGACCAGACTTCCGTACAGCAATGACTATTATACGAGGCTTCTTGTTCGCATGTGGGGATTCGAGTGGTGGAGGACTCGAAGGGTAGGCCGCATCTTCGAGGATCCGTATGTGTGTTATGTAGGATTCCGACACTATTGAACATCACAGTCAATCTGGGACCAGATCCCTCAAATTGCTTTGGTGCTGTACCTGACCCATCGGGTTCCTTCTTGCCAAAGCAACTCTCAATGATCCGCCTCTTCTCATCTTCGAATTTCTCTGCCCGGCTCATCGTTTCACCCGGTACTTGAGCCCCTCCGTTGACAGTGATCGGAGGTGGTCCAACGCTCGGCCCAGCTGATGAACCGGAAGGAGGGCCTCTCCCAAATGGACCTTGCGGGCGTGGTCCAGGCTGGGTTGAACTCATGGCAATTCTTTACTTGTTCTAGAGAGCAATTGAATTGATCGCATCGTTACCGGACATTTCAGATGGTATGTTCCTCTGCACAGGCTACTTGACGGCCCCGTAAACATCAAAGTAGATTAAGAAGTCTGTTCGCCCTGTCAAGACTGGACTCCTCCCTCGGTCAGCTTCGAGGATGACGCTAGTGATTCGCTAAGCGTGCCAAGACAGCTTCGGGCCGGAGGCCCCCCTGGGAGGTTTGGAAATTATTTCATCGAGCTCAATCATATCTAGCACAGCGCACACTTAAAAGCCGGGGATAATGGCGCCCGAGAAATTCAACGCCGCAGAGCCAGTGTCCAAAGCGGACTCAAAGACCCAAGCCCCCAAATCGCCGCAAAAGAAGAAGAAGAAGAAGAATGCGCCCGATAAGCCCCAGCCAGAATGGATGTTTCCACCCGACCAAGAAAATCCCGTGCTGAACCCCAAACCAAAATCAGACGCGCAAGTGATCAAGGAGCAGAAAGAGCGCGATGATGCAATTGAGTTCCTACACTACAAATCCGTCTCCACGCCCAGAAAACCTGCTCCACCCGGGGTACTCCTAACCCTCGTTGGTGGCTTCCTTACGTCCTATGGATTCGATAGTGCCTCACGACTCTACACGTCACAATGCGCGGCCCGGAAGAAGCTGGGCGCATGGGACCATGAGCTTGGTGTGAAGCTTCCAAAGGGAACGCCGAGCTTGGAGAGGATCTTCAAGGATTGGTACAAGGGGTATGAGCAAACGCACCAGCACGAGACGAGCAGTAGCAGCGATGAAGAGGGCGATAGCGATTCACGGAAGCCAGCAAAAGATAAGAAAAAACGCAAAGCAAACAACATCACTAAGGGCTCGGCAGAGCAGACATCCAGCAGCGGAAGCAGTGACACTAGCAGCGATGATAGCGAGTCGGGCCTTGAGCCCTCTAAAGATGCTCTTGCGCCAGCACTAAAAGGAAGCAAAAAAGTGGCAAAAGGTTTAGGTACCTCAGGATCCTCATTGAGCTCGAGCTCCGAAAGTGAGGCCGGGAACAAGAAGCACACCAAATCAGCATTCAAGGCCGAAACGAGCTCAATCAAGGTTGCTACCCCACCTGGATCTTCCTCTAGTTCTAGCACCGATAGCGACGCCGATGATGAGAAAGAAATCGCCGGTGCTAAGGTTCACTTACCAAAGTTCTCAGTCAACGGTCTCGTCAACAAGCTTAAGCGCAAAACAAACTCAAGTGAACAGTCGAGCTCGGATTCCGATTCTAGCTCATCTTCGTCTGATGAAGATGTAACTCCAGTGAAGAAGTCTAAGGGGGTACCCATGAAGAATGCCGTTTCCAATGAAGAACCCACTTTCGCCATCAAGCCTGTCCACGCGTCTGCAGCGACCAGGGTTAGCTTATCCACTGACAGCTCAACTTCCTCATCAGAAAGCTCTTCATCAGATAGCAGCTCCTCAGATGAAAGCCCTGCCAAACAGCCGTTGCCCGCCTCATCCTCTGACGACAGTTCCTCCAACAGCAGCGAATCTGAAGCTGCAGCCCCAACGAAAAAATCGAAAGCGTCAAAGTCCAACAAGCTCAAATTCCCATCGGATTCATCCAAGTCCACCGACTCCAGCGCCACACTCGAAGGCACCTCATCCAAGAAACCCTCAACATCCAATACTAGCACATCATCGTCTGATAGCGCAGCTAAAGACGAGCCTACGCCTGTCAAGACCGAGCCGACAGCGACCACAAAGCGCAAACGCTCCCTCTCACCGCACGCCGCCCGCGCAGCCATGCCTCCCACCAAAGTCGTCAAAAGCAAAGACGCGCCCTTCCAACGAGTACCGAAGGATACGATGATTGATCCTAAACTGGCGTCAAACAAATACGTTAGCTATAATTATGCAGAACAGGCTCATAGAGATCTGAGCGTAACCAAGGGGAAAGGGTTCACGAAAGAGAAGAACAAGAAGAAACGGGGTAGCTACAGGGGAGGGATGATTGATGTGGATGGAAGGAAAGGAATCAAGTTTGACGATTGAGTAGAATCGGACCAACAATACAGGAGCTGTTTCTCCAAGCGGAAAATCAGCATAAGAAGTTCGAGTGGAAAAGCATATCATATCGGGGTTTAGGAATCATATGCATCATGAGTCGTGTGCTTGAGCATCAAAAGCCTCATCTCAAGGTGGCTACTCCCAGGACCGTGTAGCTAAACATCAATAGATAAGTCTGATACAGACAAAGTCTCCAATTTTTGTTGCATATTTTCGACTGGATAAATCTGATTGTTGATCTGATCATGTCACAGGTCTCCAACCATGCTTCTTCACTTCTCTTCTCCGAAGGTATTGTTATGCGCATTTGATCCTGGGCTATGCTCTACCGTATGTTCCACAACAGTTGTCCTGCGTCATCGGACGTCCACCTCGGAAGTAAGATGTCATGATAATCGACGAACAAGGACCATGCTGTCAAGGCCAGTACAACACTTAATGTTGCAAATCTGATTGTACTGCTAAGAAATCTCCACCCACCTCGATCTGCAACCAATCGATCATGTTGTATGCCGGAGATTTTCTGTCTTATCCGCGTGCTACTGAGGTGATTTTGCTTGCCTTGGAGCCCTCAGTTCCACCTTATGAGCCCCTTTGATTTTTCAGGGTTGAATGAGGGTGAACTTTGACTCTCGACCATCAAGCACCATCTGACGCAAAGAATCAATAGATATTTGTGTCTTGAGCTTTAGCATAAGTGAAAAATTCCGTAAGCCAAGGTGACTGGTTCTTGCACCATGTATATACCAGCTCTAGTAGGGATTTCGTTGGTCTTGTACTATTTCTACAAGTATCTTCTTCATCCTGCTTTACTTTCCCCTCTCTCTAAGATCCCCAATGCGCACTGGTCATCTCCATTCTCTTCTGTGTGGATCTTATGGAAAAGGTATGATGGCGCGGAGAACAAGGCCATTCATGCTGCCCATGAGAAATATGGTCCAATAGTCAGGCTTGGCCCGAACGACATTAGTGTCAACTGCGTGGAAGGTGGTATAAAAACCATCTATACGGGCGGATTTGAGAAGCCGGATTGGTACCCTAATGCCTTCTTCAACTATGGGTATGGCGTCTCGATCTAGGTACCGGCGCATGCTCACAATGATCAGAGTCACGAACATGTTCTCCATGAAAGACAGCAAACCCCATGCCTTACAACGTCGTCTAGTCTCGAACAGCTATTCAAAATCTCAGCTGCAGGCCTCGCCCGAAATACATCACATTGCCCAAAACCTGATCTTCGACCGCTATCTTCCTCTTCTGGACTCCTTTGCTACTTCTGGAGCATCAGTCGAAGTCCACGAGCTCAATTTTGCCACAACGATGGACTTTATTAATGCCTACATCTTCGGGCTCTCCAATGGCTCAAACTTCATACAAGATCTCGAGACCCGTAAACATCTCCTTCACATCTACCAATGTCGCCGACCTTACATCTTCTATCCGCAAGAGATCCCCTCAATGACAAATTCTATCCAAAAGCTACGAATTCCCATCATCCCCAAATGGGTGGACGCCGCAACCAATGAATTTGAAGCCTTCTGCCTCAAAATGTGCAATGCCGCCGCTCAAAGTCTCAAAGCCACTTCCCTCAAACCCGCCAACACCCCCGTCGTCTACCGCAACCTTTCCCCCCTGCTCCCAAAGGCTTCCTCCTCATCCCCCTCAACCTCCGGTCCCGACCCCTCCCTCCTCATCGCCTCCGAGCTCCTCGACCACCTAGCCGCCGGCCACGAAACCTCCGGCGTAACACTTACCTACGCCCTCTACCGCCTTTCCCAGCACCCCGCCCTCCAATCCGCTCTTCGCACCGAACTCTCCACTCTCTCCCCTCCCATCACCTACCCTCCCAGCACCGACCCACCATCTCTCCCCTCCCCGCGGCAGATCGACTCCCTCCCACTTCTGCACGCCATCCTAACAGAAACACTCCGCCTCCACGCCGCCATCCCCGGCCCCCAACCGCGCGAGACCCCAGCGACGCCGACCTCACTAGCCGGCTCGCCCCCATTACCAGGCGGCGTCAGGGTAAGTGCGCAAGCGTACAGTCTGCACCGAAACGCCGATGTGTTCCCAGAGCCGGAGGAATGGAAGCCGGAGCGATGGATGAAGGCGAGTAAGGAGGGCAAGGAGGAGATGGCGCGGTGGTTCTGGGCATTTGGGAGTGGGGGCCGGATGTGTGTGGGGAGTCATTTTGCGATGCAAGAGATGAAGCTCCTCCTCGCTGCGATCTACACCAACTACACAACGAGTATCATCGACGACACGGGCATCGAGATGATCGACGCTTACGTCTCTGGTCCAAAGGGAAATCAGCTGACGCTGCGGTTTGAGAGAGCCGACGGTGCTTGATGCTGGGATAGGGTATGTTTTCGTAGCATGAAATAACGAATTCACCATCTTACGTCGGGCAGAAAGACCAAACATCCACCAAAGGGCATTCCGTGAAAGCGTTATTGCATGTATGCTCCCTCCCATAAAAAGAAGAGAAGAATTGAATTTCCACAACCCACCCCCACCATCCCGCCCTTCCGCCTCCCTACTCATATACCCCCCTCCCCCCTCCCCCTCCTCCTCCTTTCCCCTCCCCTCCTTCCCCTCCTCCTCCAACTTCTCCTTCTTCTCCTCCTCACTTACCCACACCCTCCCACCTCACGTTATAGAGAGAGCAGGGAGAGACTTACGGAGGTTTAGACGCATAAAATCCATCTTCTCGGCCCGCCACCTCCAGGTTTTTAGTGTAGTTTCTAGTGTCTGGATCTCAGCGTCTAGGGTTTGCAGGAGATGCTAGATAGTAGCATAAGTAGAGGCGAGAGCGGTAGAGAGGAAAGCGGTGCCGTTGAGGAGTCGGCTTCGATGGTGTGGATGAGGGCTTGGATGGTGGCGCTGAGGGCTTGGTGGTTGGTGGTGAGGTCGGGCATTGTTGGTTGGTGGGTGGTGAGGTGGCTTGAGAGGTGGTGCTGGAGCAGGTGATGATGAGCTAGTCAAGGAGAGGTTTGCTTGACAGATTGACAAGAGCGAGTAGGAACGAGGATGTTTTGCTTGGTGGATAGACAGCAGCGAGTAGAGTGGCACCAGATGGTGATGTAGCAGAGGTAGCTAGAAGACGGTGCGCAAGGTGGGTGTGAAGGGTAGGAGGGAGGTGTGGGTGGTGATATTCGAGTGTTTGTGGTCCATTTGGGCTAAGGCGCCGGGAAGCATGTTGTTTCGAGGTACCACGCGCTGAGATATACGCTTGTGCCTAGATACGCAGCGCACGAGGATAGATATGCATGGTGGGTGAATGATAATTAATGGGTCATGCAGCAGGGAAAGAGAAGATGCTAATGCTAGTGGGGGTTAAGATATCGGCAATGGAGTGGATGATAAGGTCTGCTATACAGATCATCACGGAAAGAGATCCAGTGCCTTACAAGGTCTGACCAGGGTGTCTAACTGTGTGAAGAAACTACTGGTTTAATGGCTGCTTTGAATTGAGAGATGTAGTGTGTTCCGAGTGGTATGATGCATAGCGTATCAAAAATGGGGTCAGCCAAAGATATCAGTACATACCAGATATTGGGGGTGGGTAAGGGGCGAAGGGGAGGAAGGTTTGGTAGATAGGTCCTAGGTTGCCTAAGCGCTATGAGACTCGAGTGCTCCATCCCGCTGTCATCATCCATTCTGGGAGTTGAGGATCAAGATCAACCAAAGCCACTGTGCTGTTGGGGGCCTGGAGGGTTGTCGATTGACATTTTGACAATGATGCTGAGCCTTCTGGTGTGCATGATCGCGGTGCAATTAGTCATCCGGTAAATTCTCTTGATTGATACAACCTCTGATGAGGATATACATTCCTCTGATGGAAGATCACAGGTCGAGTTTAGAGTGTGAATGGTATCGTAAAGAATGTGGTTTGCGACCGCAACCAAGATTGAGTGAGACCATAGCATTGGAAAAATAGCCTGTTGATTGAACGAGTGCACCTAGTGTCCGAGAGCCCAAGAAGTGATCTGTTTCGAGCGTCGGTAGAAGAATTCATGTATCCAATCCTTGGCAGCCCTAGATGAGAGAGCCTAATCGAGTGAACATGAACTGTTCGAATAATGAAATCCTACATCGAAAGAGACAATGGCTGGGCTGGGGGTTCCTAAGCCAGGACAACAGACGGGAGCCTTCTCCGAAGAGCAAAAGGCAGCAGAGGTGTGGAAGGCGATGCGCCTGAATCGAATCAAACCCGAAAGTGTACCAAAACCTTGCTTAGGATACAAAGGTGTTGGTCTTCGGCCCAAGGTAGTTGCATCCTCAAAGACCAATGATAGACGTTCTGATGACAGAGGTGAAAGATGTAATAGCCAATGTTGGCATTGGATATTCTTATGACCGAAAAGTAGGAGAATGTAAGACTATCCTGCCTGAGGAACCTCATTTGCTAGCGTGAAGGAGACAAGCGCTCTTGGATGCTCTGAGCTTCCGTGGCTGCCGACATCCATAGGCTTAGATCAACGTGGTACGCTCGTCTTTCAGGGAAGCAATGATTAGACCTATCCTGATGATGCCAAAACCAGCACTTGGGGTATCCTTGGATCTGAGGGCCTCGAAGACTGCCTGTACACTTATTTGGAGCAGATCGCGATTAACATGATCTCGCGATAATCGCGATGGGGTTCAGTGCCGTCCGAGGTAGTTACCCCTGACTAGGCCGCTTGCTCGCCTACAAAGGTTGAAGGGTCTGATCGCGAGGCCAAAGTGACCATATTCATCTGTCCTCTTGATGCGGATTACGGAATGAGGTTGCGGAGCCTATTAAAGAACCAATCGTGGCCATTTTTGCTCATTTGAGCATCTTGATGAAGCCCTACAGGCGCTCAAGCAGATCGATGAATATCAAGTGGCCAACGAACCGTGAAAGAGATTGAAAAGTACAATGGTCGATATGGTCGAGGAAGACGTACTTTCACGGTAGAGCAGGCCTCCATTGTAGAACACCGCAGAGACGACTTTTCCATCACTAGTCTTGAATGATCTCTTGAGAGATCCCTATCTAGAGCGCGCAACCGTTGTTAGGCTCCCTTACGCAAGGGTCCTGATTATCGGCAAGCTTCGAAAGACTCTGGGATACTTCTTCGGAATGTGTACCGGCGGCTTCTTGGTGCTTGACCGTCAAGCCGGGACGGATGTTGTACAATCTGTCACAAAGCAACGGGCCGGGCTGTCAAATGTGCATTGAATATGACCACAAGCAGAGTATCCGAAGCGTGTGAGGGTGAAGTAGGTCAGGCAATCAAGCGAAGGTCCACTGTGACAGTCGAAGAAGCGGTGAGCACTCCTTGGTGTTCATATACCGTAGATATTTGAAAAGTCTCGGGGGTTAGCAAACAAGATTATGTGACCAGACTCGGTAGACTGCTGGAGCGCAAAAGACAACGGCTACATGCATACGGTAGCTGCAGTCCCTTGCTGCAGGCAAGGCATGTAACGCATGTAACGTACAGGTGTTGGCTTAGAGCGTGTCTTTTAAAAGGACGTCTTGGAAGACACCCATGCAACCTGTTAAAGGGTTTTGCTCAAAACCGCTGCTGTGCAGAAAAGAGACACAGAGGTCCTCTATGAATCGAAATCGTTGAGGGCATCGCCCATTTGGTGCCGAAAGAACGGAACAGCCCCTGTCCATGAACGAGGCTCAGGTGACATGGTCGAGGCGCAAAGCAGCTCAAGACGCACCGACGGACCGGTGCATGGGCCTCTGAATGAGCAGTGCGATGGCAGCAGTAGTATCCGTGGTCAAAACATGGCCTAATGCTTCGACATACCTTTCGTCAAAGGCAGTCGTCCTCGGTCAAAGCTCCGCATCAACGGCTGTAGAAACATATCAACTGCAAGGAGCTTGAGCGCACCTATTCCATGCCAGCTTGCCACCCAACACCATTCTACATCGATAACAGAGATACAAACAAGGGCTGGATGAAACAAATGGCTTCAAGAGCCTCTGTGATGCTGCCTCGAGCCGAGAAGCTCGCAGTTGAGCGTGGTCACATTACACGAGTCGTACTCGACGGAACACTTTCGCCTGGCCGCATTGACAGAGCTATCAAGGCTTCGAGGAAATGAAGAGAGCGGCTCGAGAGTTTTGTCGTTGTTGGATGTCTCGTATCGTTTGTTAACCCTGGGTGCAGCTCTAGCGTCTAAGCGTGAAGTAGGCAGAGCCCATCCGCACGAATACAAATACTCGAGATCCGTACCCGTGTCTATGAGTTGATACTATTCCATTCAATCATCAGCAACGTACTAGGAGACTACAACACGTCTCTTGTTCCAATTCAGCTCCTCGAAATTCTACCCCCTGCTCGAAACATCATGCCGTTGACGGCGCGGGTTAAGAGCGCTTCGAAAACCGACTTCATCAGCGGCTTGGGACTCGTCAAAGATGACTCAACCACGAAGCATCTGTATGACCTCATGAAGGTAGAGTCGTCCCAGCTGCCTGAACGCTCAAGCCGTTTGGAAACTGACCTTGGATGTAGCGAGAAGCAATCAGCGCCTTCAATTCCCACATGCGAGGAAGAAGGGACCTATTGAGACCCCAGTACGCCAACAGCCAGCCTCCATATGCAGCGAACCAATTCACGGATGAGGCTTTCAATGCCACCGTTCGATTCATCTGGCACCACGCTAGTGCTCCAACTCGCATTTGGTACGATCGAGCGGCAACTCCCAGCGGTGACAACTGGATCGTTTCCTGGATACTATATCATATCTGCCGATACCGTGATCATCGCAACTCGCGAGCTCAGTCCCGAAACTTCCATGATGACGACGATTTGGACAATGGTGATGACCCGACCACTTAATAGATGACTCTCGCGCGGTGTACTGATGCTAGCGTATCCAGGTTCATCACATCCGTCGTTCACGAGGACCACTGGGTACTATGACCCGGCCAGGAACGGATACCAAACGTGATAGCAAGCACTCAGCCTTTCTGTCATGGACCTCCAGGTCGATAAACCGGTGGATCAGCGGCTTGATAATGGCAGGTGGCAGTTGTGCGTTTCTTAGTAGTGCCCTTGTATCTCAGTATCTGCTTATGTACAGTAAAAGCTCGGTGGTTACCTCACCTTAATATAGAAGGTACTAATTCCATCTGTTTTAATCAACATAATGCTCAAGCGTGTCGATACCTTCCTTACTCAAGACATTTGCCCGTGGCGTCTGGTGACGGAGAACCCACAGCTCTGGATAGACGGATCTAGATCGATTCGAGTCCAAGACAAAAGCACATCAGTACTTCTGATTAGGCCTGGTAGAAACATCTTTAGCTCGCTGTAGGAATGTCTTCCGAAAGGGTCCCATTGGACTCCACCGCTTATGCAAACTAACAGCAATGCAATATGTTAGCGCAAGGTACCTGCACTTCTGACCGTCACGGCTCAGCCTGTGAGACGCCCAATTTTTGCTCCGGCTATTAGTCTTCGTCATCTTTCTCCTTGCTCTTTCCACTCTTGGCTTTCTTCTCTTCTCGTATCTCTTTCAGCGCCTCCGTCACCTTTTCATCGCGCTCGTCAACCTTCTCGTCCCAGTCGACGTCGTACTCTCTAGCTACAGCTTTGATCTCTTTTCTGAGAGCATTCGCCTCATCTGTCAATGTCTCCCATCTTTGTAGGTCGAATCCTTTCAGCTGATACAGCTTGTTCTGGCGGCGACTTATGGTAAGGTTCATTGCTGAGCGATAAGACACTTCTCGGTTGTGGTACAAGAACCACAGATAACCACAGATTAAAGTTGAAAGACCAACAAGGTACTAGGAAGATATGAGAATGGTTGAAACTTTGAATGCGTGTTGCTTACAGTGACCGGTTCCATCGTATCCCAACCCAGGTCAGTCTCAAAGGTCAGGCGATAGACCACATACCAATAGACAAACAGGAGCCCTGCGCCACCCGTTGCGACTCTTTGAGCGCCTTTATGAGCTGCGATATCACATTCGCCCTTGATCTTCGTCATGCCGAGGATTTGGCCAGATGTTTTCCGCAGCCTTGTGCGTAGGTAGTAAGTCCTATCATTGAAGGATGGTACCGCAACCCGGACCTCACGAGGAGCACCTTCAATTTCGACCGCAAATTCCTTTCCTCTGGCTGCGTCGCGGATGAAGTCGCCAACTTCGGTAGAGGATGACCACCGAACGAATTTCCCTTGCGATCCGCTTTCTTCAGCAGATGGTCCTTCGCGGCCAAGTCCACTGTAGCTCTCTACTCCACCCTCTCCCAGAGGAGGAATTTTGGTGCTCTTCTCCGCTATTGATTTTAGCTTCCCTGTTCTCTCGGTTTGCCCACCGAACTTGGTTTCCTCGAGGTCACCCTCATCATATTCTTTCTCTCCCGTCTCCGTCTCGTCTGCTGGGGTGTTGGAGTTCGGTTTGATTCCTTCCTGCTGGGAGTCCTCCGCTCGAAAATGCACTGCAGGTATCTTATCTTCGCCTCGTTCGTTCTTGATAGTGGGTAGTTCGGACTGTATCAATCGCTCCAGATACGAGAGAGGCTGTTGTGGGTGCACTATGCTGGCGAGTCAGGACGTCCAAGATATTAAAATTCTCCACAATTGATTTTTACCTAGCAGTGCCAAAGGCTCAACGTCTTTTCTGTCACTGTTCTTGTCAAGCGTCGTCAAAGGCAGGACAAGTTTCAGCAAGCGGGATGGAGTCGTAAGCAGTTTACCTAGCGAAATGTTAGACATAGGCAACAATGAACACCGTAGAACCCCATACCCTTTGTCATGGCGCCGGCGGAGCGTTGCCGCGCAACGGGTGGCAGATCTGAGCCTTCTCGATGCCATGGTGCTCGTGTCTGCTTTTCCTTCTCCTGTGCGATGGATTCCTCAAGATCGGACTCTTGATCCTCTAAATTCTTCTGATTACGAGATTTGGCGACTGTAGTATGCTCTTCGTCTCTATATCTATGTATAGACAATCTAAAAGTGCGGGACTGTGATCTGTCGAAGCTACATGCGAGCTGTGGGCGGATATGGTGGGTGCTGGCTGTGTGAGGCCTTGCACATGGCTTTGGAGTCAGGACCGCTCTGTTGGGAAGCAATGCTCGCCAACCAGGCGGAGGCATCGTTGCTGACGCCGGGCAATTATGGGTTCCTGGTGATCTGGCGTAATAATCGTCATGGCCGTGGGGGCACCGGCTGACAGCTGATGGGGATTGGAAAGACGCGGATACTTTGTGTGCAATTGAGAACGCCTTCAGTTCGCGATAGCTCCAACGCCGTTATACAAGGTCTCCTCACTTGTTGTATCTGCCACCTGAACTGCGAAATCAGGCTTACGATCGAGTTCATCCGTAGCACCACCTCCTTGAAATTGCAGGGTTAAACGTTGGTGCCAGCCTAGGAGGCGGAAGCTACCTTAGAATCCATGAGACCATGCTCAGATTATCCGTCTCACGCCCTCAATTGTCAGGCTTAGGGCCAAATATGACTGCGGAGCTGGATAACTTGAAGAAAATCTAGCCGGAGCTCCTTCTTAGCGCCGCACTAACATATAGCCCTCCGGACTTGAACTACTTTTACTTCTAGTAGGTAATTTGCGACTTCCACTGATGAACTCGTAATATGTCCAAAAAGGTATTGGATGTCATGTCAACCCACACCAGGACGGAACCCCTGAGAACAAGCCTTTGGTTCAAAAAATAATACCAACAATCCATCAGCACAATTCCCACCAGGCTAGTGATAAGAAGCCTTCGGATTGAAAAAGAGCCATAGCAAGAAAATTTCTTCCATACTGCAATATTGCATGTCTGACCTTCCTGTTCGTGGAGATCCCTACAACCTGTATCGTGGAGTATACTGTTCGCAGGCGACATCTTCTAATGGTGGAGAATGAGGTCGACAAGTCTGACTGTAAGTTGCCGGCGAACAAATCCGTTCGCTCTACTCCTCGGCGTCTGGGATTCTCTGGAAGCTCTCGCAGCTTTGGTAGAATCACGCTGGAAACCCTCTTCACTGGACTGAAGGTTACATAGGTGTCTTGACAGCTGTCTTCTACGGCTCAATAGCTGATGCTTATGGCCGCGAAGTGGTCCTCTGTCTTGGGTTCTCCGGGGAGCTGCTGGCACTTTCCTAGATCCTTCGGGTTTTAACACCCACGATCCTGCCAACGCGAACAGTATGGGCATCGAACTTTTGCGTAGTTATCGGTGGTGGACAACGAATCCTCGTCTCAATGCTCTATACGATGGTGGCAGATCTCATAGACACTGGGAAGAGATAATATTGTCTTAGATCTTTCGATCATTCCAACAAGAGCTTCCGCATATAAGTACCCATCCATAGTACCACTCACAAACATTATCAGAACTACCTTGCTCTAGGTGCTTCACTTTTTTAGCTAATTCAGTGATCTTTGCGCTCACGGTCTCCCAAGTCGTCGATGAGTCGTGTTTTGTGGGTAACTTTTGCCTCAGAGGTCTTTCTTTACTCTCTACTATTCGCAGCTCTGTCATTTGCGCCAGTAACAATTCGGTTCAACAACCGACAGACCTTGGCCCCCAATCGATCTTCTACAGTGCCATCGACAGCCTAGGGTTCTCATTCCCCAATCACGGGAACATCTGAGGATGTTGTATTGTATCCCTCAGTAGCGGTGTCATCCAAACCCTCTAAAGCTGCAATCCTAAAATTGCCGAATGTCTTAAGAGCTAAGAAAGGTCTCGATACTTCTAGCACTCTTTTTCCTCTCTCCGAAGATACGGCTTTCAAACCGTTGATCTAGTCTTGATCTTGTGCTTTGCGCATACAGCTCATCGTTATCCGTCCTCGTCTATTGTTGGTAGTCTTGTCCGTCCGCAAGGAAAGTATATAAAAGCCATGTACAAAGTTCTATAAATGCGCAATGAATCTCAAACCTATCTGGCTCCGCCCAGCCACAGCATTCAGTCTTTAAAAGCGCTTCATGAATAGCATCCCACTCGCAGGCTCCCAACCTTGCTCCAAAAGAACACGAACAAGCGCACAACCTTCCTGCTCCAGCAAAGCAGCCCCCTTAGTTATTCGCCTTCGCCATCAATTCACACCACGCGCTGACGACACAAGTCATCATCAAGTCAGCTATGCAATACATCGAAGAATTTTTAGCACCCGCGGCTTCCTCGATTGCCAATTCACTATCCTGGACATGATTACGAGCCTCTTGCAGCATTGCTCCAACCGCTCCGGCCGAGGCCATGTCAAGTGAGAACGAAGGATCCACCTATCCTGCAGCTGCCACCATCGACTCCTCTTCACGATATTACCTTGGATGAGCGGGACCCGCTCGCATCCAAACTCACCATAGTTCCTGGATTTAAAAAAGCTTGTGATGATGAACCAAATGTTTCTGGAGAGAAACCCAGCCAAGGGCATCTCTTGTTCCTTTAGGGCTATCCGTTACCCGCAGGGCCCAGTACAACTGGGTGGAAGTGCGACGTTGTTCCGGAATTCCTCTTACGCCACCTCGAATTACGTTCCAGAGCGCTGGGCGAGGGCCGTCTCTTCAATCTACCTACCTTGCCGTCAACCTCGCCAAATATCATCAGACTACGAATCCCTACTGTCAGCTTCCATCAGTATGATGGCAACAAAGACTAGAATGAAGTTGGGATTGTTAGACAAGAGAGTGGCGAAGAGATGGCAGTATATTTGTCCAAAGTAAGACAAAACGCGACTGTCAAGGTCGGTGACCCTATTGCAAGATCGGTCGCGGTGTACGATTAAAGGCGTGACGCCATCGAGCAAGACGTTATATCTGCTTGCATGACTTTGGCAAATGTTGAATCGGTAAGTGACTGATCTTTTTGAGATGCCCCCCATCGCTGAAGTTCCACCTGACTAGCATTTTCTGGTGAGACAATGGCGATCAGGTAGCCCTAGAACCTAGTGGCCTTGTCGCAGTTCATCACGCAGGCACTCTCGTGGAAACAAAGCTTCAATCCCACAATCATGCAGCGTCCGGAACTCGCGCTCAAGACATACTACATAACTGCAAGAGCCAACTGGAATCCTCAGAGTCATCTTGATCGCTTTCCTCAGAGCGCGTGCCAGGTACCCACGCAATACGGTCGTTTCCTCCACCCTGCCTCTGCAACGACGGATCCTTTCCACGCACTCAGCGAGATGTTCTTCATTGTCGGCTCTTCGCAGTCGCAGTCTCTGAACATGGTGGAGCCAAAAATAAAATTGGAGGTCGAGCAGGTGCTGCGAGCGAACAAGGCTCAGCCACTAGCATGGCCTTAGACGGCAAGATCCCGGGCTTTGGCGGCGATAAATACTTCACTCGGCCGTTAAAATCAACAACATCCACCTTCTATTAGAGGTGCTTTCATTGCTGGGGAACAGATTCAAACGCATGTACCAGAGCCAACATGCCATCCACTGGACCAAACGCGTTTGCAGCTAATGTCGATGTCTTTCGGCTCACAAGATCTTTATTTACAGCCAACTGGCTGACACAGTTCGGATCAGTAAAGTGGCTCAATGTCTCTGAAGATATAGAGGATGCTCTTGCTGTGAATGACCGATGGGTTCCGTGGATTACCGAGATTGCCAAGGCAAGTGAGATCGATTTTTCAGGTCGAGTAAGAGTCGACCAAGCCTGCAGGCACTTGGGCAAAGAGGATACTTTTCTGCCGTGACCGCCATCGCAGAAGGGCTTAGGAGAGCAGACTACCCAATAGAGCAGTGGTCAAGTCCTGCAATGTACTCAATCTATATCATCTACTACCTAGTTCTTACGAACGAATTTTGTTCGACTTCATCTTTTGTTGCGGGCAAAAGGGCACTCGCTTCCCGCAGCGCTTAACACCACTTTTGATTCCTGTTAAACTGACTTCACTCTCGTACCCTGCTAGCCACACGTCATCGTATGGGCTGCTCTATGTTGATGCATCCCAAAGTATTCTTCTTCTTCTTCAGCTCAATCGACACTTTAATTCGATTTCAAAGAAGAAAAAGTATGGCCTCGTGTCCGTTGGATGCCGCTTAACATAGCGGCGTTCTGCCATTGATATCCTTCGAATCGATCGCGACCTTGCCTGTATCGAGCAATAGCTTGACTATAGTCTCGTGTCCGTAGGATATCGCCCACCATAGCGGCGTTCTGCCATTGATATTCTTCGAATCGATCGCGACCTTGCCTGTATCGAGCAACAGCTTGACTATAGTCTCGTGTCCGCCGCATACCGCCTCCGATAGCGGCGTTCTACCATTGTTATTCCTCGAATCGATCTCGACTTTGCCTGTATCGAGCAACAGCTTAACTATAGTTTCGTGTCCGCTAAATGTCGCCCCCGATAGCGGCGTTCTGCCATTGTTATCCTTCGAATCGATCGCGACCTTGCCTGTATCGAGCAACAGCTTGACTATAGTCTCGTGTCCGCCGAATGTCGCCCACCATAGCGGCGTTCTGCCATTGTTATCTCTCGAATTGATCTCGACCTTGCCTGTATCGAGCAACAGCTTAACTATAGTTTCGTGTCCGTAGAATGTCGCCCACGATAGCGGCGTTCTGCCATCGTTATCTTTCGAATCGATTGCGACCTTGCTTGTATCGAGCAACAGCTTGACCATAGTCTCGTGTTTCTTGATTGTCGCCCATTGTAGCGGCGTTCTGCTATCGTTATCTTTCGAATTGATCTCGACCTTGCCTGTATCGAGCAACAGCTTGATTATAGTCTTGTGTTCCTTGATTGCCGCCCACCATAGCGGCGTTCTGCCATCGTTATCCTTTGAATCGATCTCGACCTTGCCTGTATCGAGCAGCAGCTTGACTATGATCTCGTGTCCGTTGGATGCCGCCCATGATAGCGGCGTTCGACCATCGTTGTCCCTGCAGTCCGGCGTAAATTTCTCTATTGCAAGGACAAGAGCAAACAGTATCTCGTCGCCAAACTCTGCTAGATATGAAAGCAGGGTCCTACGCTTTGAAAAGCTGAAGTCGCGTCCAATGCTAGATTCTCTTCTTCCTTCTTGGATATACTTTTCGCAAATTTCGTGAAGCTGACCTCCTAAGGACTGTCTCGCTGCATAAGCTTTCTTAAACGTCTGTACAGCACTCGCACTCCCAGTGGCAAGCGCTGCAAAGAGAGGAATCCCATAACGTTCATTTTCTACTTCAAGAAATGATAGGCAGGATGGATGAATTTGGATGAGATTTGACATGTTCCCCTCCGCCAGTATATATAGAAAGCTTGCACTTGGTGTATGCCTGCGTACCTGATGTCTCTCGAAAAGATTGTCGAGTCTAATCCAATCCATAAGCTGGAAGCTCGAAATAAAAGTCTTCTGTGAGATGTTGTAACCTTGTGCCACGTCTGCATGATAGAGCACCTGACGTATGGCATACTCTAGAAAGGGGAACGCTTCCGTAGCTGACTGGCGGAGAATCGCAGCTTCGTACGATGAGGCCTTTGGGAGACCCTTGCTAAGCTCAAGAATTGTGACAGCGTCGATTTTCATATAGTTCATGCAGCACTGCTTCAGCCGCTCATGACTCTGACCTTGAAAATTACTTCCGAGCTCGAACCAAACTCTGCCGAGTCCGTTCTCGTGCAGAAGAAAGTCGTTCACCGATTCGTGAATAAACTGAACCTTCGGAGTCCCGGACAGCGTGATTTCAGCAAGTCCTTTAGATGAATCGAGTATGAATCTCTGGATGTCATGTATTGAGATCTCATCAGGATCCCATCTTGACAAGGGTTGTGATTCGACGCCAGAAAGGATAGCAAAGTATAGCTGCTCCGGTCTCAGCGGTTGCCGTGCAAAAAGCACCCACTGAATGCATAGGATTAATTCCTCTCTGTTGTGAGAATCGCGTGTCAAGATGTCACAAAATAGCTCATGCAGATCGCTAGGAATACCTTGAAGTTTTCGCCGAAGTGCGTGAACGCGGCCACTGTCGTGCTCTTTGTTCAATATCTCGACAACGAGAACAACCCACATAAAAACTCCCGCAGCCTTTTCTCTGAGATCTGCTCGAATCTGCTCAGCAACCTTACTGTGCCCAATCTTCAACTCGCTTTCTAAATAGTTGACTATATCCTGTGTGTGTCCTTCTTGTCCTTCTAGTACCAGGTCTAATCCTTTCCCAATCGTGATATGTGGATAATGCCTGCTTGAAAAGCAGACTTGGAATCTGATACGAGCTGATACAGCAAGTTCGCCAACATGTTCAAGAAATGATATCATATCCCGGATCTCACGTTCGTTGCATTCATCCAAGGCGTCAATGAGACATACTACAGACGAGTCTTCAAGACCGAGTATAGCCTGTTCGAACAGCTCTTTCAGTGATTCAATGCTCCATTGATGATCTGCACCATTGCCTTTCGTTGAGAGATCGAAAGAGTTCAAGAGGGAATTAGGTACTGGAAGTCGTTCAAGAAGTTGTAGTAAGAGCGACTGATATGTCCCGAGTGTAGATTTCTCCAAGCCCTGTCCTCGTGCATTAAAGAAGAAGGAGATGATAATCCGATTCTTCATCTTCTTTCTGGCAGTATCAAGGACAAATTTCATTAACGTCGACTTTCCTGTTCCAGGCTTCCCTTTGATCCACAAAAAGCCGTGGTGTTCGCTCAGCTTGGTGGAATCGAGCCAGTCAAGATATTCGGACTTTTTCAATAGCCATCGACAGGTCTTGATATGAGCCTTCTTGATGGTCACCCTACGTGCATTGATTTGTTCAAAACTCAATGATTCTAACAGCAATCTCTTTTGATCTTCATTGATTCGCGGCTTCTCTTCTCTTCTAGGCTGTCTGGAGACCGAACCTGTCATCCTGCGAAGAGCGAAGGCAACTTTTCTGTATTCGATGTCATCGGGTCCCGTAAAACGACACATATCCATATGATTGCGTCTGATATGCTCTTTGATTTCGATGGCTGGAAGGTTAAGACAAGAGGATGTATCGTCGACGACCTATGAATCTCATCAGTAGTGTGGCTGAACATTTGCAACGCACTTGCCTTTTGACCACCAAGAGATGCAATCCCTAACTCTTCCTGAAACGAGTGTATGATCCAATTCCGATGCTGAGCTCTGGGGCCAAAATCGTCTCTTAGCTCCTGGAGACGCTCGGCCCGCGGTAAGAGTGCATTCACGACCTTCTCGTCAACGGAGAATCCGACAGCTTTGAATACTTTCTCAGCAAGACGTTGAAGGATGCCACGAGGGTCTGTTCCGTTGTGTGGGGTGCCAAAGAACATGACGCCGATTGTGGAGTTGAAGATATTCCTGAGATGAGCCTGACTTTGATAGGTATCGCTCGACCTTCGTAGCATCTCCTTGACGATGATTCCTCCAAGACTGTGTACGATGAAATATATTGGTCTCGATGACTCCACGCGACGCTCGGCTTCTAGAGCGATCAGAAAATCCCATGCAATGTCGTAGATTGTGTGCTCATTCTCGCGAGAACCCAGCTTATGTCTTATGTGTGTATCATAACCATAAGTCAATACTCGCGCATTGGGGATAACGAGCGGAATTAAGTCTCGGGGCCAATACGTAGCAGTGTGCACTTCTTTCTCTCGTGACTCGAAGAATAGATTGCGTCTTTGTTTCTTCGAAGGCGGTTCAGCTAATTCGTTGTCATCATTGGTATGCTGCCTCATATCTCCTCTCTTATGAGTCCAAGTCCGCTCAGGATGGCCTGTGAATCCATGAACAAAAATGATACTTGCTGATTAGCAGAGGTTTAGCTGACAGTATGTACAGAGGCTTACTCCAAAGATGATCGGTCTGAATCGACAACAACTGATAAACCGCTCGCAGAAATGGGCTGACAACGACTTGAGTCGCCCGATCTCTCCATAGTGTTTCGCTGATGAGAAACGTTTACTGTATTGAGTACAATGCTTCCAGATATCTTATTGCACTACTGGTACTTACAGTATACTAGTGGTGTATACTACCAGTATCGCAAGTTCTGTCGATGAGCTAGCTGCTTCACTGTTGATATCGTATAAGGCTCGAAAAGGGTCTCGTCGAATGAATAACTAGATTGAGAGCGCTGAGAAAGGTTGTTGCATGATGGATGATGAAAGGTGTGGATATCATGCTGTGATTAGGCTGTTGCGGAGACCGAGATTTCAGCCTCATTGGATAGCAATAGTTGTCCTTTCGAGAAGTATTGAGTTTAATGCCACCAAGTGTAATCGAAAACTGCCTGTCTTTTGCCTCCATATGAATGTGTTTTCAACAGCAACTCCTGAGGTGATTATACTAGAGTGCCAAACGCCAAATGGACATTGAGACAGGGGAGGCAGAAATAGTCACAACTTTGCAAAGAGGCTTGCAATGCGTGATTATTATTGCACCACCTGGACTTTATTCTTTTTAAATCCGGCGGAGATTTTGCAGTAGTATTTGCTAAAAACCTCCCCCACCAACCTTTCTTTCTACTTATCTTCCAACACCAACTACTTTGCCTTCTAGAAACGCACTCATCAACTCCTAGACCTAGCAACAATGACGTCTGCTATTGAATCGACCTCCCAACCCTCGGGTCCGTCCAGCCCACAACGAACCTATACGCAGATGTTCGAGCCCTGCCTTCCGGCCTTGAATAGTACAAGGCTGGAAGTCGAAATGTACCTCACTGCCTATTTCAGGTATTCTCGATCACTCACCAAAGAAGCAGCCTTAGAAAAGGCGAAGCAGCTCCCGGTAGACGGGCAGACACTCTATGGCCAAAACGTCGCAAAGCTCCAAGCTTTATTCGGACCGACTGGTGGATCACTTTACGATGATATACATACATCTAGCTATGGCATGGTACGTTTGATGCTCACTATATCTCATTCATCTTTCACTGAACACCGTAAATAAGTATTACGACGTTTGCACCACCTTCTCTACTATGCTACCACGATTGAAGCGGCTGGTATCCTACACGCCCTTCTACTACTCTGGAAACAGAATTCGGGAACACCGCACCCATCTTTTACCTACACAACCCTCTCTAACGTCATCCTGTTCTTCCTCTCCAGGGTGTTCTCGCACTACGGCGTTGTCATGTCAAGATACGTTCCTGGGGTCTTCAAGAACCGGCGCTTCGGAACCCCTTCATCGGCGGCAAAATCGAGATACAGCCCCTGGAGCTCCTGAGAGATAGCATAAGACCTACCTGCTCGAGCGAGCCAAGACCCTGTCGCGCTCGTTGCGACGGCGGCGGAGTGGACATTGCAGACAACAATGAAAAACATCTGGAACATGAAGACATGATCACGAGGTGGTGCTCCAAGGGAAACGTTGACATGGATACCTTAGTCCTCCTTCACGTAGATGATAGATCCACTTTCTCGCTTTCAGACTTTACCAGACTGTTGGCGTACAAGTGCATATCGCAAAGCACGTCTCGCACATGCTTTGGTGCTGTGGAAGCCTCTGAGTACATTGATCTACCTGACGCTACCGAGAGCGGACGGCCAACATCGGCTAGGAAGCGGTGGGTCTGGGCAAAAGGAATATTGGCATGGCATCCTTTGACTTCACGGGAGCTTATGAGTTCTCCCTTGGCATCTGTTTTACGCGTACCATAGCGATCAATTTCGAATCGGATTCTCGGTGAACGTTAGCGATAGTCACATGCGAGAGAGCATCTTTAAGTACCTGGTTGGCCCAACATCTCAGCGGTAAACGGTAAGTGCTCGATCGGCCACGTCGAACGCAATTCACCCAGCTGTTGAGCCCAGACTCATTCGGAGTCACCCATCCTACGGCCTCGGGTCTAAGCAACAGGGAAAGTCACTTGGTGTTACTATCTCAGGAGCACCTACCTTCGGAGACGGTGGAGCGTCAGTATCATGGTCCAAGCTCTGGAGGTACGGCGAAGGGCCTCCAAACAGGCTTACCGAGGATTGGAGATAACCATCACTGGTTCCAGGCAGGCTGGATGTAGTACTCGCTGTTCGATCATCAGCTCTCGCTAGTTCGGAATGTTACACCATCTGATACTGACGGCGGAGGGTCGTCTCGGTACTTAGGTGTCACATCTTCGCTTTGCATGACCACAGAGCAATTCTTAACAGCACTCTGCATCACGACCTTCAAGAACCACTGCTTGTATACATCCATGCGTCGCATCGCTTCTTCATGCTGCTCTTTGGTGGCGGTGCTACCAATCTTCCATCTCCACTGAACGAATGGGCTGGCAAATGGCGTTTTGCCGAACTGCTGGCGGTACCGGTCGCGGAAGCTCGAAGCACTGAGGTACTTTGCATAGAGAAAGGTATTCCTCGCCTGTCACTGCCAGGAATCCGTGAAGACCCTGTTGCTTCGCGCTTTCAGGGGTTGTCTTGGCCCATAAATCACTGATACTGATGCGATCAGCTTGGATCTAGAGATGGGTTTCGAGGTCTTTGGCAAAGTCCTGAACACCCTTCTTTTGCGGTGTATCCTCATTAGGTGAGAGATCCAGTCTGAGAAGGATCTTTGGGGAAAGATCTGCTGTGGCGTGATACCCCTTGCAGACGGGATCCATACCATTAGGCCAGTTGTGTGAGATGCCTTGCGGCAATGCCAGAGACTTCGATACCGTAAACATTCCATCTTAATAAAACACACCCTGACTTGGACGATGACCAGTCTTCTGAGACTGCCGTTTTCATCTGTCCCGAGCCCAATTGTCGATCCAGTCATAAGCGGCAACCGCGACTGCACCACCGCTGCTGCTTCCTCCTGGGATTTGTTACCCATGTGCACGAGGATTTCAAGCTATTTGGTAGTCGATTGATTCAGTCGCCTCTTCTCGGGAAAGAAAAGAGCTGAGCGTCGTCTTCCCAACGATGGAGGCTCCTTCCTCAACAACGTGAGCTACAGCTTCAGCGTCCAACATTCGCAGGAGGATACATTTCCAGGTACGCCTTGTTGCACATTGACGTCCGTACGCCATCGATGTCTGAGGCGAGATTCGCCATCCGGCATACGCTTGGCGTACGGACGATGGTGTGGTCAAGCGTGATGGAACGGCCAACGAGCAAGGTGACCTGGGGGCATTCTGGTGTTGGCACCCCAGGCTTCACCGGCTGTCTGCAACATTCAAGGCTCCGGGAGAGCACAGGAGGGATGGATGAGAAATAGTGACCGTGGAGTCCCGAGTTGCAATCCTCGCTGCAAGATAGCGCTCAATAAAGTTAGAGTGCCAAAATCTGAGGCGTCGCAGTGGTTCGTCTCTGTGGGGAAAGAAATACAAAACACTGAAAAGTGCAAAGATCGAGTACGAAGCCAAGACAGACAGTCATCATTAGGAGATATGCAAACGCAAAACATTGTGTACATACTATCCATATCTACCATCATAAATGACCTCGTCCTTGCACTCCCACCTGGCCGAGATCTGATCGAAACCAAAACTACGCCTTGGGTAGTCGTTCGTAAAGCCGCATGACACCCCAAAGGATATTGTCTTCGTAAAAGGGCATCCCCCCGGAGCGCCATCGAATCCGCTGTCTCAACCCAGTCGTTACCCCATGCGTAGCGCAGACTCTCTGCCTCCTTCCCATCTTTCTTCTTCGTATTACATATCCCAGCGCAGAAGAACCAAGCCTCCCACGAACCCCCTTCCAGAAGTGTCAGCAAGGGGAAGGCAACCCTCCAAGATCGGGGAGAAAATCAATCTGCTGTGAATCCTGCATGCCATCATATGAACGTGGGTAGCATGTTCAATATCTGGGCGGCCTATTAAAAAAAAGTGGTGGAAGTGAGGGCCTCACGAGTGGACAAGGGCCGTGAAGAAACCAGCTTTTGTTAGACATGCAGAGGAACAAACGCCCACGCACTAACCACCGTCATCGTTGGCATCGAAATTATCCTGTAGCCATCCAACCTCGATGAATTCTCCCCTTCCCCAATCGAGCGCATCTGCCACTCCGTAGCTTCTCCAGTCCACCTCCCCATTGACAATACCTTTCCCCGGATCACATCATCCGAATACCTCACACAACCAGTCAACCACGCGGTGTACCTGCCAGCTCCATGCTTCAAGGGAGAATGATAATACAGGGGGAGCGGGACAGACACTAAGCTGGTTTTGTCCTGTCAACGTTGTTCTGGTTCTAATCCCTGAGGTTTGTAGGTCTTGGAATCTTGCAAGATCTGGAGTTCGGATCTTCTTTGTCTTGGTATGATATTGGATGGATGGATCCGCACCCAAGCTAGCGTGGGTGGCAAGGAGGCAGACCCCGAGGCAGGATTGCCAGCCTGCCGAGAGGGCGGTTTCCCGTTGGGCCATTGGAGTTTGATCGAGGTTCTTTGATTCACGACATTGGTACAGGCTTCGCACAATCAGATGTGTAGATGGAATGACAGTGAAGTGGGTGAGCTGGGACACAATGCTTGGCAGAACGTGTCACTACTGATATTGGATTTATCACAGGTGGTGGGGAGACGCGACTTCCAATGGGCATGGAGAAGACATTTCGATTGCGGATCCTCCTAATAGAAGCCCGCGCTATGCTGCAAGAACAGTTGCGATCTCCAGTCAGAGTCAACGAATGCCTCGCCGCCACGTGCAACAGAACGACCACGTCTAAAAGAAGGAAGATAAGTATGGTACAGACTTCAGCGAATGCTCTTCGCGAATATGCAGCGCTAAATCGAAGGAAATGAGGCAAGTGAAACCAGTTTTCCGTAGCCATGGTCTAGGTCGTAAAGAGTTCGTGATAGTCGTTTCGTCAGTTCGTAAGGCCGTCATCCGGTCATGCAATCGTCGCTGATGGAACGAAGGAAAGATAGATCCTTAGTCTTGATGCCTTGGTTCGTGGACCCTTGAGTTCTGGGACTTTGGATTGCCAAAGCAGAGTGGTCCTACGGGCGCTCAATTGACGGAAACCACATGCCCAGGGTCCTCGAATCAAAGCTGGTGGCATTAATAGTTGTACCTATGGCTGTACCTTGAGGTCCTGGTACTGCCGCTAACGCGATGGCTGTCGCCGGAAGATCTGGCGCTCCCAATGAGCCTGGAACGGCTGTCCTCACTGGTCCTGGAGCTTCCGTGACTAGTAGGGCGAGCATCAACATCAGATCTGTAGCTCCTCGGGCTACTACCACCACTACGACTTCCACTGCTGGCAGAGTAGTCCACGTCGGGCTCGGTGTACATGCTCCTCCTTTCGGTCCCAATGGCAACGGGTATTCCCTGCAATACGCCACCTCTCCTATGCCCTGAGGGGTACATGCCATCATTGACCGAGAAGTTCCGGCAGATCAGGTACGCACGCATGGCAGCATTTTCGCGGGCCAGTAGCTCCGTTTCATAGGTGGCGTCCGTTTGATACTCGCGGTTATTGACGCGGGCAACGCAAGCGTACCCAGCACGGGAGCTGTATGATTCGTAGACAGGATCTGGCCATTGGCGGCGGCGGCACAGACCTAGGCATTGCAGCGTCAGCGATTATAGCGTCAACGATCGACGTGCTGCCCATGCACAACCAGCCTGAGGGTGTGACAAAACCCAGGAAGGGGCAAGCGTAACATTAGGGAAGGATGAATGCTAGACTCTCGGTGGAGAACCGCGGTTGAGGTACCCAATAGCCGATCTCCAGTCCCTTAGGTATGTCTAATTATTGTACGTGGAGATGTTCGGGGGTACTGTGCTATCTAGGGAAAGATCTGGGATCGGCAGCCGAACCAAAGGGAAAACTGACTGGACAGATACTGCATGTAGTACATATTCGACTTCCGTCAGCAACAACTTGGAGCCTATCGAGTTATTCGAATAGGTAAATGTCAGGCCGATTCCGTATACGGGATGTCCTCTCGAAGTCTGGCACAGTATTGATGCCCAATGCTCACCCTACTCAAGCCGTTGGCCGTTGAGGTCGGCTTCACGAATTGCTTGGTGGGCTTAGCAGAATCTGCAAACAAACACGCTTGCGGATTGAACAAGAACGGAGAATTTTGGATGGAACAATGCAAGCCGGACAATTTGTAAAGGGGGTGTGAGTTGACGCTGAGGGAATCTCAATGTCAATGGAATCTTATATCAATGCAAAATCTGCCGATGACAGCCAAGTAAGAAGGTGGAGAAAGTGGACTCGACAGAGATTGGACACAACAGAGAATGATGCAGCGGACTCTTTGTTTGCGGCTCGGTGACTAATTTTGATTTGATGCGCTGGCGTGTGTTTCTACCACTGGGGAAGCTTCGAGACAGTTGGTAGCCTGTATAAGCCTATGATGTATCGTTCTGTTGCCGATCTAGAAAGACCATAACGACGATTGACTTGCAGATTCCGCATGAGTGTTGTAACATTCCACGCTACGAGATGCGCGTCAGTGGCAGACCAGACGCCTGGTCTGACAGAGATGGTTCTCATAGGCAGGATTTCGGAAAGATATGTACCAGACCCCGCAGGCATAGTTACAAAGGTACCTCTAGACAGATTGCTCCTGCATCGTGATGTTTGGACCTCTTTCGCTAATGCAGCAGTCCCCGGAGGAAGCGCTGCACCAGGCTGCTTATTTTGTTGATGATGTCGCAGTCAACCTCCGAAAGGCGTTGCTTTAAACCAACCTCTACTTAGCGTGCGGTGTCGGCCAGGAACCTTTTCCAAGAGAATGGCATGGTCTGGACAGAGAGCTGGGATGATCCATCGAGCGTTGGTTGTCTCTAAGATTGGCTCCGATTAAGCGCACTTAATGCCGGTAGGAGGACAGCCTTGCTGGCTGGCCCACGAACGGTCTGAAGGGGACGCTGAGCACGGGAGGGTTCCCAAGCCACGAGATGGCAGGGTCGCGTTTCGTTCATGTGTGGGATTGGTAGGCAATAGAAATCGGGCGTATTGCCATGTTGGCAAGCACTGCATGCGGTGTGAGTTGGCAATGCGCTTGACACTCCACTCCACGCGCAGAGCACCCCAGTAACGGCTACCGGCCACGACCAACGTGAAAGAGTATGGTTCGAGGTCTCGGGCACATTTACCGATGGCAAAGAACATCTCTTGGCGTCAGCTAGACTGTAGATTCGATCTGAGGGTCATTGCAAAAGAGTGTCCTCAGTTGCGGTGCCAAGCCTTGCTTGGAACTGTTGTGAGGAACAGAGCTCCTCTCCCATCCAAGGCGAGTTCCGTAGCATGATCGAGGTCCTCGTCCGGTATAATCGCCCTCACTCCATAGTCCATCGAGATCTGCGGCGGAAGAAAGGATCGTTGAATCCTATCTGTTTTGGCGTGAGCCGTTCGGCAGGCTATATGCAGCTAAAGGTTGAAGCTGCGTCAGTCCAATGACATGGCTGGCGGTAATACATGCGGCCTCCTCCTCGGGAATTGATTCGTGTTGCGTCTTGAAGAGGAGCTCAGCATTGAGTGAGATCTCGATGTGAGAGTTGGATGGAGCAGTCTTGCAGGTGGAGAAAAGTGGTCAGCATTTGACAAGTCTTGGAAAGGCAGACTAGTCTCGATTGGTCGAATGGCCAGCAGCCAATCAACCAATTTCTTGCAAGGTTTCTCCTCATAATGTTGTCTTAGTGATCACAAAGGATGATAGCATTCAGCGAGTCTTTGTGGGAAGCGAACTGTGTACCAGGACACAACAGAGCGTTTGCCACACATCGTGAGGCCGAGCTTCCTGTCTTGCTTTCTAACGAATTTCTTTCCTACACTCATGATCTCTGACAGACAAGATTCAACAAAAAGGGGTATCAAAGGTTCAGAGAATCTCCGAACGCCACACATGGTTCTATAGCTTCTCGGTGTCCCGCCGTCAAAAGGTCCTCTTCTGCTCAAACCATGCATGACACCTCTCTGCGGCTGGGTACGGGATGACATAGATAGGGTGAATCGCGCACAACCTATGCTCGGGCTCGAAGATCTGCTCTGCATAATCACCGTCCATGCTTGGGATGGTCTCGGACGAGGCCCAATGTAAAGCAGTGTTGGTCGAAGGAGCCGCTTCTGCATCGCGCCAGTCACTGAAATAGGTATGATGCTGTGCAGAGCTGAGCCCAGCCAGGGTGTAGCATGTATGATAAGCATCGGGATACCTAAGACAGAATCAGCTGTGCCGCGCCAAAGGGTTTAAGTATTTAACTGACCTGCTTGGCTTGTCCTTCAGACCTCCAGAGTCAGACTGACAGCATGTGGTGATATACCGTATAAGACCTTCTCGGCTGTATAATGACCCTACAGAGAGTGTGTTGGCTTGATGAGCAGGTTGGGGTCCATTCAAGGCCGCTTCCATAAGCGGCCAGCAGCCTCCTACCCAATGGCTATAACAGCCGTCAACAAGCTTATTAGTACGACCGGCAAATCCACCTTCCGGCGCATACTGCCTTGCAGAGAGCCATGACACGAGCATCTGGACATCGAGATATCTTTACATCATGATCAGCCGGAGCTCAGTGCCCAGGGTCTACCTTACTGTGGTATCATCTCCTGAGGGGGCCCAAGGAAGCACAAGCATGCCAGAGCGCAGAACGCATAGGCGCCATGAGCTTCGGTCTGTGGTGCGCCAGAAATCCCTCCCTCAAACGTCTGGCCTGAACCTTGAAGTTAGTCTTCTTTGTCTGACCATAGCGTAGTAACACTGACAGCGAGAAAGGTACTCTGGAAGGCCCGATAAGAATGAGGTACTTCCAGTAGCACGTGCAGGAGCATCTGGAGGCAGATCAAGAGGAAGTCCTAGAAGAGAAATGATGGTCATGGAACAATAAGCGCCCCTACATAGCGTGTCAGTGATTGTCCAGTCATGTTGGCTTGCTTCCCCGGTACCTGACGTCTTCCTCTCCTCCAACGCAGAGCTTGAAGCCACCATCACTTTGCTTGAGCTGACCAAGCCACTTCCATCTAGTTATGTAAGCTGATTGTTGATCAAAAGGCCGCTGTGCTCGCGTACAAAGTTCTCCTATTTATCATACTCAGACTCTCATCTCCACCAACCATTGCCAAGCTTAGGATTGCTGCATATGAGGGCGCACAGTGTGATATCTGGCCATGACCGGATCCGAAGCCTCCGTCAGCGTTCTGCATCGGTGACAATGTCTGTATAACGCTGCCTAGCATCAGCAGTACACCAGATGAGGTCTCCTATGCAGGCTGGTCGAGTACCGTGATCTATATTGATCGACATCTTCACCCAGTAAACATAGCCCCGTGAGCGTCCAATATAAGAGCCAAGGTCTTGCTGCATCGTATGCCACAAAAGCTGATGGAAGCTCTCCAAGTCGATCGTGCAGATATTCGATGTGCTTTTCACGGTCCAGGGAAGGAATTCCGTGCCCATTGTAGTCGAATAGGCTCCTTATGCCAATGCTTGCCAAGTAGGGCAAGCACTCCTGTATTGTTTCGTTTTGGGTATCAGATGAATCGGTACTCAAGGCATCCTGAATTGGTGGGAGCGATGTGTGGATGGAAGGTACATTTGGGCCGTCACCCGCGGTGGCCGTGTGTGCTTCCATCGCTGATGGCTTGGCCGGATTCACCAAGTTCGGCTTTGAGGATTTCGCAGCCCCCTTCTCTATGGCAGATCTAGATGCACTTCGGTCACTTGTCCGTTTGGATGGTAATTTTGTACGATTGCTCTTCACGTCGCCAGGCATACGAACCACTCTGAAATGTCTGCCGCTGATTGTTGGCATGGCAAGTGGCTGGAATGCTTGCTATTGTTCTGTCGTCGCGTGGTCAGCCGCTATTCTTCCCGTGATATACTCTTTCTTCGACATCTGGAAGGATATCCCAGGTCATTCCCATAAGGTTCAGGTTGCCTAAAACTCGGACTCGGATCTATCAATCTACAAGGTACTTCAAGATATAATGCAGAAACACGACATGACAATTCACGACTCGGTGATCCGACATGTCTCCAAGGGACATTTTCGTGAAAGCAGCTTGACAACCGCGTACAACACTACCTCGAGACTGTATAACAATCTCGGACATTCTTCCGATACGGGATCAGCGTACCGTGCTACTGCAGCATGCGCATGCCCCAATATCATCGGAGCACTTTGGAGCGCCTAGCAAGTACCGTGTGGTAAATACTCAAGGCGATGCGCTCAAAGCAGAAGGCCGAAACTAATGTCAAGCCAGCAGGATCGCAACGGATCCCTGGTGACATGCTCTCAGGCAACCAATATTCCCACGCAGGCACTTAATTACGCTCCAGCGACCAGGTGAAGAGATGAGACCATCATTCGCATGGTTCCCAAGCTCACGACGATAGTCCATGCTTTTCTTCAATGTTAGATGGTCGAGATAAGATCAACGTTGGATGTTCATGTGGCCCCCAAGATGTGCCGGGTGGTCGGAGATGATGGACGGCAGCTAACCCCGCCATCCCCACGCCAGACGCTGAAGATGGACTAGAACGGTGCTTCTCCAGCGATCCTCACCGCCTCTTCTACCCTGATACTGGCGGGCCATCCAGGCAGTAAAACGACCAGCCTCCTCCCGGCCTTTACGCTCCCGCTTCTCTGCCCGGACTGTCAAGTCAACCCTCTTCCACGTCGGACTCCTCCCTACTCGATTTAGAGTATTGGTGGAGAGAGGAGAGAAAGGAAGTGGGCAGGCCTGGAGGATGTGTGACACCGCCTTTCCCCGGATCTCCATCTCCTTGCCCACAATGTCTTCTCTCATCCTTCAGTCGACCATCTGACAATCGCTTTGACCCTTCCCTCCTCCCTATCGCTCACTCAGCAGCCAACAATGGCTGGTGTCGACTTGTCGGCTGATGCCCTCGCCGGCTTCGACTTCGACCCTCGAGGCTTACGGTATCCTTATACCTCCAGAGTCTCATGGCCAATCCCTATCGAACAGCATCCCTCGCGCGCGCCACCTCAACGGAGCCCAGTCATGAAGCGGTCAACCTCTCCGCTCCAGGAGCATACCCATCATCACGGATACGAGCACTCCTCACACCCTCAACCCCAGCAGCCCCTTCTCCTCAACCCCGAATGGCGAATCCCTGAACAATCTCATATCGCCTACCCGCTCGATAACACCTTCCAACAGCAATACCCGGACGCCTACACCCTCCCCTATCAGACATCGCCCACTACTTACATGCCTCCTCAATCTCATATGAACCATGGCTTAAATATTGAGAGTTCCTACCTTCCGGCGGGAAGTCACATGGACGGAATGTCGTTCGACTGGCATGATTTCCCAAGTGACCTGATGGCTTACCCGACGACCAACGGCTTACCTGAGATGAACTTGGCGCCACCAGGCCTACCGGAGAACTCTCCCACAGACACATATCTCGAGGTACGCTCATTGACGAGTAATGGAAGTGACAATGGCTGGGCTACCATCGACTATCCACAACACTCGCTCAACTCCTCATTGCAGGATTCGCAAGCTGCCGGAGCCATCTCGAACCCTGGTCAGACTCTTCACGGTCGAACCTTCTCAGACTCTTCCTATTCAGATCTTGAGCAACAGTCTCGGCACTCATGGAGTAGTGGTTATGTCGAATTCCCTAATGCTATCAGCTCTCCCGGGACGGACAGTTTGGGCGACATGGATTTGCAATATGATCAATGTTACACCCATGACCATAGTCAGCATGAAGACGAGGCGAACGGGCGACCTAGGCGCCCCGCTGTCGTGACCTCGGCGGTGTCGAAGCCCATCACCATCAAGAAATCCGCTTCCCCTCAGAGGTCACCCGCTTCGACCGGGAGGAGCTCTCCGCCAACCAGGAAACAGACTCGGAAGACCACCAATACGAAGTCTCTCAAGGCGGTGGCGCGTAGGCCATCGCAAGCCCCAAAACCTGATACGGAAAAACGCATTGGACGGAGAAAGGGTCCACTACGACCAGAACAAAGAAAGCAGGCCGGTGAGATAAGAAAGCTAGGTGCCTGTTTGCGTTGCAAATTTCTCAAGAAGACTGTGAGCTGGCCCCCCTCGTTGGATGCACGGTATGCTAATCAAAGCTAGTGTGACAAGGGGGAGCCTTGCACAGGCTGTCATCATAAGCACGCTCGTTTGTGGGTAGTGCCATGCACGAGGATCGATATCAAGGACCTCGCATACTTCATGAAGGACTGGAGAGCCGACTACGAACGTCATGTAAGTCTTGCGTTCTCGATCGGCAACGTCAAAGGCTTCGGCGACACCGAGCGGACGCTATGGATTACCCACGGATATGGACCAGTATTACCGGTACGCGCGCGAGAAGTGTTCGTGCGGGACGAAAGATGCTTTGGTTTAGATTGGGTGGAGAGCTTGCATAGCCCACCACGAGAGCATTCGGTCAACACTGCAAAACTCTCGGCCGGCTTTGAAGGGATCAAGCCTGCGTTACTGAACGACTATATCGACAAACATATCGATGGCGGCTTCGAAGACTTTGTCGACGACTATTTTGAGGGCACACCATTTCTGACCGAGATGCTTAAGACTGTGTATCGTTACTGGTCACGAGAGCAAACTCCCGTGCTGCGCAAATGCTTGAAGCTTTTGGTTGCTTACAACCTCACCCAACATGTCACTATGGTTGTGGGGATCCCGGATGAAGAAGGGTTTCTGGGCAAAATCAAAGACCCGAACTCCAAGTTCAGAGGTCAGACAGTGGCCCCCGTAATGATCAACTTTCAGATCAAGTGTGGCCTTGCCGACATGTGGCGGGAATTGCAGAAAGAGATACTCGAAGAGCTTTCTGTATTGTATTCGAGCGTTTACACTAGGGACAAGCTCAAGCATTGGCCGACGATCTTTATGACCGCTACGATTTTACTTGGCGTTTGGGAGGAAATGCAATTCGATTGCCAATATCGGATACCTGTGAGTCAAGGCAACCAATTGGATCTCGCTGCCCAACTAACATCTCTTTCAGGACAAGGAGATCGTCGACAAATTCTGCGCCGACATGGAGTCCACGCCCGTGGGTGTCATCGTCGGCCTCTTCTCCGCCATCTCGCAGAAGCTGCCAGCTCTGCGTGAGTGGGACAGCGAGAAGCACCACGCGCAGCTCAATTCCAACTACGCAGTGTGTGTTGCTTTGACAGAAGTTCGCCAGCACGTAAACCGCTACGGTATGTGATAGTCCCAAGACTATCATGGACGTGAGGACTGACATGGCGTAGATAAGTACCTGCGAAACCGCTCGACGGCGACCTTTGACCGGGACGATTTCGACTCCTTGTCGAGTAAATTCGTCTCCAAATTGGTCATCCGAGCGAACTAGCGATTCCATTGCCTTTGATGAGTCGACGACAGTGGAAAGCACACGATGATAACGTATTGGCATCTGATGAGGGCTCATCCCCAGCTTGATCGCATAGCAAAAGACGAACAGTGTACAGGTAGAGATTTTCTTTCGGTTGGCGAGAGCTATGCTTGGACGCATTTGCTTTTGCACATTTACGACTTCTACCGAGCTCCATGTGTTATGGTGACGATGTTACGGTGGGACAGGAAAGCACCAACAGGCTTGTATGAACCTTATTCCCTTTGTCCCTAGACAGTAGCGAGAGGTGGTCTAGGTAGTTGGAGGGAAGATCACTCCAACCTACAGACCTCTGATAGAATTCCATTGTTCCTCGCTACCATAAACTGACCCAGTGATGTAAGGTCTTGTCACGCTATGTAGATAACCATCTTTGTGCTTCATAGACCAACCTCGTCACATCAGCACCACAGCATTGATAATCACGTGATCCGCGTGTTCGTTCTAGACCTTTCCGGGTAATTCCTTCCGAAAGTGAAAAGGTGGCTGTGTCGTCACCTTGAGGCAACCGCCAGTCACCGTTCCTTCCCGCAACACTTCTACAGGCTCTCTCTCACTACAAATACCCTTGAGCCTCCGCCGATTTCTCATCCTCTCCTCACCCACGTCCCACACTACAAACACACACTCACTGCACAACTCACACCTTGCCACTGCACACTTACATCAACCATCTACCATCTATCAGATCTATCATCATGCAGATCTTCGTCAAGACCTGTAAGTTGACCCCGCATCCGTTATCGCCACTCAACCCCCAGGCTAACACCATTTCTCTTTAGTAACTGGCAAGACCATCACTCTTGAGGTCGAATCAAGCGACACCATCGACAACGTCAAGGCCAAGATCCAGGATAAGGAAGGAATTCCTCCGGATCAACAACGTCTCATCTTCGCCGGCAAGCAGCTCGAAGACGGCCGAACCCTCTCGGACTACAATATTCAGAAGGAGTCTACTCTCCACCTTGTCCTCCGTCTGCGTGGCGGGATGCAGATCTGTAAGTTAAGGCGTCTACCACATCGTGTTTACAAATGCTGATTTATTCATAGTCGTCAAGACCTTGACGGGCAAGACCATCACTCTCGAGGTCGAATCGAGCGACACCATCGACAATGTGAAGGCCAAGATCCAGGATAAGGAAGGCATCCCCCCCGATCAGCAGCGCCTTATCTTCGCTGGCAAGCAACTTGAGGATGGTCGAACTCTTTCCGACTACAACATCCAAAAGGAATCTACCCTTCACCTTGTCCTTCGTCTCCGCGGTGGTATGCAGATCTTCGTCAAGACATTGACGGGCAAGACGATCACACTAGAGGTGGAATCGTCAGACACCATCGATAACGTCAAGGCTAAAATCCAAGATAAGGAGGGCATCCCACCAGATCAACAGCGATTGATCTTCGCAGGCAAGCAACTGGAGGATGGCCGTACCTTGAGCGACTACAACATTCAGAAAGAATCGACACTCCACTTGGTGCTCCGGTTACGAGGTGGCATGCAGATCTTTGTCAAGACACTCACAGGGAAGACAATCACACTGGAGGTTGAGAGCTCTGACACGATCGACAATGTCAAGGCTAAGATTCAGGACAAGGAGGGCATTCCACCAGACCAGCAGCGATTGATCTTTGCAGGAAAGCAGCTGGAGGACGGTCGGACATTGTCTGACTACAACATTCAGAAGGAGAGCACCTTGCACTTAGTGCTGAGACTTCGTGGCGGTCAATAGGTGGTCCTTGACAGTTTGGCGTTCGATGATTGGTTGTGCATGGCCGGTGTCTCATGATGCATGATTTATGCAGTTTAGCATGTAGCTAGTTCAGGTACTCAAATGAACGAACTGCATGGAATTCTTCCGGATCGCTGTGACCTGCAATTGAAAGGGCCTCATCAAGTGACTCTTCGAAATTCGTAGTATGGTTGCTTAAGGTGGGCCCAAAGCGGCCCACGGTCTCTAAGTCAAAATTCTTTTGGCACCCTAGAAATCCATTATCAATCGAGCACGCCTCCCAAGACCGCACCATTTATCATCATCGAAACGACATCTATCTGTCTTATATGATTGTCAGCTATGATTGTGCTAATGTACTATTGTCGGACCAATGCCTTCCTTCTTCTACCATCTAGGCTTTGACCTCGAAACGGCGTCATCGGACACTGACACACGTTCGAACTTGTGGGAGGCATTCAATGCCGTCGGGAAATCCATCTCGAACCGTGCACATGCTCGAAATCCATCGGGGACCCAGAGATTTTTGAACAATAGGCAAGGACAGAGCACGTCCGATTCAGCGATCGAACACTCGGCAGATACACTCCCGGAGAACACACAAAAGCAAGTTGCATTAGAACCTAAGAGAGGGGAAGAATCTGGGCTAGGTTCTCCATTAAGAGCTCGCGACTGGCGTTACGGCAAGCTTCTTAGTCAGGGTTTTGGGATGGCTACCCTGAGCAAAGACGCTTCGAACGGAGCTTTACTGGAGAAAGGCGCGCTCCTCAGCAACGGCATCACCGCCGGATCGGGTGGCCTGTCCACAAAAGGCCGCTTCGAGCCCTCAAGTCCTGAAGAGGAAGAGCTAGGATGGGGCGTCATACGGCTGTATAGAGACGGGCAAGAGACGCCAGGCCTGGATGATGAACCTATCAGGGGCAAGAACCTGAAAGTCAGCAATGCGGTTCAACGAAAAGGAGGTGGAGAGCCGCCGGCATTCAATGATGAGGACTGTACTACGCTCTGTATACTCGCTGTTCCCTCATACCTGACACCTTCCGACTTCCTAGGCTTTGTGGGTGAGAAGACGAGGGAGGAAGTTAGTCATTTCCGAATGATACGAACGGAGAGGAGTAATCGGTATATGGTCCTCATGAAGTTTCGCAACGGGAAGAAAGCGAGGGAGTGGAGAAGAGATTGGAACGGAAAGGCTTTCGATGGGATGGAGGTACACCTCCCTTCTCCGTCTTTCAGTATGGTGGCTAAAGCTTGCCTTTACAGCCCGAGACCGCACAGGTCGTCTTTATCTCCTCCATAACTTTCCTCACACCTTCTTCCTCCCCGTTGCAACCAACCTCCTATCCAACCGTGACCAATGACCCCTTTACTCCGAACCAGCCGGCTTCCTCGCGGCCTACCACTTCGAAACCCCTCGCACCCCCAACCCCCGCGCTCATAGAGCTACCGACTTGCCCTGTCTGCCTTGAACGTATGGATGAGTCGACTGGCCTACTCACCATTCTCTGCCAACACGTCTTTCACTGTTCCTGCCTTCAGAAGTGGCACGGTAGTGGCTGTCCAGTCTGCCGCTACACGCAAACCGATCCGTCCAAACGCACGCTCTACTCTCAATCATCGACTGAAGCATTGGAAGGGAGAATACTCAACGAATGCGACGTCTGTCACTCGGGGGTGAACCTCTGGATCTGCCTCATCTGCGGAAGCGTAGGTTGTGGTCGCTACGACGCCGCACATGCCTTTAGCCACTACAATGACACTGGCCATGCATTTGCTTTAGATATGGAGACACAGAGGGTATGGGACTACTCTTCTGATTCTTATGTCCATCGCTTGGTCCAGAACGCTCACGACGGCAAACTCGTCGACCTATCAATACCGGAGCACGGCGGCGGGCTTGAGTATCCGGACGCAGAAGACGACTACGACGACTTCATCCCGCGGAGTAAGCTCCACAACGCAGGCATTGAGTACACCGCGCTGCTGACCTCGCAACTCGATTCCCAGCGGATGTATTTTGAAGGAATTCTCGAGCGTGCGGCAGACAAGGCTTCGCTTGCATGCCAGAGTGCGGAAAAGGCAGTGGCGCTAGCGGAGAAAACACAAGAGCAACTTGAAGGCTTGCAGACACAGCATGACGAGCTTGCACTTAACGTGGTACCGCAGCTAGAGAAAGACAAGAACAGGGCAGAAAGGCGGGCGGAGAAATTTGAAACCATGGCTCGGAAGATGGAGGGGGAGTGGCGGGAGGAGAAGAATTTGGCCGGGGGTCTGATGGAAAGAATCAAACATCTGGATGAGGCGGTGGACAGGATGGGCAAGGAGAAGGAGGAGCTGCTGGGGGAGAAGGGGGAGTTGGAAGAGACGGTTCGGGACCTGATGTTCACTTTGAGTGGGAGTCAGAAGATCGCGGAATTGGATGGCGCGGAAGGCGGTGATGGAGCGATACAAGGTGGGAGTGTGAGTCTGCCCGAACGACCGAAGGAAAGCGAAGGAGGCAAGAATAAGAAGAAGAAGGGGAAGAAGTAACTCTGGGGGCGCATTACTTTGGTTTGGTGGAAACACACTCACTGGCCAGCATCTAGCGACTAGGAGTCTGGTTGTAGCTTTTCTGAGCTTGCTGGAGTGGAGTTGGGCATGAGATACCCAGGATGCGAGCTATTCTCTGGAGCATGGAAAGACAAGCTTATGTCTTGACCTCTGAATTCAATATTCCCTCGAATCGATCGGGTCCTTGTACTAGAAAAGAAGACACCATACTCCACCAGCGCCATTAGGAATTGCCGAATACAAAGTAATCAACCACTTCATGTTTTACCGTTTTGAGTTACATCGAGCGATTGGTATATCAAAAGGGTGTGGCACTATCTGCTTCCAAACCTAATATGCACCCCGCCAATGTAAGATCTGACTTGTAAGTAGGTGGTAAGTGAAAGGCTCTGAGATATGGCACCACTCTCCTTCATTCCGAGTCCAGAAACATCGTTGTTCATCCCAGTCTCATACCATTTTAAACACTGTGAACCGGGTTTCCTACGCCTTGAGCTTGTTGGAGGGCATTTTCGCACACATCTGATAAAATGCCCCTCACAGTTCTCTCCGATTCAGAAGTCCGTTCTCTCTTGCTTTCCTTGAGCCACGATGACGTCCTCGAGCTACAAGAAAGTCTGGCAGAGGCTCTCCACGAGTATTCGACCGGTACGCAAGAGTCGACGGGATGCTGCAGTGCCAACCAGCCTCAGCGAATAGCAATACCCGCCCCGAATAATCGGACAACGTTGTTCATGCCCGCAACTACGAGTACAAGCCGGGGGATGAAGATTGTGTCTCTCAATGTTGCACCCACGCCTCCTGACTCATCTCGAGACTCTCTTGCTTCGACCAAGGGCTCCCACAGTCCCTCGATAGCATCTACCGTCTCTTCCGCACCGTCTAGGACCTCAACCACAAGCTCTCCTTCCTCGCCAACCCCTACTACGCCTTCGAGCCCATCTGTCTCTTTCAGCAGCCTCTCTTTCAAGCACTCTTCCTCCCCATCCCTAATCGAATCAAGTACCTCGATAGGCTGTACGTAAGATCCTGAGCATCTCTTACCCCTTGCTGAGGGTTTCAAGAAGCTTGAAATATGTCTCTGCAGCATTACTCTGAGTGACCAGCCTCACGATTCAACCGCTTGACTTCAAAGAAGAGTAATGCTGACTCCGCATTTTACAAGCCCTCACGCTGCTGACGCCCCACGGAACCCCCTACGCCATCATCGCAGCCGAAGAGATTACCGCCTTTCGTACCGCTCTCGCGAGCACCCTCATCTTCAGAAGACGAAATCATGTCCATTCTCTGACCGTCTTCGGTGCTGGCAAGCAAGCGTACTGGCATATTCGACTCGCGCTGCTCCTCAAAGGTACCGATGTACACCACATAGACATCGTCAACCGCTCCTTCACACGTGCCAAAGACCTCATGAAAGACATCCACACTAGCGACGACTGGGCGCACCTCCAACACGACAAGCTGAAAATAAGTATCGTGAGTAGCGAATATGGGGAGTATACTCGCCTTCTGAAAGAGCGCGTCCGTAGCGCAGACGTGCTTTTCTTGTGCACACCATCCACAACCCCGCTGTTTCCTGCCGAGCATCTTACGTCAAGTGAAGGCCGCAAGAAGGGCCGTTATATCTCGGCCATCGGCTCCTACAGACCGCACATGTGCGAGATACACCCCGATATCCTGCGGCAAGCCGTTGCGCCGGATCACAAGCATCATCATCATAGACATGCCCAACAGGAAGGCGCGATCATAGTTGACAGCGTGGAGGCATGCATGAAAGAAGCTGGCGAGGTCAAGCAGGCTGGTCTGAAGCCGGAGCAACTGGTCGAAGTGGGGGAACTGTTGATGGTGAAGAAAGCAGCTATGAAGGAAATTGAGATGGGGGGAGAGGGGGAGAAAGGGTTGAGGAAATGGTTGGAGGGAGGAAATGTGATTTACAAGAGTGTAGGCTTGGGCTTGATGGATATCTGTGTTGGGGAGGGCCTTGTTGGGCTAGCGAGAGCGAGGGGAGTGGGAACAACCGTTGAGGGCTTCTGAAACGGCGAGACCTAAACACAGCATATCTCTTGCTGCGGTAGGAGGTTGTAGATCCAATCCTCAGCACTCGTGATAAAACAGATCTGACGCAACGGCCATAGGCTCATCGTCATCCAGGATGAATAGCTTGAGAGGTCAGTCGTCAGTCTCGTGCGGTATGTTGACAAGACTAATGTCTGGGTCAAGCAACCGTTACTCAGGAATCAGAGATTCGGTTATCAATGGATATAAGACTCATCTGTCGATAGATAAGCGTATAAAAACCCTCAATGTCCACGGACGTCAAAGCTTGACTGATCACGACTTCTCGGGTTTGGCACTACCTCGACTGTTGCACCTAGATCGGGCACGCATCTATCAACGACCATTTTCACTCTCGAAATCGCGCAAATCACACACTCCATCTTGCCAGTTCAGGAGGCCATTCATCGACTACCAGTCTGGACAAAGGAGGACCCTCGAAGATGAAGGACATTCTACAGGACGTGTCGGTAGAGGACAAGATAACTCTGATTGTTTCGCACTGGTATTTCATTGGAATCGGTACGAAAATAGCAGCAAAGGTCTTGGGATATCTCCCCGATACTTTTGAGCTGCGATACTCCCGGCATCAGATCTTCGAGGCTAACATGTCAATGTTGTGCGGTCGGTCCTCCTCCGCGGACGAGAAATTGTATGACTCTTGGACAGAGCCTTTGTGGGGGCTGCAAGGCAAGGCGAGGATCGACCAGAATTTGCGGGTGCTGGGGAAGATGTCAGAGATCGAAGCCGCTCTACGAAGGACTGAAGCGAGAGATATCGCGGCGGGTAGGACAACCGACGCTCTACTGCAGCATGAGCGAAATGTTCGAGAAAAGGTTTATCAAAATTGGCGAGAAGGCGTTGATATGGCCGTAAATGTACATTTATCCGCTTTGTTCATGGCTCGAAGCTGACCGTTGCATAGGAGCAATGGAAGACACGATACCCATGGTGTCTTGACTACATTCCAGAAACAGCACCTGTTATGTCAGAGAAGGACCAAATAACGGTGATTGTCGGCCTTGAATACATTTGGACCCGACCTCACCACGGCGTTGATAGTGTCACCCACGCTTTGGGATATCAACCCGATCGGCTCGAATTACGCTTTGCTCGTGACGAGGTTGTCATGGTCCACGAGTGCCTCCGGCATGGCTGGCATGGGTACTCTAATGAACTGTTCCAAGCCTGGTCCAAAGACTGGGCTTCCTGTACTGAGCCAGAGCGAGCGGAGCAGAAGCTGAAGCTGAAGCTGTTTACGAAAGTAGAGGAGATTAAGTGTGCTCTTAGAGATACACAGGATAGAGAGCTCGCTGCTGGAAAGACTACGCCGTCATATCTGGCTGCCAAAAGAAATTATGCTGAAAGAGGCTGGCAGATGTTCTGGGAAAACAAGGAGGAAGACGCGAGAAATTTTGACGAGAAGCAAGAGGCGAAAAAATTTGACAAGAAGCAAGAGGCGAAAAAATTTAACATGGAGGAAGACGAGAAGGAATTTGAGAAAGAGGAAGACCCGAAGGATTTTGATTCCAGAAAGATCATCAGCACGGTGGCAAAGCAAGGTCAGAGAAGAAAGATCAAGTGGTTGAAAGCTGCTTGCAAGGACATGGCGGGGAAGCTTGGTATACCTTGTAGCAAGATACCGATTCCTCGGGTCCCGTACTAATCGCTTTCACAGGTTCGAATAGCAATCCCTCCAGGACTGTCTCTAAACAGTCGATCGGGACAGAGAAGGCCGATGACTACCACAGAAGCGACTACAAGAGTTTCAATTACGACTGCATTGAGTCAGACGACGAGTGCTCGATAATAAGCCACTAATTTGGCTTTTACGAGCCCGTCAAGACCATTAAGAATGAGTGCGAGCGATGGTGAATGCATAAAGTGTTACTGGCATATTACGAAACACAAGGTCATCTGTATTGGGTGCCATACACGCTTGCAATTCTGCTTGGTCTATCTCCCAGATGAATCAAATAGCAAATGTATTGCCCTACCTGTCCTCCCATGATGACAGACAGGTTCCCCGCAATTAATAACAAAGATAGCCAGGATTTGAAGTTTTAGATTTGATCAGTCTTCTTCTACTGTTCTTCATTCACCAACAGCAGCACCTAACAGATGAATCTGATGTATAAGGCTGTCTGTATAAGCAGTACGTCTGACACTAGCGCCTCTTGCCCCCTATAGCGCTCGTGGTATCAAGCTAATTGTGGAATGAGATCTGGGGGATCATCCCTTTATATAATATCGCTGCTCTTCAGAGCATCCAAAGCCCGAATGATTTCCCTTCCAGAGACAAGCCGATGATGTATCCTACCACCCCTCGCAGCATCAACTTCACCCTTTTGTAGTCGATCGATATCCTTTCGATGCAGATGACTGTTGCTTGGATTATTGACCTATGGTAGGTCATGACAGCCACGAAACTTCCTGTTGGCATCTGCGAGAAGTCGTTTCAAGTCTGCGGTGATCACTCACTATGACGCATTGCCGAGATACCTTTACGGCAACAAGCAACAGAGCCCCCGGTCAATGTATCTGCCTGCAATGCAGGTCAGCAGATCTTGACGGTGGTAGTTCGCTTTGGCGTCCCATACGCTGGCACTGGTAAGTGCTAATAAATCCGCAATATCCCGTGCAAACCTTCTCTTTTCTATTCGCTGTGGCTTTCTTTCATTAAATATTTCGGTTGAATGGGTAACATGTTTCGAAGATGCCTAGCTTAAGCAATGAAGCGTTGCTGTCTGGCTGCTTGGTCAACAATTTCTCTATAGCGTGTTGAGAGAGAGTCAAGAGACTGCAGGCCCCTGAAATGAACACGCTGCCAGCGCATGGGGTACCCGACAACAGCGAAGAGGCCGTAGAGACCCTAGCTTCCGGACAGGAGACGTGCCGCGAGGTATAGCCGGCGGACCTCAGTCTTTAACCCTAGGACATCTAGTGAGTGGTGCCATACTGGGGCTTGGTGGCGCTGTTTCGATGTTCCACCAGTCTGGAGGCATGACATGGCTAGATTTATAAGATTGCACCGCGATGGTGCCTTCCCAGTGCCTGATCGTGGAACGTTTTGTTGATGATTTCGTCCGTGCTGCAGCGGTATAGGCAGGAGCCGGTGTAGCAGGAGACTCAAGAGCAAGCTCAGGTGTAGCAGCAGGTGCAGGGAGCGGACACCGCAGCGCTTCAGCACTATCCCGCTCAATACCCATCACGATACCCGAGTCCTGCCTCGGGGAACTCGTATGCCCAGTTCTCCTTATAGCATTGCGTCTCGCCAGCTCGCACTCGCTGATCGCTGGCAGGAGTACCTCTGCTTCCAAGGCTGGAGACCTTTCTAGCACCGTACCAGTCGGTGGGAACGGAAAGCCTTGGACATCGGCAGCCTGAGAGCTAGCCGCAGCGGTCAATTGGGCAAGCCGCTGCACATCGCTTGAGCTCCCTTCGCCGTTGCCGTGTCGAGGTCCTGGGAAGGGGACCCGGATAGGGTGGAACATGTCCTCGGCAGTCACTTCGGACGTCGTCCGCCCGTAAGCCATCTGTGCGGAGCGCTGGCTGACGGGGAGTCGAAGCGGTATATCCTTTCTATCGACGCTTGGGCTCCCACTCGCGATATGTTTGGCAACATTCGAACGGCTCTGGCTGTTGCGTTCTTTCGGCTCCACGTATCTGCTTGGCCCCGGCTCGTCGCCTACGCTCCAATTATGTGCAGCCTCTGCCATTGGCCGCTCATTCCCCTCTACAGGCTCTCCATCTTCGTCCCGCCTTGGCTCATTTCGCTCTTCAAGCTCCACTTCCGAAGCTGCACCATCCCCCTTTTCCAAAGACCGGCGCCTCCTAGCCAACAACCATACCCCGCCAACGCTTCCAATTGTCACCGCGCCCTGGACCGCATACACCATCCAGGGCCGCCACTCCTCCCCACCTAGAAAGCCTGGGCCCTCGATACAAGCCGTTGCGCCCCTGGTGATGAAGCCCTGCGCTCCAAAGAGCAGGAACATGAAGACTGTGAGGCCGATGCTAATGCGGTAGATGCGATTTGCTTTCGCTTTCTCTTTTGTGAGGGTTGACTGACTCTCTTCAGTGTTGTTATCTCCACTGCTATCCTTTGCGTTGCGAACAACTTCTTTGCCTTTACCTTTATCGGGTTTCTTGCCTTTGCGGAAGGTTCCAGTCAAGCGGGGAGCGACTATTAGATAGAGAAGGTACAAGGCGGTGAGGATGGTGAGGATCCAATCAATGAGATAGAGGACCCAGAAGGTGCTCGCTTTGGTGGTGTCGAAGGGGACTCCGCAGCTGGCCGGGAGTGAGGAGCGAGGGAGGGGCGCCATTTCTAGAGAATGTGACGTTGGTGAGGATGCTGATATAAAGTATAGTGTACTCCCTCTATGGTTTGAGGCTTGCGCCGGAGATATGATGCAAGATAAGTCCTATCCTTCCCAGCTGTAGAGGCAAAACAGTAACGCTTGAAGATCTCAAGAGACGGTGATTGAATAGAGTAGTTATTATTGCCAGCGATAAATACACGATGAAAGTACGGAGAGAAGTCTGAAAGGGTAGGGAAATAGGTTTATAAAGCCTCTCGGTACGATCACTTGGCGAGGCTGGACTCCCTCATCTATCCAACGGATCTCTATACCATCTTGCGGATCTCCCGTTCCTGTCGTCGAGATGTTCAGATCTACATCGCATCCCCTCAACGGTTTCTCATCGGGATACAGTACTAAGTCTGCCGTGGCGGCGTTCTCATTGGTCCTAAGTAGCATATCCCGTGGTTTCGTCAGTACTCACGGATCAGATACTCTCTTTCATGTAACTCTGAGAACCGCTAGCTGCATCCATTCTTCAACTGAGGCTGACCGCTGAGGACCTTTGTGTCTGGTTACAAGCCCTCATTAGGCGAAGTGACAGGGTTGTGATTACCTCCGGTTGTTGAGCCTCAACAAATGATGAGTTTGCCTTGGAAGAGGCTGGAAACGGCGGTGGAGAAAGAGAAGACGGACCGAAGAAACATCTAACGATCTAGGCTTCAGTGTCTGCACCAAAATGTTTCGAATGGATCAGTATACTAGTCAGCTGAGAAGAGATTCGAAGGACCTAATTGATCTATAGTATATAGGATGTTGTCAGCAAAAAATCAAGATCAAGAAGCCGTTTTGACGAAGCCATGATGGCAAATACCGTTACTCAACCTTTGGCATGAGCGCAGCCCCCGAGCGCCACAAGCCAACTCACTCAGCAGCTTCCGGCAGCTTCACCCATGCATTGACAAGAATGGTGCCACTCCTCCGGAAAACGTATTTGACGGCTTCAGAACGGGCTGAAACTTCCAGTCACAAAGATCATTGGAGACCCATATCTGAAAAGGCAAGCTGTCACAGCAATTGACTTTATTAAGCGAAACATCAAACAGAAGAGCCCGAAGACGGCAGCAACAAGCCTGTGAGTTGACTATATTCCGAGAAGTGCACCGTACCAGTGCATGGGATAGCTTGCACGACGCCTCCAAGAATGAGCCACCGGCACCTCACGGAAGCAACCTAGCCAGAAGAACTTCCAAAAATGGTGTTCCCCAAGTCAGAAATACCTCAATGCGCTCACTCACCCAAAAGTCCGTCTATCAACTCCATCACTACCCAACTCACGCTCTTGCAATCTCCATGAACAACATCCAAGCAGACCCCTAAGGAAAATACAACAAACTTTCAATCTCATATGGATAAGAGCAAATCCAGGATCTCTACACCCAGTCAGACCATCAACCCCTCGATATCCACTTCAAACCACTTCAAACGTCCATACGAATCCAACATACAACTCGCACACCCAAACACACCAACAAACCTCCCCACCTCCTCACCTCCGCAACCCCACCCCCACCGCATACAACAACAAAATGTCCTCCTCCCCACCTCCGCCACCTTCCCCCTCCCTCGCCTCCTCCACCTACTCCACCACAACGCCCACGCCTCCACCACCCACCCCACCCCCCTCAACCATCTCCCTCCCCTCCGCCGCCGAGATCCCTCTCCCTCTCTCCCGCCCCTCCGCACCCGACCAACAACAAAT
>JAABUQ010000401.1_pt1 | contig 100208 bp, 95 predicted proteins | sample 5560001 | NCBI WGS metagenome assembly JAABUQ01 (sample SAMN10711888, study PRJNA513371) | rock metagenome | isolation source: Antarctica rocks | place: Antarctica: Victoria Land, Finger Mt nord | collected 2015-12-18
ATTGAACAAAATTTAGCATTCTCTTGTATTTACAACATATCTTTTTGACGATAGATAGTAGGAAAAGGAGCATTTATCATGGTTACCAAAAGAGCAAATATATCGATAGCATCACGCACAACTCTCCATGCATTCCTTATACATGACGACATACATGACGACGCACCAAAAACAGTAAACAAGAAAGTACGCACGCAATCCTCGTATGAAAAGGATGATTTGGCAAATGACTTAGATTTTGACTATGGGTTTGGCAATATCGTAGACGAATTAGAGGATGAGGAAGATGAGCATGAAGACCAGCGAGGCGTGCTTGACGACTCCGTAAAGCAGTATCTCAAGGAAATTGGGACATATCCGTTGCTTACTGGAGAGCAGGAATTACTACTCGCAGAACGTATCGCTCGTGGAGACCAAGCCGCACATCAGAAGTTGATCGAGGCAAATCTGCGTCTTGTTGTGAGCATTGCGAAACGTTACGCCAATCAGGGTCTTTCATTGCTTGATCTTATCCAGGAAGGCAATATTGGCTTGATGCGTGCAGCACAAAAATTCGACTACAAACGTGGTTTCCGCTTCAGCACCTATGCCACGTGGTGGATACGGCAAGCAATCAGCCGTGCTGTTGCAGAACACTCACGCACTATTCACGTTCCTGTACATGTTGTCGAGATCATTTACAAAATCAAGCGTATTGCACGTCGCATGTATCAGGAAGATGGGGTAGAGGCTCTACCAGAGCAGATTGCCGCCGAGATTGGACTTCCAAAGGAGCGCGTGGTGGAGTTATTAAATGTCTCTGATCAGCCTGCCTCCCTTGATGCACCGGTAGCAGATGACGATCAATACAATCTCGCCGACACGATAGAGGATACTACAACGAGTACTCCTGTCGATCAGGTGACACATCAAATGCAACGGACATACATTGAGCAGGCGATGATGATACTCAATGAGCGGGAGCGCACGATTCTTGAAATGCGCTATGGTCTGAAGGATGGACATGCGCATACACTTGACGAGGTAAGCGCCTTTTACAAACTCACACGAGAGCGCATTCGTCAGATCGAAGTGAAAGCACTACGGAAGATGCGTTATCCAGAACGATACGAGAGCGGCATACATGACCTCTTACATGCCTAAAAACAGGATATACAACAATAAAAAAGCTCTCCATATTTGGGAGAGCTTTTTTATTGTTGTATATCTTTACTCTTCTGTTGCGACTCCACCAGCTTGCTCTTGTAAGTATGCTTGAATGAAAGGATCAACATTGCCTGCGAGATAACCTGTTGTATCGCCAGACTCATAGCCCGTGCGATGATCTTTGACGATGGTATACGGATGGATGGTAACAGAGCGTATCTGTGTGCCGAAATCCGCCTGCACATGCTCGCCTTTCAGCTTTGCCGCCGCTTCTTCCTGCTTCTTTAGTTCTAACTCATAGAGGCGAGCCTTCAGCAGTTTCATTGCAACCTCACGGTTCTGCATTTGAGAACGCTCGTTCTGACAGGTAACAACAACGCCTGTTGCCAAATGGCGCATGCGTACCGCTGAATCGGTTTTGTTTACGTGCTGCCCACCAGCACCGGTTGCGCGATAGGTATCGACCTCGATATCCTCTGGTCGCACGACAATCTCAATTGTGTCCTCAATGTCGGGCATCACCTCAACTTTTGCAAATGAGGTATGACGCCGATGAGCGGCATCAAATGGCGAAAGGCGAATAAGGCGGTGGGTTCCGATCTCGGAGCGAAGGTAGCCATACGCATAACGTCCTGTAATCTCGACGGTAGTACTTTTTACTCCAGCTTCTTCACCCTCGCTATAGTCGTACACATCGGTGCGGAAATGGTGATGTTCGGCCCAGCGCAGGTACATACGCAGCAGTATCTCGGCCCAATCTTGAGCATCGACGCCTCCGCTACCCGCGTGAATACTGATAATTGCATTGTTCTCATCATGTTCGCCATTGAGCATTAGCGCGAATTGGAGCTTCTCAACCTCTCGTTCAAGGGGAGTGAGCGACTGTGCAACTTCTGCCTGCATTTCCTCATCTGGCTCCTCTTCCAGCAGTTGGGCAAGCCCCAGCAGGTCATTGAGTTGTGTAGCAATCCCTTCCCACGTCATCACTTCCTCACGTAAGGCATTGAGTTGTTGCATCTGCGCCTGTGCCCTACGGTTGTCTGACCAGAAGTCTTCGGCTACGCTTTCTTCTTCGAGCTTTGTAATCTGTGTTTTCTTCGTTGCCAAGTCAAAGACGCACCATAGTCTTCTGGACGCGTCGTTGAAGGCGTTCTATCTTCTGTATAAGTTCATTCATAGCCTATATTATAGCATGAATCAGGCTTCCCTGTATATCACTTCGGCCATAAAACAGGCTCTTTAGAAGTCTGTTCCGTCGTATAGTAGGGGCGCCCCTCGTGGTCGCTCGTTTGTCCCCACCACATCTTCCATCGACTTCTAAAGAGCCTGTTTTTTATCCTATAATGATACTTGTGAGCAAGAGTTGCCCTGCCTCGGAACTCTTATTTGGTGGCATATTTTTAATGAGGAGGAGCCCTTGCTCCGTCTGCTTATTGTTCGTATAGAGAATGCTTCCGGTGTACGAACCATTGGACGTAACACTGAGTGTAGTATTATTTAACGATGACATCATGGTAAGCGTGTGGTCAAAGAGTGTTGCAGTCGCTTGTCCATCCGTCGTTGTTGTTGTTCCATGTAGAGAAAGTGGTGATGTGACAGGAACAGACAACTGCGATTGTTCCAGCGTGATGCCTTGTGTTTGTGCGCTTGTCACGAACCACAGACCTTGTGTATTCTTTTGAAGCAATCGTGTCAATGTAACAGCGACATCCATTCTTGGATATTTCTGTTCTAACAAAATATGAGCTGTTGTGCCATCATTATTTAGTATCTGCTCCTGATATCCACCAGAGGACCATTGCAGGATATCTTTCGCCATTTGCTCCGCTGTTACATGGGGATCGTTCCAGGGTAGTGACTCGCCGTTGTTTGCCTGCTCCTGGAGCGTTTCGGCTTCACTTCGATCTGTCACGGGATAGAGTCCAGGGAAGGATATCTGTGCAAACACACCATGTTGCCAGCGGTATTCTTGGTAAAGATTTTGTTGCATTGGTTGTAGCACTGCCGTCGTCTCTTGTGAAAGTGTTGCATCATGCTCGCCTAACACAAGCGTATTGGCTTTGCTTACGCTGACCGTGCCCTGAGTCAATCCCTGTTGTTTCAGAAGGACGTTTAGTGTAGGAGTTGACTGTTGCATGGTACAACTATAAAGGTACACATCGAGTGTATGCTGTGTATCCATAACCTGAATAAGCGCAGCAGGTTGGCCTCCTAATAGCTGATCAACGTATTGTATCGCGCCTACCTGCTGTGAACTTGGATCAAACTGTATATACTTCGTGTAGTCTGTATTACGTATAAGGTGAGAGCATGTAGTAGGTGACACTGCTTGCGTATTGCTTGTGTGCATCACTATTAAAAAATGTACAAGCGCAATTAGTGCTAGAATTGAGAGCAGAGCTGTTAAGAGCTTTGGTCCTCTCTGATTTTTAGACGCTTTTGTTGGGCGATAGTGAAGTTGTTGACGTTCTCCTGTAATAACAATAGGCTGTCGTATAGGTGTTGGCATAACCAATATTTCTCCTCTGTAGTATCTTCTCTTTTCATTCTACAGAATTGAGAGAAATCGTAAGGGCAGCACAGCGAGTAATAGGCGTTACTCGCTGTGCTGTCCTTACTGCCTAGAGGCCACGTTTATATGTTTACTTTATACGGTTGAGTATTCCACGGAGAATTTTCCACGTACCGCCATCTTGCCCAACGATATAGTATCCGGCATACGTGTGATATTGAACTCCATTATTAACCCGCTCTGTGGCGACAATAGTGAGTACAACTCTTACCGTACCATCGCCTAGTTGTGTTGCACTGTTAATAGTGAGGTCATCATGCTCAGTGTTAGCATACCCACGCTTAAATGTACTAAGTGATGGCGCGTTTGCTCCCCAATTCCAAAGGCTATACGCCTCTTCGTAGTTTTTGTTATTGACATCAGTGTAGTACTGTTGTACAACTCCTTTTGCTTGCTCAGTAGGTACTGGAGGAGTATTTTGCGTTGTACCGCCCTTCGTGCCGCTTACATGACTGAACAGATGGAAGCGATTTACTGCAAAAAATGTTGCTGCACCTAATACAATGAGCAAACTGAATAGGGCAACGAGCAATGGAACTACTCGTCTCTTTCTTTGTTGCTTTGGTGGAGGAAGTGGATAATCAGGAGATACTGTTTCTCGTGGTGAGACACTCCCGTTTTGATGTACAGTACTCGTTGGTATAGGATAACCTGTATAGGATACGTTCGGTTGAAAATCAATTGGTGTATTTTGTCGCGTACGATAGTCTGGAGCACTTATCACGTTTGTTGGCTCATTGTCGGCCGAGAAACTGCGCCCATAATCACCTGCATGCAGCACTAACTTTTGCTGTTCAGCAGACGCTGCTGGTATCGGAGGATAGAGTGCATCAGGGTGAGCGTTTGCCTGTGGATGCTGCGCGTACATGCGTGACTCAGCGGTAGGAGCATCTGTCGGAAATGTATCAACGTCAGCATCAGACGTTGCGTCTGCTACTGCGCCACAGCGAGGACAGCGCGTTATATTAGAAGGTAGATGGAGGCCACATTGACCACAGAAAACCATAGAATGTATCCTTTCGAAACGCGGAAAAACCTTCTCATCTTCATAAGGATTTTGTGTATATTTCGCTCATTATAACGTCTTGACTAGTCAAGAGACAACGAAACGCTCTGATTTCACCCGTTTGGGTGGAGCTTAGAGCAATTTTGCCATCATATACTCATCTACATAGCGATCATTAACGATGTATGCATCTCGGCGTGTGCCTTCGATCTCGAACCCTCTCTTTTTGTATAACGATATTCCCGCAACGTTATTGGTCATGACGGTCAACTCTAGGCGATGAAGGTGTTTCTTATTAGCCCATTCCTCCACTACAATAAACAGATGCGTACCAATTCCTTGATGGATGCGCGAACGCTTGCAGAATGCCAATCACAATTGTTACGCCATGACGAATACGCCGCAGTGGGTAGGTTGTCGTGCCGAGGTAGCCGACAAGTCCTGCTTCGTGTTCTGCGACAAAGATCATTCCGCCTCTCACAAGCATAGTTTCTATCTGCTGTCTCTGCTCCTCAACCGTCGTTTTGCGTTCGCCATGCTCATGTAGCATAAATTTCGTTTCCTTATCAAGTTGCAGTTGAAGTCGCAAAAGTTGTTCTGCATCCTCGGGTTGTACTTGCCGAATGAGCATCTATGTCGTTCTTCTTGCGTGTACATAGGGTCTATAAGTACAATGTCAGTGATACATCTCTCTTTAAGAGGAAATACTATTGGAAGATATACCCTTTGGACCGAGAGCCACGTTTGACGATGAGTTACGTGATGCAATTCTAGAGCAATTCAGCCTTGGTACTATAATAGCTATAAAAGACCTCGGCGGCACATACAACCTTAATATCTTGTTAAGAACTACATTAGGTACATATGTTGTACGTGTCTATCGTCCATGGGTAACGTATGAGCGTCTGGCAATGACTCATCAGGTCAAGCAAGTGCTGTACGAAAATGCTTTTCCTGTTGTACTTCCTATAGCAGGCAAGGGAGGTGAAACACTTTTCAGCCTTCAAGGTCGCTACAGAGAAGTTGACCACTTCATTCCTCATGATGAAGTTACAGAAACATGGGCACGCTATGAAGCGGCTTTCTCACTGCTAGCAGGCTTGCATGATTGCCTTGCAACAAGACTTGAGCATATTCCTTTTGTTCCACCACAGGTAAGCAATTATGGTACACCAGATGTGCTATTTACTTGGATGTCGCAAGTAGAGCAAAGAATTGTGCAAATGAGTGATGATACTATGAAACGTTCTGCCCTTGCTCTTTGTATTGATACAATGCAACTACTTACTGTGATGAAAACCAAGTGGAATGAAACTGGACATGCTTTACCACAACAAGTGACGCATGGTGATTATGGCTTTGGTAATATACTTTTCCGAGATGAATGCATCGTTGCTATCCTTGACTTCGATTTTCTCGCGGTGCGAGAGCGTATCTTCGATCTCGCCTACACGCTGTACTGGATGTTTCATCGTATCGAAGGTGGATTATTGCCAGCTAATCTCTCATGGTCACGTGTCAGAGATATGCTGACACGCTACAATAGCACGAGTACACGACCTTTAACAGAGATGGAGATGCGAGCATTGCCATTTGAAATAGCTCGTGTTCCACTTTATTGGGCTGCCGAGGCGCATGTCTTATCCGACCCCGCACAAACCATAATGCAATTAGCTGATACAGTACAGTATTCGCGTTGGGTTCTTGAACACAGCAATGAACTTGAGAATCTCTTCGTTCTGTAGGGACCGATTTATCGCGTCCTCTTGGCATCTCGACCGCCAAGAGGACGCGATAAATCGGTCCCTACAAAACTACCCTACGACCCGACACGCAAGTAATGACCCCAATACCCCTTATAGCTTCCATATGGCTCTGCAATACGCTCAACCTCAGTTTGCGTTACATCTTTTCCGTGTCCATACAGCCGTGAGGCAGCAGCCAGCATTACTTTCTCGTTGACGGTAAGTTGTTCCATCCGTCCTAGTCCACGTACCATTACAAAGGATGCAGACCATTCACCAAAGCCACGAATACTTCGTAACCATGCCTGTACCTCATCATAGTCACCTGTTCTCAGAAAATGCTCGTCTACGTCATTGAACGCTTTGATGACTGCAACCAAATACTCCGCTTTACGCGCATTGCGTACAACTCTTGTGAGTTCGTCTTCGCTTACATGCGCCATCCGTTCTGCTTCTGGAAACGCTGGATAGGCTGTTTCCTGTATGCTAATGCTACCGCCGTAAGTATCAATAATATTTTTCTTCATCCTCTGAGACATGTTCATTGGGTTGCGCTGTGTCAATACCGCCCAACAAGCATTCTCAAACGGCGTCAAAAATTTGACCTGATGATAGCCGTACAACTCCTGTACAATTGGTGCAAAGTCAGCATCCTCTCGTCCAATTGCATAGAAGGGGCGGAGATCATCATCCAAACTCAAAAAGAATATGATGCGATCTACCGCTGCATTCTTTATCTCTTCATTAAAGGGTTGTTCCGAAAAAAGCGTATAGGCCAATTGAGGCTTGTCTATTGTGCCTGTAGGGGTAAGCTGAAATGCGATAAGCTGTCCATCGACATAGACAGCTTTTGTGAGTACTTGTTCTGTTACAGCCTGCTCCCCTTGTGTAGGGGAGAAGAAGCCAAGAAAATTCAGTGATTTCTCAAAATCGTATGGTGCAACGGGTGTAATGTATCCTGTTTCTGTATACATCGCTATATCGTATCCTATCTCAAATGCTGTAGAACTGGTAAAATAATGTGATAGATGCCTTTAGAAATAAGAGTTGGTAGGGAAAGGATTGGTCGCATTGTTGTATGTCTTCAGCAACTTTTCGTGCAAAGATTAGCTGCACCTCGAAGAAACGTTTAGGATATATCTCTACGCGTTTCATAACAAAACTGCGCTCCCTTGAAACTTATCGTTCTAGCAGGTGTGTTCTCATAAAGTCCAATGTGGTACGGATAATCTCTTGTGAGCGCACGTTGTCGTCAAGGATATCGAAGGCATGATGGCCTGTTGCATGGTTCATAAAGTCGAGACTCACATTTTTTGCGATTGCTGCTGTTAAGAGGCGGTCAATTGAGCTATTGAGTTCGGGAGCATCGAGACCTGCACGCACGATGAGCATTGGAGGAAGTGCATTTGTTCTCTTGCTAAGGCGGTAAGGCGCGGAAAATTCGGCAAGTACTTCGTCAGAGAGATGAGGGAGGCTGCTATCCGAAGCATAAAAGACCTTGAGGTCGGCGATTCCGTAGTAAGAGACGATGCAACGAACATAGTCTGCATCTTCGTGTAATGCAGAACGTAGTGCAAAAGGTGAACCTGCCGAACAGGTCCAGATGCAGAGCGCGTTGGCATCAATGCCCAGTGATTTGCTGTTCTCGCGCATGTAGGTGATAAGGTCGTCTATATCTTTCGCCGCATCATACAGCTTTGTTGGCATCTCTGACGAACGATGATTGAAGGTAATGCCAATTAAGCCAGACGCCGCCGCTAGTTGACCCCATGAGACATATTGTCCCCAATCCTTTGCGTCCTTGAGAAACTCTGGCGAACCATCGCCATGTACATAAATGACGGCTGGAAGCCGTGTCTCACCTTCATAATCCTCTGGGTAGTACACATCCATGAGCAAGTCACCGGAATCAACGGTTTTGTAGACGATATCTGGTCGCACTATGGCACCTTCCATGTCAGGAAGTGCGTATACAACCAACGATTCTTTAAAATCTTCTGGTTCTTGCTCGTCCATTGAAAGATCATCCTGCTCTGCCATTTTTTTGCTCCTTTGTGCTAATTTTTTTATACCAAACTATAGTAGCATATTCACATTCTCACCGGTAGACAAAAATACGGTTATCTTGTCAAATTTCTTCCTCCGTGCTATTCTCGTACATACGGTCTAATTTTATTTCTTTGGAGAGCATAAAGGACATGTGTGATGGCGGAGAGCAGTCCTCCACAGCGGAGCACATTATTGCGACGCGCTCACGAGTTGTTAGAGAGCATCGGGCAACCAGTAACAGAAGAGACGTTGATACAGCATCTCTTCGGGGCCAATAGCAATGCGGGGCAGCAAGGCTTTTGGACGGTCATGCTGCGTCAGGCATTGAGAAGTTCTGAGCTCTTTGAGGAGACTGGCGAGATCGGTATAGGCAGCGACTTGCGTTGGTCCCTTGCAGCATGGCGTAGCACACAGCAGGTACTTGACGATGTTGAGTTTGTGGTTATTGATACAGAAACTACTGGACTTCGCCCCGGTTCTGACCGTGTTATCGAGGTTGCATGTGTGCGTGTGCGGGGCGGCGAAGCTATCGACTCGTTTCAGACACTGATCAATCCAAGTCGCCGTATTCCCCCGTTTATCGCACAATTCACAGGTATTACGCAAGAGATGGTCAATGATGCCCCGACTGCGAAAGAGGTTATGCCTGAAGTGATGCACTTTATTGGAGATGCTATCGTCGTGGGACATAATGTCGGTTTCGATATCGGGTTTCTCTCCTATGAAGCACAACTTGTTGGACGTGCCTTTCCTCCCGATGGTCTTGACACTATTCCACTTGCGCGACGTTTTTGTTCTGGGCTAAAGCGTTTCAAACTCGATATGGTTGCTAGCCATCTTAATATTCCCACTGTAAATAGACACCGTGCGCTTGGTGATGCCTCTGTTACTGCCGCTGTATTTCTACGTATTCTCGCATTGGCGCGACAACAGAATATTTCTACACTTGGTCATTTACGTCGTCGCCTGCAATTGCCAGTCGCATGGAGTGGGAACATCACACTGCTTAGCTTCCCAGAAAAAGGCGAAACATTGCGTGCTGATGGCAAACTGGCCTCATCTTCGTTGCCCACCACGCGCCCAACGGGAAGTATCTTCCTCAATCCCGCCTGGAAACGCGATTTTTCTACAAAGCCTGGTGTGTATCTGATGAAAGATGAAAACGATCAGGTAATCTATGTGGGTAAGGCGAAGTGCCTCAAAAATCGTCTTGCGTCATACTACAGTCATCCTCTTGGCTATACACGCAAAATGGATGGACTCTTACAGAGTGTCAAAGATATTAAAACCATTGAGATGGGGTCGGAACTTGAGGCTCTGCTACGCGAGTCTGAAATGATTAAAGCACTTCAGCCTGTGTATAATGTGCAGCTACGCAATTACGAATTGTACCCTTTTATCAAGATCGATGTGCAGCATCCCTTTCCTCGCGTCTATTCGTCAAAAGAGGTTGCCGCAGACGGCGCACGTTACTTTGGTCCGTTTCGTAGTCGGCGCGTTGTTGATCTCACTATCGAACTGGTGCAGAAGGTCTTTCCAGTTCGTACCTGTATTCGTTCACTGCCACCACAAGCGAAAGCCTCTGACCCCTGCTTGCGTCTACACTTGGATCGTTGTCCCGGTCCCTGTCGCGGTGGTGTTGATTCTGCTGAATATCATCAGGTGATTGAACAGATCTGCGCTTTCCTGGGTGGCGAACGCGAAGACCTGTTGGAACGACTACGCCGCCAGATGCACGAGGCCGCGCACAATCTCAATTTTGAGCGTGCTGCATGGTTCCGTGACGCTATTCGTAGTGCCGACGAAGTGCTGATTGGGCAACGCCTCATCACTGGAGCTGTCGAAGCTAACAACCTCTTTATTATGTATCCTTCGGCGATAGAGGGACATAACGAAATATTTCTCATTCGTCATGGTCGCCTCGTGCAACAACGGTCTGTGCCACATGAGCCAGCAGCGATGAAACAGGCTATCTATGAATTGCTTGATATAGCGGCAACACTAGGAGATGCTCCAAGTATTGTTGGCAAGGCCGAAGTTGACCAGATAAACATTATCAGCCGTTGGATACACCGCCATAGTGATGACCGCGCATTCTTCACCTTTCAAAGTGCACTCACCGATGAGCAAGCCGCACGCGATCTGATTGAGCGTATGTGGATCGACGTTGATGCGGCTCGCACACTTCCTATACAAGAGGATGTAGAGGAACTTGAAGAATTCATTATTACGTAGACTTAAAGTATCGCTTACACCAAACCATAGCGTTTACGAGTATCTTGTACCTCCTTGTACATTTGCGATACGCTCAAGCGATGGCCTTCAGGGTCTTTTGCTCGAAACGAACGTCCGGCTCCCATATCTTCGACCTCTGACACAACCTCTACTCCCTTTGCCTTCCATTCGTTCCATACTGCATCAACATCTTCGACTTCAAGACCAAGCGCAACTCCACCTGGTGCTCCCGTTATCCCTGGTGGTAGCGTGGCAACGTCCCATAATACAATGGGAGTGCCAGCAGCCAATCGCAGAAAAGCAAAGGTGTCATTGGAAAATTCAGGTACCTCTTCCAGTCCCAAAAGACCTATGTAGAAGTCTTTAGCCTTCTTCATATCATGCACAAAAAGCGTGACAATGCCCAGTTTGAAAGTCATATTGTCCTCCTTGTAGCTCAGGCATCTCCTGCCATGTCTTCCCATATATGCTGTTCTGCTGAAATTGTATAATACAAATGTTCTATTTACAAGTCGGCCATGTACAGCAGATTACTTTTCTCTTACTCCAACGTTTATTATGCTAGTTGTCATCTGAATATTGCGTATACACGGTATAATAAGGCTTACAAATGCCGAACTGAGAAATCCCTATAGGAGAACTACATAGCCATGTTACTGTCTGATAAACGTATTGTGGAAGAGCGAGAGAACGGAAATATTGTGATCGAGCCATTTGACCGTCGTCATTTGGGAACCAACTCGTATGACTGCCGACTTGGTGAATGGTATTTTCAGGGCAATGCAAATGTTGAGGTGATGCACCTGGACAATCCAGAGGAGATTCGCCGCTATTGGGGCGAACCACGTAAGGCGCATGGTGGCAAGATAGCGATTCGCCCTGGCACTACGATTCTTGCACACACACAAGAGGTGATCGGTGGTCACAATGGCTACCTTGCGAAAATGTACTCACGTAGCACCGTTGCCCGCTCCGGTCTCTCTGTCTGTCGTTGTGCAGGTGTAGGCGATGTTGGTTATATCAATCGTTGGACAATGGAAATCAGCAATCACACGCAGACCGTGATCTGGGTCCCTGTCAACTTTCGTATTTGCCAACTTACCTTCGAGTATGTTGGCGAAACCCTAAAAGAATATCGGGGTAAATATGGTAAACCAGGGAACGATTGGACGCCGCAAGATATGTTGCCCAAGCCGCACTTTGACTGGGATTATGACGAATATCGCACGGACCGAGAGCGGTGAGAACATTAAAAAGGAAGTGGTGTGGAATGAGCAGGGGACGGTTGATTTCATTTGAGGGACTTGATGGTGCTGGCAAAAGTACGCAGATGCGCTTGCTAGAGCAGTGGCTCACGTCACAGGATATTTCTTATATTCATACGCGAGAACCTGGTGGCACGCCATTTGGTATCGAAATACGGCGTGTCCTATTTAATCATCCCGAACTCACAATCACGCCTCTTGCCGAAGCATTCTTGTTTCAAGCAGACCGCGCCCAACATTTTTCAACTGTAGTTCTTCCAGCTCTGCAAGAGGGGATTCACGTTCTCACGGACCGTTGTTTCGACTCAAGCATTGCTTACCAGGGAGTAGCACGGGGTGTTGGGGCTGATCTTGTTATGCAAATTTCTATGCTTGCAACACAGAATTATGTCCCCGACCTAACCATCCTCCTTGATCTCGACCCTGCACACGTCCACGCCCGCACCGATGTATCTCAAGATCAGAGTGGTCTACGTGAACAGCAATCCCGCTTCGACACCGAGTCCGAACGTTTCCATCAAAATCTCCGCCAAGCATTTCTCACACTCGCGCATACCTATCCTGAGCGCATCAAGGTGGTAGATGCCTCACAATCTTCTGAGCATATTCATCAAGAGATTGTAGCATTGGTAAAGCCTCTTATATTAACAAATCGGTGATATACTTTGAGTAACGAGGTGAGATATGAAGCTTACGAATTTTTTGTCAAAAACTCCTGAATGTAGCTTACGATACGCTCTGGGACGTCTTCCTGTAAAAAGTGACTTGCGTCCTCGAACTCATGTGTTGTTGCGCGAGGATATACCTGTTGCCATAAGCGAAGGACCGATGGCAATAGCACAGGGTCTTTCATCCCCCATACCAAAAGGATGGGCTTTTGGGTAAACTGAGATAAGCCTTGTTCTATTCGCTTCATCTCTGCGTAGGAGGCATCAGTTTCTTGGACAGGAATGTCACGTGACCAGCAGAGCATGGCAATTCGTGACTCAGGCGTTGGGAATGGAGCACGATAGGCATCCATCGCTGCCTGGGTAAGTTTTTCTGTATTGTAAGTAGTACCTAGTATTGCAGGCTCTAAGTAGCCATTCCTCTTCAACACGAAATGTTCACCCTTTGTGGAGCGAATAATTTCTACTAAGCGTGGTAACGAGTTTGTAGGCCAAGGTGCAAATGCCCAGGTGTTTAAAAGGACAAGACGTTTGATACGTTCAGGATGGTGTATTGCAAAGCCTAAACCAACGGGTCCACCCCAGTCGTGAAGCACTAACGTGATGTCGTGCAAGTCAAGGTGCAAGAGAAGCGCTTCAAGGTTTGCAATATGCTGATGAAGTGTGTACAGAGAACGGTCTTGCGGGACGCCGGACTTGCCCATACCCATATGGTCTGGCACAATGCAACGATGCTGTTGTGAAAGTGGAGCAACGAAGTTACGGTACAGATAACCCCATGTAGGGTCGCCATGTAGCATCACGATGGGTTCGCCGTTCCCCTCGTCTATGTAGTGCATGTTGAAACCATCAATATTGTGATAGTGTGGGGCAAATGGGAAAGTTCCTCCAAATGTCTCGTCTTTGGTAACAAGCATAGCAGACTCCAATCATCTATAACGGATGAACAGCAATACCTCTAGCATAGGAACAGTATACCTCATTATATCTGTCACAAACTCCGTGTGAGCGGTGTCTTATAGATGCATTGTAACGTACGTACCTGCAAAAACCTGTTTCTAATCGATAGATAAGGAAAAGAGAGGCATGGTATTACAGAGAAGAAATGAGTCTCTCGTCACTCCGACTCAGGAAGAGTCGTTTGAGACCGTATTTACACGGTTTTATCCCCTCGTGTATCAGCTTGCGTATCGCTGTACGGGGCGGAGTGATGAGGCAGAAGATATTGCACAAGAGGTATTTCTGCGTTTCTACCGCATTCCTCCGCATGCGACAACTGAATGTGAGCAGCGAGCATGGCTTTGTCGTGTAGCTACAAATTTGAGCCTAAATGCACTACGTGCTCAGCAGCGTCGTACACATCACGAAGAGCAAGCGGGCGATAGCGCGACACAACACAGCCCTATGAATAGTGTAGAAAAAAGTCCAGAAGAATATCTGCTAGCCGCAGAGCAAGCAGCATTGATACGCTCAATCTTAGCAGAACTGCCTGAGAAGCAACAATCATACATCTTATTGCGGAGCATTGGACTGAGTTACGCAGAGATTGCGCAGGCAACAGGAGTAGCTTCAGCTTCTGTCGGCTCACTACTGGGACGCGCGGAACGCGAGTTCCGAAGGAGATACAATGAACGAACGGCAACACTTCGAGCAGAATGATTCTTGTTTAGATCGAGGGCAATTGGTGAGCCTACGTGATGGTGAGCTATCCAGCGATGAAGATGTACATGCACTAGCTCATCTTGTTGGATGTGCCGATTGTAGTGCAGATGAGCGCGAGGTCAGGAAGAGTGGGCAGGACGTGTACACGTTACTTGATGCCCTACATCCGTCCGAAAGCGCGATGCCGAATACCGCACAGGCGTTCGCGGCTCTTCAAACAAGAATCAATGAAGAGCAACACATGCCCAACCTTCGTGTCGTACCGCTCTCTGGGCAAAAAGAGCAATCGGTACATCGACCAATGGTGAAGCGTACACGTTTCCGTTGGATAACAGTAGCTGTTGCAGCAGCATTGATCGCCGTGATTATTCTACCTAATGCAGGAGTGCTGGCGGATCAATTCCTGGCACTGTTTCGTGTGCAACAGTTCCAACCTGTACGGCTAGAGGCCAATCAGAGTGCACGAAACCTGTACAACAATCTGTCGAACTTTGGTACTGTTAAGATAAAAAATACAAAGCTTACAAATCTCACAAACCCAACGAAAGCGCAGGTTGAGCAGTATACACACTTTCCTCTGTTAATGCCGAGTTCTCTTCCGCAAGGAGTGAGCAATACACCCAAGTATAGCATCTTTAAGGGAGATAGTGCAACGTTCACATTTGATACAGCTAAAGCACGAGCAGCGATACAACAAATGGGGGATGGCAACGTACATATTCCAGCGCAACTTAACGGGGCCGTGTATACCATCACTATTGCTCCCGGGGTTGGAATTCAATATGTGCGAGATTGTAGTGGAGATACATCGGCTGTATGTCGTGACCAGAAACAGCTAGGTGTAGCAGAGGTTCCTAGTCCAATGGTACAGGGAGCCTCGGCGAATGCCCTCAACGACCTACGTGGATTTATGCTATCTCTGCCACACCTGTCTGCCGATGTGCATAACCTCTGGCAAAATGTTGATACCCGTACTGGTACGGTTCCGTTGCCATTACCCTCTGCACAAACAAATGCAGAAAAAGTGTCGATTCACAACGTGTCAGGAGTGCTGCTGGTAGATAGCTCTATCAAGTATGGTGGTGTGATCTGGCAAAAAGGCGGCATTGTGTACGCTGTTATTGCTAATACCAACGACCGCACACAAATCTTGAACACAGCAAATTCGCTTCGATAATCTGTGTTTGCCTAATCTATCACGTCCTGCTGGTAGCTCGATTGCCAACAAGGACGTGATACATCGGTTCCTACAAACATTAAGCGGAAAAATACAAAATATCCACCAGGAGGACATGGTATTCATGGGTGAGCATCAGGTGCCCGCCATCGAGGTGGAAGGATTATATAAAATCTATCATCGCCTGATCGCGGTAGAGAATGTGAGCTTCACAACCTATCGTGGTGAGGCTTTTGGCTTTCTTGGCCCAAACGGGGCAGGGAAAAGCACTATCGTAAAAATCATTACAGGTTTGATTGCTAAGACGCAAGGCTCAGTACGTGTGTTAGGGCAACCTGTAAATAGCATGGAGATGCGGCGGCGTGTTGGCTATTTGCCAGAACTGCCAAACTTTCACCGTTGGCTTAAAGCACAGGAGTTTCTAGAGTTTCATGGACAACTCTACGGCATGCGGAGAGTAGTGTTGCAAAAGCGCTGTAAAGAAGCTCTGGCACAGGTGGGGTTGACTGGCAAAGAGCAACAGAAGCTAGGTACCTTCTCAAAAGGCATGTTACAACGGATTGGACTCGCTCAGGCATTGCTGAATCAACCCGATCTGATTATTCTTGATGAGCCTGTATCTGGCCTTGATCCCGTTGGACAGCACGACATGCGCACTATTTTATTGCGTCTCAAGGCCGAGGGAGTAAGTATCTTTCTCAATTCACACCAACTCGCAGATGTCGAGGCAATTTGTGATCGTGTGGCGATTATTGATAAGGGTCACATTTTAAAGATTGGACCACCTCAGTCGCTTTTCGACGAGCCACTCACGTTAGATGTGCATGTCAACGCCACCACCAACGAACTACTACATAAAATGGGAGCTGTTGCACTCTCTGTGCGCGAAAATCCAGACGCACCATGTCATCTGCTCGTTGAGGTGCAGAACGAGGAGCAAGCCGCTGATGTTGCCGCCGTTGTGCATGCATGCAGTCTACGTCTCTATACATTAGCTCCGCGCCATCGTTCACTTGAACATCTCTTCTTGCATACCATCGATATGTCAAGCTATGAAGGATAGAGATATTTTATGAACTTACTTTTAATAACACGCTTTACACTGCAGGAGGCTATGCGGAAGCGTATATTCCTTGCAGTTGTATTACTCAGCATGCTCCTTTTGATAGGATTTGCCATTCTTTTCAACTTTGTCGTTGATGTAAGCAATGCCCCTGCTGCAATCAGTCGTGAGTTATTTCTGTTAGGGATAGGTGGCTTTATGAGCATTCCTGCAATCTGGCTCGTCTATCTGCTCAGTAGTGTTCTGACAATTCTGCTCACAACAAACATGATCTCCGGTGAAATTGACGCTGGAACGTTTACGATCATCGTCCCTAAACCAATACGACGCTTTGAAATTGTCTTTGGCAAATGGCTCTGCTACGCCCTTCTCTTGACTGTTTATACGGCCTGTCTCTTTTTTGCCTTCCTCATCATTATCTACCTGAAAACAGGTTACTGGCCTTTGAATGCGTTGAACGCACTGGGCGTACTCGAAGTGGTTGTTTTTGTACTGATGGGCCTAACGACGGCTGGCAGTGCAATGGTGCCGACGTTAGTCAACGGTGCAATCATCCTCGTGCTTTTCATTGCCGCGCAAATATCAAGTTTCATTAACTTGATCGCTCCCTTTGTTGCACCTGACGCAAAAGGTAGTGTGCAGAATGTTACCACTGTTGTCAGCTTGATAATGCCGACGGATGCACTCTGGCACGGTAGTTCATTCTATCTTACCTCTGGTATTCTTAATATCATAGAGGTTTCGCGCATAAATACACCTTTTACTTCGACTGAGCCGATAGCAACTGCGTTATTGATCTGGGCGGCAGTTTACTCGCTAGTTCTTCCTCTATGTGGGGCATGGCGTTTTCAGCATCGCGATCTGTAGAAGCTGATGTACGACATCCTTGTCGAGTTCTCTGATAGCCTCTCATCGATGAACGTGGTGTTGTTCTGTTTCCAGAAGGGCATCGTCGATGAATCAGCGTGTAGAGGCACAACATCCTGGGATTCACGCATTCCAGGATGTTGTGCCTGCCGATCAAATACCAGGCAACACCAGGATCTCTGCGCTGGTACAAGAGGGAGTGCTTCTCTAACTCTGAGGCCTACCGCCTAAAGGAAACTGCTCCCAGGGGTTCTCGTTGACTGTGATCCGGTATCCATCGGGGTCAGCAAAGACAAAGGTACGTCCAAACGGACCATCGTAGGGTGGTGTGATAATGGTGGCTCCAGCCGCTTCCAATTTGGCATGTAACTCATTGACATGATCGCAGTCGATCCAGAGCGTTACACCCCATCCCGGTTGCGGTGCCTCATCCAAGTTCACTTTTGCTTCGCTGAGAGCAAAAGGGATCGTGCTGGAATCGAAGAGGACAAAATCGGGAGTGTTGAAGCGCGGATCGACAGTGAAGCCCAACATCTCCGTGTAAAACGTGCGCGAGGCGGAGAGGTTGCGCACCTGTACGCTGATAAAATCGGGTCCGAGAAGTTTTGCCATGAGTGTTCCCTCCTTTCAAAGCTGAGGAACTGTCCCATCAGGGGTACTTGATTTCTTTCATACCAACAGTCTACCCTATGCGAGTGACAACAGTATGTCAGCAGCGCAACGGCTTTTTAAACGAGTGGGTTGTAAATGGCTGCTGAAGCAAGCAGGCTCACTTCATGTGAGGATGAGACGGCTTCGAGTTGAGGAACCTCCTGTTCTCTCCAAACGTATCTGAGTTCTTGTTGCTGCATGTTGTACCAAGTGATGACCTCTTGTCCCTCTGCTGTGATCGCGATAGAGCCTTCACCAACTCGGTAATACGCTAGAAATGTTGACAACTCCTTTTTTGTGTACTACAGTATCTCCACTTCTACAATAGTGTATGCAGACCAGGAGAGCGTTGATGACTATTTTTAATTCTTCCCGGATCGCACCTGAAGCACTCAGTTTTTCACGTACAATGTCTCTTCCACGTACCCTTTACCACCTTGCCCAGGTTGAAAACTGGCCTTCCATCGAACGAAATGGCTTGCTAAGTACTCATGCCCTGCTTGATCTTGCGGGATTAAGCGGGATAGAACGGAAGCGAATAGAGTGTCAACACAGAGCGGAGCGGGTAGTGTTGCCTGACGAGATTGTCATTAGTGATCAGAAGCCGATGCCTCCAACCGCCCTTAGGCGTTGCCTGTACAATACAACACCTGAACAATGGTATGCGCTGCTCAACTCGAAAGTCTTTTTCTGGCTCGATAGAGAACGTCTCAGTCGTTTACGTCGAGTCTATCGAACGCTTCCACAGATTGTCATGAGTATTGACACAGAACGATTGTTAGCAAGACATGCCGAGCGGATAACACTTACTCCCATTAACACAGGCAATGCTCGTCGTCAGCCTGCGCTGCGTGGACCACAGACATTTGTTCCCTATACTGTGTGGGTCGAGTCAGGTTGGGCAAGTGAAACAGAGGCACTACATACACGACAACGCCCACGAAGCCATAAACCGGCAGAACTGACGGTTGCATATGCTGTGCCCGATATCATGGATTTTGTGGTGGATGTGCAGCGACTTGAACCACAGGAACTACTAGACCTCTAGTGAAGATATAGGCTCGACCTGATAACCTTGAAACTTGCGCGTGTAGAGCCGATAGTAAGCACCCTCCTGAGCCAACAACTCTTGGTGGCTTCCCTGCTCTATGATATGTCCTTGCTCGATAACGACGATTTTGTCGGCATTTTGAATTGTCGTCAATCGATGAGCAATCACGATGGTAGTACGCTCATGCATCAGGTGTTCCAGTGCTTCCTGCACTAAACTTTCGCTTTCATTGTCGAGCGAACTGGTAGCCTCGTCGAGAATGAGAATACGTGGGTCGCGCAATAACGCGCGTGCAATAGCGAGACGTTGGCGTTGTCCGCCTGACAATTTCACGCCGCGCTCGCCAACCAGCGTATTGTAGCCCTCCGGCAACTTCTCAATAAACTCATGAGCGTTGGCTGAGCGTGCTACTCTCTCAATCTCTTCCTGTGTAGCATCGAGTCGTCCATAGGCAATATTTTCACGTACGGTTGTACCGAACAACACAGGTTCTTGCAGGACAATACCAATCTGTTCGCGCAAACTTCTCACCTTCACGTGGCGAATGTCGTAGCCATCAACTGTGATACGTCCACTCTGTACATCGAAAAAGCGTGGAATAAGATTTGCAATCGTTGTCTTGCCCGCTCCGCTTGGCCCAACTAGCGCTACCACCTGACCACGTTGTGCCTCAAAAGATACATCATGGAGTACCTGTGTCTCTTCGTTATAGCTGAAATTCACATGCTCAAAGCACAAATTTCCCTGCACAGGTTGCAATGGTGAAGCGCTGGCGTCGTCTGCAAGCGTGATGGGCTGATCGAGCAAATCAAAGATGCGCTCTGCTGCACCAAGTGCAATTTGAAATTGTCCATAAAGATTACTTAATGCAACAAAGGGACGTGTCAGCACGGCAAGGTAAATCACAATTGTTGTCAGCGTTCCTATCGTCAACGTACCGTTCAGGACTGCTGTACCGCCATACCAGAGAAAGATAGCGAGACCAGTTAGTCCAAGCAGCGTTGTACCTGCCTGGACTCCAGCAGATAAACGGGCGCGTTTCATCGTGATGCCAAACTGTTGCCATGCAAGCTTATTGTAGCGGCTTGTCTCATAGTTTTCGCGCGTAAACGCTTTGACCACCTTTGCATTGCCGATAGCCTCTTCGGAAGCGGCGGTTGCCTCACTCAGTGTTGCCAACTCGCGTTTGACATAGCGACGTAAGTAGCGACTGGTAAAGAAGGGCAGAATAAAGATTGGTACAAGGACCAGCGCGATCACCAGAAGTGTCGGCCCAAAGCTTGCTGTTGAATGTGTTGTTGGCAGATGGACATTCAATTGACTTGCTTGTGAGAGTAGCGTATCTGGTCCCGCAATGACGATTACAATACCAATAAGTAGCGTAATGGTGTTTTGTGCAAGGCTGATTACATCCCCTGTAATTGTTCCTCGTACAAGCGTAACATCATTCGTAAGGCGGCTAAGTAGCTCTCCGGTACGATTGTCTTGAAAAAAGCTTAAGGGCAACTGTTGTAGATGTGCATATACTTTTGTGCGTAGATCAACGAGTACACGCTCACCAACTGCTGTTGTCCAAAAGCTTTGCACGAAGCCGATGATGCCCTGAATAAGTGCGAGGGCCATCAGGTAGAAAATAATCGAATGAAGAGCATCCTGATTTTTCTGGATGACGCTATCAATGATTTTTCCTGTGAATGCAGGATACACCAACGACAGCGTACTGGTTATAAATGTCAGAAGCGTGAGCCCTGCCAGTTGCCACCAGTAGGGACGAGCAAAATTGAGCAAGCGCCATATTCTGTAGCGGTTTGGCTTTATCTTTGAAAGAGGCTCTTCAGCCATAATGAACTCCTATCGAAATAGTTCCGTTTGTATAGTGATACTATCAAGAATACGTTGTGACAACCTTGGAGTTGTAGTACCACTGCTACATCGCTTCTATGCGCTCCTTTCGCTTTTGTGCCTGGTAATACTCTGGGTCAAGCTCTAACGCTTTATTCACCGCAAGCAGCGCCTCGTCCTTTTGCCCAAGAATGCCGAGGACCCATGCCTTACCATCCCATGCAGGAACATACCGTATGTCCAAGCTTAAAGCATGCTCAAAATCTGCTAGGGCCTCGCTATATCTAGCTTCCATTGCCAGGCATGTCCCTTTGACGTACCATGCTTCGACATTCGTTTTGTCGAGTGCAAGCGCCTTTTCCACAGCCGCCAGGGCTGTACCGTAGCGAATTTCAGCGGCTAATTTTTGGCTATACTCTAGCCAGAAGAGAGCCTGTTTCTTGCGTGAATCTTGCTCGCTCATTGCTACTTCCCTCTTTTTCTCTCTGTTATGCTCATAGTATGTCAAGGTATATTTGTGTCTTGATGATATAATACTCACTAAGTGTTCTATTGGCCTGCCGTCGTGTATCTGGTTAGGATGGCGCTAATACGTACACCTTCCCAGGAGATAGTAAAACATGCTTGATACTTCCTCTATAAATACCACAAACGTTGAAGCCTTAGATGCTGAGACACAAGCGAAATATGCTCATTTGAAAACCATTCTGCGTGAGATGGAGTCTGTCCTGATCGCATACTCTGGCGGCGTTGATAGCGCACTACTGCTCAAAGTAGCATATGACGTGCTAGGTGAGCGTGCTATTGGCGCTATCGCATCCTCGGATGCCTATGCACCAGAGGAAACTGAAGAGGCGATTGCAACGGCTGCACAGATGGGTATTCCTCTTATTACATTGCAAACACATGAGCTTGAAGATGAACGCTATATAAAAAATGATGTGCAACGCTGTTACTTTTGTAAAACTGAATTGTTTACACAATTAGAACCACTAGCGAAGCAACACAATGTACACTATATTGCTTACGGTGTGAATAAGGATGATGATGGTGATTTTAGGCCAGGTCAGCGTGCTGCGCGTGAATTTGGAGTGCGTGGACCGTTAAAAGAAGCAGAGATGGGAAAAAGCGAGATCCGCGCCGTAGCTCGTATACTTGGCGTTCCCGTCTGGGATAAGCCCGCGATGGCCTGTTTCTCTTCACGTATTCCTTACGGTAGCAAGGTAGATGTTGCCTCCTTGCAAATGGTGTATAAAGCCGAAAAGCTCTTACGTGAACTTGGCTTTCATCAACTGCGTGTGCGTCATCATGACAAGATAGCGCGTATTGAGGTTGAACGTTCAGAGATAGCGCGTCTGATCGAGGAAGAGATGAGCCGGACAGTTACGGAGGGTCTACGTAAGATTGGCTACTCGTATGTCACGGTTGACCTGCTTGGCTATCGCAGCGGTAGCATGAACGAGGGTTTTTTCAAAAAGATAAAGGTTGATGGGACGGTTTGACACCGTGATAATACAGACAACAAATGAACAAGAGGCCGAGCAGCGAGAGACGCTTCAGTGTCCTAACTGTCGGATGGTTTGTGATACAAGTTTAAACTTTTGTGGACGATGTGGGCGACGTTTACGAGGTGCAAGTCCGTCGGTGCAAGCAGAATTGTTGGCACCGCCTACACCTCTACCTGCCAGCGTTTCAGTACCACAACGTAGCATGTCATTACGTTTTCTTGTTATGCTCGGCATCTGTATTCTTTCCGTGCTTTTTGGCATTGGAGCCGGAACGGTTGCCTTTACACATTTATCTGGTGGAGCAAATACTGTAACACGTACGAAGGTTTCACCGTTACCCTCTAAGCTAGAGGGTGTCGCATGGTTTTATAGTGTACGAGGCCAGGATGATGGCGTTGCGTTGCGCCTTCACTCTCTTCCTAAGCTTAGGAATGGTACTGTCTATGTGGGATGGCTTATTAATCCTTTTCGGCCCAATCAAGTAGTTGCTATTGGTCCAATTGTACCCGATAGCAGGAGTCAAGCTCTCTTGCAAAGTGACTCCTCTTCATTATTTAATGCACAAGCGCAAAACCTACGGCGCGTATTTACGCAGGTAATTGTCACTTCTGAAAAGGCAGGAATACAGTGGCAAAAACCTACTGGTTCTCCATTACTGCAAGGCGCCATTGATCAAAAGACGCTTACTGGTATAACTCCGCTCTTCATACGTTCACCGTACATGCCCAAACAGATATCTCTCTTGTCTGGCTTGCAAATACAAACGCACCAGTTGGCATTTTGGTTGGCTAACTTACTGGATTCACAACAGCGCAACGAAGTTGGAAATGTGCATGTTGACTTGCTGCGACTTATTTACTTGCTTGAAGGTGCGCATGGAGTTGATGTTGCACGTCTGCATATCGCTTTCCAGAAAAATGTGACGAATGTAGGCGATGGCGTTGGTTTGTTTTCTACAAACGTCAATTGTCAGCACGACGCGCATGTGTGCGGCTATCTTGATTTGATAAATGCAACAGTACAAGAGTTGATGACACGCCACCTTGTTGCACAGGCTTCTGCACAAAAAGTATTGACTACACTTGCAACCATACGTCAACGCGCTCAAAGCATACGACAAGCAGCAGTTAGTCTTGTTACTCTTACCAAACTAAATGCATCAGTTCTGCACACGTTGACAGCACTCGAAGTACAGACCGATGCACTTCTTAATGGAAGCGACTCTGATGGTGATGGAAGTATTGATCCTGTACCTGGTGAGGCTGCGATTGCACAATTGTATCCGTATATACAACAGATTGGAGCGATTCGGTTAGCGTGAGTAGATTTGTTGTGAAATGAGCTTTACAGAGGCAGGTGTATAATACGACAAACCCCTTAGCAAAATTGTGATATCTGTTGTATTCATGCAACAAAAAGAGTTGCAAAGGAGCTATTCAACTGTTCTCAAAAATGTATTTAAAACCAATGCTCTTAACCCGACAGGATCAGGGACACATGAAAAACTATTCTTGTGTCCCTGATCCTGTCGGGTTAATCAATTTCCAAACCATCAATGTCTTCTGGTTTGTAAGAAGTTCCAAGAAGCTCATTGATTACACGTAAGAGAGCAAGCACTTTTACTCTCTGTGTCGATCCAGTGCCATCAACCGCTTTCTTTGCTGTTCTGTAATCTACGTTAGCACGCCTAGAGAGTTCCGACACTGATATCGTGGCATCATCTAATAATTGCTGTAAATTTGGCATTCTACTTAGAAATCCTTGAGCGTATTGGCTTTTGCCTTAAAGTAGTGTAGCAGAGAACGCTAGCAAGTGCAAGTATTTGCAAGAAAATCACAGAAAACTCTTTTGAGAGTATTGACTTTCATCTCAAACTAGTGTACTATGGTGATGCTAGCAAACGTAAGCCTTTGTATAACAAAAGTATGCTTTTGCTAACGAAGTGTTCATGTTCCTAAAGGAGTACGTAGATAACAATCACGAAAAAGCCTACATTGCTGTGTAGGCGAGTAGAGAGACTTACCAGGAAAGACGGTTTCTCGCCTCTCCACTCTGCAAGCATAACGGGCGGAGAGCCAGCAGTCAAGCGACAGAAAGGATACTTGCAAATGGCACAACAGGTCTCGTGGGGAACCATCACCCTCATCCTGGATAACGAGGCGTTTCGTCATGGATTTCTTTCAGCACGTCAATGGTTTTTCGACGACATTTATGGGCAAGGAGGGCGTCTACCAGAAGAACCGCAACGCGCGCGCTCCTTAACCAGTGAAGAGGTGCTTCGTCTCGTGGTCATGCCCGACGAACAAGGGGGCTATCACTTTGACGAGATGGGGTATGAGAACCTTCCCGAATACCTGGGCTATCTGGTCGGCTACCTGAGTGGTCCGCTTGCACCACTGCATGCAGAGCAGAACACCGAAGCCATGCCCGTAACCGTTTTGCAAGAGGCATAAAGGAAGAGAAGACAGAGATGTGAGCAGAGAGGGCAAGCATGCGGCGCGCAGATGAAGTCTGCTTGCCTTCTCTCTCTCAAAGGAGACCAATGATGCTCCTGTGCAAGAAGATTAAGATTGAGGTCAGCGACCAAGATGCCGAAGCCCTAGAGTTCATGCAGGGCAAATGTCGCGGGTTATACAATTGGTGGATCGGCAAATTGCGCAGTGGCGAACGCTGGAACCTCGAACAAGCAAAGAAATCGCTCAAAGAGAGCAAAGCCTATGATCCTGAATTACGCTTTGTCTATGGCAAACTGCTGGCTGAAGTGTGCTTTCGACTAGATAAGGCGATGCAAGCCTTCTTTCAGCGAGTCGCCGCGGGCGCGAAGAAATCAGGGTTCCCACGGTTCAAACCTCGACATCAGTTCTTTACCTTGTGCTATCCCGCGATGTATCTGGAAAAGGCAACACGCTCATCCTTCCAACAGGTGGAGGCGGCAATTGGGGACCGAAACACTACCCCAATATCGTTGCCCACCTAACCGAAGAACCGCCAGAGCAGTTTCGAGAGGTCGCGGTGTCACGCGATGCACGAGGCAACTACTCCTGTTCGTTTGTCTATGAGCAAAGAGAGCAGCAGGTTGCCCACGATGGCGTGGTTGCCTTTGACCTGGGCATCAAGACCTTAGCGACGGGTTATAGTGACCAGGGCAGGTTCTACCACATTGGCGGCTTCAAAGGTTATCGGTGGTACAACAAGCAACTGGATAAAATCCGCTCGAAGCGCGATAAGTGCAAAAAGAAATCGCGCCGCTACATCCATCTCTCGAAGGTCTACAAACGCGTTTCCGAGCAGAAGCGCAACAAACAACGAGACTGTCTGCACAAAGCGTCGCATCTCATCGCGGGCACACTGGCTGAAAGAGCTGTGGTCATCGGTGATCTTTCTCAACAGCAGATGGTCATGCACAAACACGAGGGCGAGACCCCCAAAGAGCGGAGAAAACGACACATTCGGAACCGCATGGTGTATAATGATTAGGGACTCTACGGCTTTGTGCAGATGCTTACCTACAAGTGTCTGCTGTTTGGGAAAGAATTGTATCTTATAAGTGAACGCGATACCTCCAAGCAATGTCATCGCTGTAAGCAGAAGCAAGCCATGCCACTGTGGAAGAGAACGTATCGCTGTAAGAACTGCGGCTTGGTGATGGACCGTGACGACAACAGTGCGGTTAACATCTACCAGCGGTTCGTTGCCCGGCGAGGGCCACACGCGTAGCTGGTCTACGTGCGGTGTGCTGCACAAACGTGTAGCAATCAATATGTTTCTATACATTTTGAAAGGCAGCTGCCAGAATGGGATTTGATCAATATCATGAACCTGTACAAGAGTTATCGCAAGAGACACGCACATTTGCGCGCATGATTGCTTCGTTAACAGAGGAGGCCGAGGCGATCAACTGGTATGAGCAACGGATATCTGTCGAGCAGAACGCTGAAGCACGAGCGATCATGGCGAACGCCCAACAAGAGGAATTCAAACACTTTGGTATGGACCTTGAGTTTCTATTGCGTCAAAAGGCCAAGTGGAAAATAGCCTTGCAGAATATCTTGTTTCAAGATGGGGATATTGTCCAACATGGGGAAGTAGCGGAACAGGCTGAAGATAAGTAGCATTTATAGTCAAGTAGTCGCTTTCTCAGAGATGAGAAAGCGACTACTTGACAACGTTTTACCCTACTTCACCTATTACTTTGAGAAAGCCCTTACGACCCTGTGGCTTAAAAGAGGAAGCTGACTTTGTCCTAGCCCTGATTCATGCATAAAGAGTTAGTGTGAAATGTACACATCTGTGATATACTTTGTGTAGAGCGAAAAAGAAGATGTGGACAAACCTATTGAGAAGCAGGAATAAAAGACTATGGCAGAGCGCACTATCTATCTCGATCATGCCGCTACCACCGCACTCGACCCGCGGGTGTTAGAGGCTATGATTCCTTACTTTACCACTGAATACGGCAATGCGAGTAGCATTTATACATTAGGGCGTCATGCAATGCAGGCCATTGATCGTTCGCGTGAACAGGTCGCAGAGGTGTTGCATAGTCGTCCGACAGAAATCGCGTTTGTTGGATGTGGCTCTGAAAGCGACAATCTTGCCATTAAGGGTATGGCATTTGCCTCTCAGAAAAAAGGTAATCACATGATAACCTCTTCTATAGAGCATCATGCTGTCTTGCACACCTGTGAGTATCTTGATCGCTTTGGCTTCAAAACAACCTATCTTCCCGTTGATGAATACGCAAGCATCAATCCCGATGATGTTGGACGGGCAATCACTGATCAGACTATTCTTGTCTCGGTGATGTATGCCAATAATGAAGTTGGCACTATCGAGCCGATAGCGGAGATTGGACGTATCTGCCGCGCTAAAAAAGTGCCCTTTCACGTCGATGCAGTGCAAGCTGGTGGAGCAATTCCACTCGATGTTGTGGCGCTCAATGTTGATATGCTTTCGCTCTCAGCACACAAGTTTTATGGACCAAAGGGTATGGGTATTCTCTATGTACGGCAGGGAATGCGTATTCTGCCACAACTACAAGGTGGTTCGCAAGAGCGCGGACGACGCGCGGGTACAGAGAATATCGCTGGTATTGTTGGAACCGCGACAGCACTACGCCTGGCACAAGAAGAGATGGAATTGGTCACTCCACGTATCACAGCACTTCGTGACCGTCTAATAGAGCGTGTTCTAACCATTCCTAGGAGCCGGCTTACAGGGCATCCAACCAACCGACTACCAAATAATGCAAGTTTTTGCTTTGAAGGTATTGAGGGCGAGTCAATTCTGTTGAGCCTCGATATGCTAGGAGTTGCGGCCTCGACTGGCTCCGCATGTACCTCTGGCTCAATTGATCCATCACATGTTCTGATTGCAATGGGCTTTTCATCTGAATGGTCACATGGCAGCCTGCGTTTGACGCTTGGTAAGGAAAATACCGAAGCTGATATCGATGCAGTAGTCTCAGCACTGCCAGGCATTGTCGAGAAGGTACGCGGCTTGGGCTTAGCGGTAGGGGTATAAAGATTGGTACAAGGAGAGTCAGCTTGCGAACTCTCCTTGTACCAATCTTTGCAGTATCCACTCTCTAGCATCTCTTGCTTTGACTCCTATTGCTGTCCGTATGTTCGGACCACCAGGTACACGGGGTACTGTAAATCCCCTAAATGGTCCACGCATCACAACCTGTACTGACATCTCTTGCCACCGTAACAATTCTGGTACACATAATGCTGCAATCGTTAATGGATCATGTAAGTAGGGGAGATTAGGATGCCAGCGAGGACGATGCTGTTGCCAAATTGTGATGAGTTGGTATAACAGTTGTGCCTGTGCCGTCGTACTATCACGCAATCGCTTAATATCTTTATTCCGCAATTGACAGCGCAGCGTGACATTTAGCCCAATCATTGTAATTGGTATGCCTGAATTCAAAACCATCTGTGCCGCCTTTACATCGCTTCGCACATTCCATTCAGGCAGAGGAATACTACTTGAGCCGCCCATCATCACGATACTTCTTATAGACTTTGCTATGCGTGGTTCGATCAGCAATGCTAACGCAATGTTTGTAAGCGGCCCAATACACACGAGTGTAAGCTTCTCGCTATGCTCTAGTGCCTGCTGTACAATAAATTCTGGACCAGAAAATATACTAAATGCTTCTCTGTCAAAAGGAGAATGTCCGAGTATCTCGGCCTGAGCGACGCCAGAAGGTGCGTGACGCTGCTGTAGCGGTTTGCCAAATCCCATGGCAATAGGAATATCTTGCCGTCCAAAGACGTGCAGTATATGTTTTGCTAGCTGGGCGCGTTTCTGCGTGTCACCAAAGACGGTCGTGATACCTCGTAGGTCGATTTCAGGAGAATGAAGTGCAAGCGCGAGAGCAAGCGCGTCGTCGATATCATCTCCGATATCAGTGTCTAGTAGTATCATGTGCTTTTGTTCGTCCGATTGGATTGCTTCACGGGCAGAAATAACATCCTCTTGGCGCATTGTAACTAGTCCTAATGTATGTTAAAGTTGACGAAAGCAGACTGACGAAGAGAGGTCTGAGAGGTAGTTCCTCTCTCCTTACTGTAGGCTATCATAGGAGCAGAGAAACATGCAATATTTGTTAAGCGCAACAAATACCTCTCATAGGGAAAAGGAAAAGGGGTTTTAAGCACATGGCTACAGTCAAACGTGAGGTACTGTCACAGCGCGTTCTTAAGGTCAAACCTTCTGGAATTCGCAGATTTTTCGATATTATCAATACTATGCCGGACGTTATTTCACTTGGCATTGGCGAACCAGATTTTGTGACACCAGAGCATATTCGTCAAGCGGGCATCAAATCTATTGAGCATGGGCATACACGTTATACGTCTAATTATGGTTTAATCGAACTACGCGAAGAGATTGCGGCAATGCTACAACGTCGTTATGGCTTGACCTATAACTCGAAAACGCAATTATTGGTGACTGTTGGCGTGAGCGAAGGTGTCGATCTGGCAATGCGTACTCTGATAGACCCAGGCGACGAAGTTATCTCATCTGATCCAGGTTATGTTGCTTATGAAGCTGACATTATCTTTGCGGGTGGTGTTCCTGTTCCTGTGCCAACCTATGCACAATACAATTTTGCTGTACGTGCCGCAGAGATTGAAGCAGCTATCACACCACGTACGAAGATGATTTTGCTAGGTAATCCGAATAATCCGACAGGAGCCGTCATTCCACGTGAGGAGTTAGAGGGTATCGCCAAACTAGCAGTCGAACACGATCTCATTGTGGCCTCTGACGAGGTATATAGTCGTCTCGTCTATGATACTGAGCATATTAGCATTGCCTCGCTCCCAGGAATGCAAGAGCGTACACTGCTCCTCGATGGCTTCTCGAAAGCGTATGCAATGACTGGTTGGCGTGTTGGCTATGTAGCTGCACCACCTCATATTCTGGAAGCCATGCTCAAAATACACCAATACACCATTATGTGTGCTGGTACCTCTGCACAGGAAGCTGCTTTAGAAGCTCTGCGTCATGGAGAGGACGATGTGCTTACAATGCACGACGACTATGCGCGTCGTGGTCGCATGTTTGTCGATGGTCTCAATCGTATCGGTCTGCCCTGCAACGAGCCGCGTGGAGCCTTCTATGCCTTCCCACAAATCAGTCATACAGGCATGACTGACGATGAGTTTGTTGAAAAACTGTTGGTAGAAGAGCAAGTCGCCACTGTCCCTGGCAGTTCATTCGGTGCTGCAGGTGCTGGCTACATTCGCTGTGCCTACTGTACTGCCTCTAACAAACTTGAAGAAGCGTTAGTGCGTATGGAGCGCTTCTTGAAGAGGTATGTATAGCAGGTACGAGGAGATAAACTATGAGGTTTAAGGTTGTTCTTGAACCTGGTGAAGAGGGTGGTTATACGATATTTGTGCCTTCGCTTCCTGGCTGTATTAGCGAAGGCGATACTAAAGAAGAAGCGCTCACTAATATCAGAAGGGCTGCCCCAATACCGTTCAAGTAAACGGTATTGGGGCAGCCCCTTGTGGCATAGCCGCGTTTCTATCCTCACGTGACCTGTCTTTACAGTTTCCTCTAGTGCTTGTTTTGCAGGCGTGCAAGGATAGAGAATAAGCCACCTATGACCGGACGAGCCTGGAAGCCTACCTGTTGGTCAGAGACGGTGTCGTACAAATCCGTAAACGGAACGCGCGAAGTGCTCGTATTGGCAAACTTGTATAGAGCGTCAATGAAGTACTGGCGGAGTGGCGCGACATCCGTTGACGCAGCGGTCCACATCTCCCAGTCGGCTTTCGTGTATAAATGCCGATTATCGAGTGGAATGCCGAACGCGTTTTCTTTTGTCGCATACCAGGCAGCCTCTTCCGCCAACACTGCTGCTGGTATGAGGTTCAGGCCAAGCAGCTTGTCGGGGAACGCATTATACTTCAAACTCCATGTACCATTCTGATCGTATGCGAGCTTCAGATGTTGACCTGAAGCATCCTGCGACTTTGTGGCCCATTGGCTGATGTAGCTACTGGCCTGACTTTGATAGTACGAAGCGTCTGCCGCATTGCCCGCAGCCATTGCAACTTGTCCCATCGCGGCGATGCCCAGAATGCCTTTGAGTGCCAGGTTCGAGCTATGTGCAATGAAGCCTGTGAAGTCGTCGGTCTGGTTCTGGAATCCGGGGTCCAGTGCATTGGGAACCAGGTAATCCGCCCATTGCTTCAGGATCTTGTAGTGAGCCCTGGCATAAGCGGCTACATCGTTCTTCTTGCCAAAGCGCACGTAGGCAGCGGTCATGATGAGCATGTTAGCGGATTCTTCGACAGGCATATCCTCTTCGCGACCATCGTTGTGACCAGTTGCGTTAGGATAACTTGAGCCAATGTCATGCTCCGCAAAGACCTTAGGCCAACCACCTGTTTCCGCGTAAGCCAGCAGCGGATCAAGAAGTAAACTCAACAGGTACGGATTGGTGTAAACGAACACTGGCATGCAGGGATACACGACATCTACAGATGAGATGTTGCCGTCGCTACTGATCTCCTTGAGGAACAGCCAGGGCTGGCTAGCAGTTCCCACCAGTTCGGTGCCTCCAAAGGCTTGACGTAGAGCGAGGGCGCATAATGCTGCATAGTTCGTTCCACCAGCGTTAGTAGCGTCACCAGTAATGTTTATGTCAACTTTGTCAGAACGCTTGAGCGCTTTTTTGGTGTTATCATAGGTCTCGGCTAACATCTGCTCCCATGTTGACCAGTAAGCCCTCCACAATGGAGGGACTGGATTACCGAGGTAGCTGACGGCTGGTTCGCGTACATGTCCCAGTACAAGTGTTACAGGTTGACCCGATTGTTTCGTGACGCTACCCATATTCAAGGCGAAGGCGAACACGGGCCAGCGGTCCTGGATTGCACGTGGCATATTGCTATCCATAGTGTTGTTCAATTTTCCCTGCGAAACGAATTGAGAGCGTACTACGGTATCCTGACCACTTTGTATAGCAAGGTTCGGTTGATTGTCCGTAGCCCAGACAACCGTTCCCCACGAGGGATAGTCATTCACCTCCGACAGGACCTGTGGAGAATTGGGCGTGATGGTAAAGGTTGTGATAGTGCCGGGACCTTTCGCATGTGGTACCTGTTCGCTACCCCACTTAATCAATGCGCTGGTATTACCATACGCCCACTCACCAGAGATGTCGAAGTAGAGACTGACATTGTGCGCTTTCCCATCATTGCTTTGCACTTCAGCAAGGATATAGCTTAGGGGTACTGAAAGCTTTTGTATATCGTCCGCTTCGACAGGTGACAAGAAAGTCACTGTCAATGTCACACCGCCTCCCTGAAGTGTGAAGATTGATTTTGTAGGAGTTACGGTCAGGTTGGTCTGCGTCATCGTTTGTGTTGATCCAATATTGCCTGGATCGCCCATGAAGACATACGCCGTACCATCGATATGTGCGATACCCGCCATGGCCTTGATAGCACCGTTCCAGAATGTGGGCCAGTGACGTGGAAGCAAGTCAGCCGCTAACCAGGTACTCACATAGGGGTTGCGTACAACGAGCGGAGTGGCAGGTGGGCGTATAGGCGTAAAAGCAGAAGAGGTTTGCCCTGGAGCCGAGTTGTAGAGAACTGCGACATCTTGATCGCTCAAGATGCGATTGTATACGTGTACATCGTCGATGAGACCCGGCCAGAAGTCAACCGGGTTACCACCATATCTCCCACGTCCAATAACGGTCTCTCCCACTGCTTTCCAGGCTGCTCCTACAGACTGTGTATCTACAAGTGTACCATTGACGTAGAGCTTGATCTGATTATTGGTCGCGTCATGAACCCCTACAAGGTGATACCAGAGATTTGTGGAGGGGTTAAACGGAGAGGTTGCTCTTATTGACTGACCTTGTGTCGAATCTGAGCTAATCATGCTGAAGGCAAAACGTCCTGCATTGGTGCACTGCAAGTAGAACCCGCTTACGTTCGTGCCATCCTGACTGACCGCGGACGCAAAAACGTTCGTATTGCTCAATTGGACCCAGGCTGCCACGGAAAAGTCTTTACTGGTGTCAATCACATTCTTGTTTATGTCAACTTCTGTGCTGGAGCCATTAAAGCTTAGTGCGCCATTGATTCTTCCTGTGGTCCATGTTGGGCCACTCTTCAGCGTCCCATTATTGCCGCCAGCGGACGAGTCTACAGCCGTTGTACCACTACCATCATCAAACTTCCAGTAACCCGCTAACCCGGATGTGAAATCCATCGACTTCGCGAAAGCGATGCCTTGCTGGGTGAAGAGAGCTTCTATCGCACCTACAGAGAGTCCCAGTGCGCTTGCCCACTTGATGAACTCGCGCCTCCCTATAGTGTTGTTTCCGAACGATAGAATGTGGTCTTGGTGATCTTTCACCTTGAAAACTCCTTTGCTTCATAATGTAACTATTTTCTACGGGGACAGTAGAACTGTGGTCTCCGCGCTTACGTCGGGGACCAGACCTCAAATTCGACGACGCCAATGTACGCCGTGAGAGGATTGGTGAAGACCTCACGAACTCGCGAGGTGTTTACCTGTGTTTCGCGACCTTACACCGATTTACACAAAAACGTGAAGCTATGCCTTGAAGATAGGTCATCAGGACATAATGACATGATTATGCAAGGAGGCGAACGAGAACTATTACTGGTGTAGTGAAGTTGGTAAACAGGCAAGAACCAGGGGGGAAAGATTATAGCGCACCATGACAAAAAGTATGGTGCGGCAAGAAGAATAGATTGCCGAGTAACGTAGGTAGTGGTTTTGAGCTTCATTACAAATCTCCCGCACTATGTCGTTGTCGCTCGTTCATCGCAGTTTCCTTTGGTTCAAGAAAATACGAACTAGACAGTCACACGAGAAAAGATGCTCTTTAAAACCGTGAAAATTCTACTGAGATGTCAGTGAAAAAACTACTACTCAATAACAGCAGGACAGGCATAACTGGTACGAGCTTACTTGCTCTAATCGTAAATTTCAATAACAGTTGATTATAACGACAATTGATTATACGACAATAATATAGCGTTTGAAAAGCAACTGTTCTTGCTCCGCTGCTTTCGATTCGAGTAATCACTAATCAATTAGTCATTATACGTTATAATTCAAAAAAAAAGCAAGGGGTGAAATGTCCCTTGCTTCTCATCCATTTATGGCAAAAGTAGTACATCGTTAATCTTCATGTATTAGAGCATTGTAGGGGCCTTATTCTATGACTTGTTGAGGGAGCATGACAGGGGCAAGCCCTGTCACGACGATAGACGGACTCGCGTGGCTGTGCCACGCTGTTTTGGTCAGTATCGTAGTGACAGGGCTTGCCCCATTAAGTGAACTTCAGGGTCGAATGAGGACCAAGGCACCCACTGCCTTCACCATTCCCCGAGCCGCATTCGGGGAATGGTGAAGGCAGTGGGTGCCCTGGCTCAACGCAAGACGGGTTGTTCGTGTTACGTGAACGCGTATGGGGCTTGCCCTGTCATGCTCCCCACCCGCTCTGCAAGCCATTGTATGAGTTCGTTGGACTCAATGGGCTTGCCCCTGTCATGTTCCCACCGACCTGTTTTTCCCTCCTAGTAAGCTCAACAATTCTTACCTTGATGTATATTGTTCTGTCAAGCTTGATTTGACGTCTTGGAGCCGGACCACCGCAAGGATCGTCCCTGCATTTCTGAGTCAAATGAACATTGACAGAGCGGTATAGGGTTAGGTAGACACAAGACCCCACTCGACCGAGCCTCTGTCACGTTTTAGCTCGAACAAGTTTGGCTGTTTAAGAGCATACGCTGTATAATCCCACAACGCACCAGCCTCTTCACCGTGAGGGACGGTGTGAATGATTGGACCATAGAAGCCTACCTCAGACCCCTCAAAAGCGATGGTTGGTACGCCGAAAGCGTGATAACGTTGTACCGCTTCTTCATGATCGTGAAGGACATCCTGGGCTGTGCTGTCGTCCGCAAGGGCCTTTTCGACGAAGCCTTCGCCGAGTCCAGCCTCTTTCGCGCACGCATCGACAACCTCGCGCTCTCGAATGCTCTCCTTGCGCCCGTGTTGCGCGTTGCCAAGTGTGACATACAACTTCTCTATTGCCTCGTTGCCCTTTTCGCGTCGTGCAAGAGCTAATGTACGTAATGCTGCCCAACCATAGCCATTTACATAATCTGGCTCAGTCCCCTCTTTACGATTGACAATCTCTAGGCTAAATAAACGCCATTTCACCTCAACAGGACGTTGCCCGCGTACTTCACGTACCCAAAGGGCTGTACGCCATGCAAGAGGGCAAAGCGGGTCAAAATGAAAATAGATGCTTACAGGTGTCTTTGTATCCTGCGTAGTCATGAAACGAACATCCTCTCCTTGTATGAAGATAAGCTAAAACTTTACTTTATGAAGCACTGTGTAGTCAGCATACGTTTCAAAAGATGTATGTGTCAAGCGTATATGCGATCTAATTGGCAAGGTTTTGCTACACGTCAAGTAGTGTCAGGTAAAAATTGTTGACACAGACCTATCTTTGAAAGTAGTTGCGGAGCGAGAAGGTGTCGTCAAGGATGAGGAAGACCCTATCGAAATTTTAGCGAGGAACAATCCTCCTGTTATTGCTTGCATTGTGTGTGGCAAACCCGCGACAAAGGTTGAAGCTGGATATGACTTTGGTGTGGAAGAACATGCGTATTGTGATGAGCATGCGCGAAAGGCTAAGGATGCTGAAATGATGCTTCCTATCGTCAACTCACCAAGAGTAGGTGTATGTGGTTATACGGGAGACGCCGAGTATGTAGTGTACGATTGGGAAGACGATGAAGACGATGAGGGAGAGGAGTAACTAGTAGAGACGCACAGAAATGGGTGCATGGCAATTGCCATGCACCCATTTCTGTGCGTCTCTACGAACTAGAAAAAGTTAGTAGCAGGTGTAGTGGGTGTAGTGGCATTATTTTGAGGGAGTGATGTTTCGGGTGATGGCTGGTGATGAGTCGTGTAGAGACCATAGGCTGGAGAGATGATGTCTCCAGACTTGAGCATACGTCGAAGCAATTGTCTCACAAGCGTATGGTCTTGACCTGTCTGTTCGGCCAGTTCTCTGGGACTAAGTGGATGGTTTGTTGCTTGCAAGACTTCGAGGATATCCTGTCGTTCGAGAGTGAGGGGTGTGTTTCCTTTCAGGAGGGATGTGACAGAGTAGTGATTCGTGCTGAGCCATTGAATGGAGGGAATGCCTTCTGCATTGGCGATGACGCGGTAGGTCAGGTTGCTAGCTTTTTCACTGAGGTTGTTCTTGATGGAGACGAGGAGACGCAGGTTGTCGTCGGAAGGGTGTTGGATGGTGAGGAGGCCAGTGCGAGCGGTGGCGATGATACCGATGGAGCCACCACCACGATAGAGTGGGTTTTCGGAGCTACTTTTATTAAGGTGACGAACAATCAAGGTGGCACAGTTGTTATTTTGGGCCAAGATTGATAGAAATGAGAGGGTTTCTCTGATTTTCTGGTCATGAGAGGCACTGATGCGTGATCCCAGGACTGCCATGAGTGGGTCGAGGATGACGAGGGTGGGGAGTGTTCGTTGGACGATTTTGATCAAGGTGAGGAAATGTTCTGAAATGGTGAAGGGAGACGGGAAGGTTTCCCCCGTTCTGTGATCGGTGCTATTGACGAAGTTAAGGAGATGGATGCGCGATGGATCGCCACCGGCTGCCTCTACACGAGGTTTGATGGTACAGGCGGCTTCGTCTTCGGGAGCGATCAAGATGACGTTTCCCTGCGTGCCGGGTGTACCATCGGGCATGGGTCTGCCCGTGGTGATACGGGCGGCAAGGTCAAGGGTGATGAGGGATTTACCGAGGCCGGGGTCGCCGTCAAGGATGGTCAAGTTGCCGCGAGGGATGCGTTTTTCCCAGAGCCAATGGAGTTTCTCTGATTTGATGTCCGAAAGCAAGGTAGCAGATTCTTCTACTTGCATAGATTTTCCTTTCGAAGTGTTTTAAGTGTGGGATAATACAGATGGTATGCGGAGGTGCATATTAATCAAACAAGAAAGAGGTTGGAACTCTTTCTACTTTAAGGATACCAGGTGGGTCCAAATGCTTGACTTATGCATCTGACAAAGCGATAGCACTAAACCATCACTGAGAATGTGTGTATCTATCGAATTTAACGTCCTGGTGAAAACGCATATATGTTTTCACCAGGACGCTTCTCAGGCCCTACTACAAGCATTGTAGAGGAAGAAAAGAATCTAGGGACTGCGATTTTCAGCGATTTTGCCAATTAGTTTTTCTAGGAGGAGTGTACGAGATTGAGAGACTTTTCTAGAGCAGAAAAAAACTACGATGGTAATCTTTCCTTGATGAGTTTTTCTTCAAGATCAGCCAAGTAACTCTCAGGCGACCTGCGGAAGCGATGCTGCCTACGCCGTGCCTCCTGGCGGTGGTTCAGTTCGTTTCGCAAGGCACGCCATCGTGTGAGGTCAGTCGGGCAAAGCTCTCCCTCAGAAAAAGGATGCAAGCGCGAAGCGACCGATGCGACAACCCGAACGGCTCCGCGTACCACTAAACCTGGTGAAGCACATTTCCTCCCGGTTGCTCGCCGTTCATGGTAGCGAGCTGAACCAAAGTATTGTTCTAATTCATTGTTCGTGCGTGGAAGATCAGTGTGATTGTAGCAGTGAAAGAGGTCAGGCCAATAACTGGTGGTGACTTTGCGAAACGTAGAGAGCATTGTCGTGAGTGCTTCAGAAGAGGGAGGAGTTTGGTCCATCTCGGCTAAAAGCACCTCATAGGTTTGGCGTACGTCTGCAGCTTTTTGTTTCTCATCATTGGTGAGGATATGCGCCGCTCGATGCACCCAGGTATAGCCCTGTTGAACATCTGACCACAGGGCAGTTGTCTCGGTGAGTCCTTTCGTCAGGAAAAACTGCATGCGTTCTAACTCACGCGGCAAGCCCCTTTTTCAGAAACCCGCATGAGTGAGGCAGCAATGGCAGAAATACGTTCATGGAGCGTAAGACCAGGAGCCTCTAATGGTGCTCTGCCATCGTCCGTCAACGCGCTTCGGACCGCGAGACAGTACCCGCGGATTGCTTCCGCCCCTGCATCGTCCCGTTTTTCGACTATTCGTTCAATTGGACGAACTCCGCGAAGATGCTTTTTGAGTTCCTTTTTCGCATGCCGATCCACTTCATACACGGGTTTCGCCGCTTCGCGCAGGTAGTGGAAGTGACACAACTGATGCGGAACATCCGGCAACGCCGCCTGAACCGCCTTGCGGATAGAGTGTTGTCCATCGGAGATCACCCCACGAATGGGCACATCAAGCATCTGTTGCGCCTCAAGGAGCAGGCTTGCGAGATCAGCCTCACAGGAACTCAACAGACTTCTAGCGAGAAGGACTTCCCCAGAGAGACAGTCCCGCAACACCCAAAGAACCTCGTGACCAACGTCTGGTTGTAATCCATCAATGGCAAGCACGACCTGCCCCTGCTCTTTGAAGTGTTCCCGTAATCGCCGCTGGTCCGAAAGACTGAGCGCGACCAATTCCTCATAGCGCTGGAGCAGATGCGTGACGGTCCGTTCGGCGATCAGAATGCCTCGATCATAGAGAATCTGGTGGATTTCAGGAATGCTCCGATGAGAGGTATAACGTAGCGTGCCAACCAAGGCAATCACGTCCAGGCCAAACTCGCCGTGAGGTAAGGCCTACCTGCCTTCCTCTTCTGGCCGACAGGGTCGATGATACCATTCACACTGCTGATTGTGACAACGACGGACACAGAGCGTGAGACGGCAGATTCCCTGCAAGGTCGTAATGGTTCGCCGGGTGTGGTAGGCGACCCACATTGGTTGACCACATCCAGCGCACTGAGTACACAGGCACGTCAGTATCTGTTCCGTCGTCGCTACAGGGCGACATGCTTTTCTTGCCATAGAACAGTCACTTTCAAATAAGTAAGAGGCGACCTTTCTCGCAGCTTCACCACGCCACTCATCGGCCAGAAGCCCAGACAGACAGCGGGATGAAGACGAGAAGGAGAGGTGGCTCACATACCAGCAATGTGCATACTCATTTCTCTTTGACTGCTTCAACTCCCTCAGATTGTCACATGACGTGCCCAGGAAGCTGAGCGTCCGGTCGCTCTACGGGATAGAGCCGTGAAGAACGTTATGATGGAATCTCTACCTCTTCTCTCATTGACTCATCCCAGTAGATGCGAGACTGATAGAGCCAGTTCTCGGAGTCGGAATGAACAAAGTATTTGAGAGCAATGGGGAAGAGCAGATCCTGAAAACGGCGCAGAAGTGGTCCGGCAACCTTGCCCTGGTTCGTTCTCCTGGCGAGGCTGGCGACTTTCTCTATGCGCGGACGACGAAGGGCTTCATACGCTGTCAGCGACTGTGAGAGAGAGGAGCAGTCTCGCAGCGACTTCGCCAGCACGATACTATCTTCTAAAGCCAGCGAGGCTCCCTGCCCAGAGCTGGGAGTGGTGGTGTGTGCAGCGTCACCCACGAGCACCATTGCTCCTTGATGCCATACAGGGACAGGAGAAAGATCGTGCGAGATGATGGGAACAAAGCCGTCTTGATCGTTGGTTGCGTTGATCAAGGTGGTCGCAGGAATGGTATCGTGCGCGAACAATTCCGTCAGTTGACGCTTCCACTCCTGAGGTAAGATGGTTTTCAGGGTCTGCCTCTCCGGCTTCTGGGGATAGGGCATATTCGCAAACCAGTATGTTTCTCCTGTGGGGCTGGTGACCCAGCCGAAAAAGGCACGCTTGCCGAAAGCAAACGTAAAGGTTTCTGGAAAAGGCGGAACTTCAGGAGCCACCACGACGCCACCAAGCCCAACCAATCCTACATAGCGGGGATCTGGTGCTTGAGGGTCAATCAGCGTGCGAACTTTGGAATTGATTCCATCCGCTCCAATGAGAAGATCGCCAGTGGCCTGCGTACCATCCGCAAACTGCGCTGTGACCCCGTCGGCAGTGGCCCAGGCATTGACCAATCGTTTTCCAGTCTGCAAGGGAATACCGCGGTGCATTGCTTCGTCATCAAGGGCCAAGACAAGCTGATTTCGTGGAATGGCTATCCCGGCACCGTTGTGGCTCATCTCGCCGAGACGCTTGCCGGTTCCACTGTAGAGTTGCATGCGAGAGACCCAAAAACCTCGTGCCATGACGGCATCAAATGCACCAAGGGTGTGTAAAGCATTGATTCCATTGGTGGCAATCGTGAGAAACGCACTTTTGTTCTCTCCAGGCGTCTCGTTTGCCTCATACATGACAGCATCGATATCAACGTGTTGTAAGGCCAGGGCAGCTGCCGGACCAGCTACGCCCCCTCCAATAATGAGGGCTTTTTTGATCGGTGTTTTCATGATCATATTCCTCCAGATGTTCTCCAGGGTGGTACGCGAGATGTGCGTTCACTCCATGATTTTACCTTGATTTTTGATTATCTTGAAAATCAAGTTAATCAAAGTGTACCTGAAAGGAAGAACCTTGTCAAGACTTCTGGCTCACGCTTAGTGGGGGGTCTCTTTTCCCTGGAGAAACCAGCATGAACTAGGGAGATGTTCGCCGATGAGGCATTTTGCTCGCTTCGAGCTGCCCGATTAGGGCGCGATTTTTCGGATGCGTTGTATTCAAGAAATCCAAAACGATCGCTAACTCCTGGTCACTATAGCCTGCGCAATGCTCGATCCATTGTTGATAGATGGTGTGAAAAAACCCAAAACCTTCCTGCTTAGAGGGAAGTTGCCGCACGACGACGCGGCGTCGATCCTTGGGGTCACGCACACGCTCCACAAACCCGCCTTTCTCCAGGCGATCTATCGTGGTCGTAATTGCCCCAGTCGTCAAACCGGTTAATTCGGCCAGTCGCCCGGCAGGCACTGGTCCTTCAACATCGAGAATGTTGAGGCATTGCATATCGGTGGCATTGATGCCAATGTGCTGAGCCAGGAGCCCAAAAAGCAGGACCGTTTCAACCATCGTCTGGCGCATGGAAGTACTCAACGCGCCAACGATTTCGGCTCGTTCCATGTGAGAACTAGACATCTTTCACCTCTGCTGGTCTGCTCTAAATACCTTAAAAATCAAAAGAATGAAAACATGGCTCTCTTAAAAAATGAGTGATACTTCAAGAGTATACAACGGAGCATCAAGCAGTGTTCAGGTGATTAACCATTGGGGGGACACGCCTAAGAAAGAAAGCTCATCAAGGAAAGATTGCCGTCGTAGGAAAAAAAGGTACATTCCTTATTTGAAGATGAAAATGCAGGGAGACCCCAAGGGTCTCCCCTACACGTCGGGTACCACAAAGATGTAGGGGAGACCCTATTGCTGGGGCTAAGCAATATCGGTACTATGATGCTCAAGTCTCATGGCAGCCTGCAAGTCTTTGATAACCAGGAGCATCTCCTTCAGTCACAGTCGCTAAACCTCGATACTTTTCTGCCGCAAACAGCTATCAACTATCCCGTCTACATAAAAAACCAGGCTCTTGAGGTTGGGGACTATCGGGCCACACTGACCTTGACGTACGGACATGGTCATATATTGCATTACATAACGGCGTTCGCCATCAGGCAGCAACAGCTTTCACAAGTCTTCAAAGCCAGTGCCCCACTCCAACTTCCCGGGCTTGAAGGTAGTCCCTTTGGTACACTACCTCTCTGGCAGATTGTACTAGGTGGGCTCCTCTTAGTAAGTGGGTTATTCTATTGGGGGCAAAAGCTCTACCACTTTGCAACTGTCCGCAGAAGTAAAAAGGCAACATCGAAGTAAAAAGGCAACATCATACATAGATAGGGAGAAAATGAAATAGATCCGCTTGCTCGACAAATTGTTGCTGCATTTTATGCACTTGCCACAATCTCTAGTTCATTCCAAAGAGTTAAGTTTGGCTCTTGCTCGTAATTGGTTATCATCAGGTGTTCTGACTCTCGGTTGTTCCGGTCTTGAAAACTGACCAGGTATTTCTTATCGAATGTTTGAATGCTCAACCCTTTCCCCGCATATAAGTTCAAGATGGTAGGAGTATTTTTGATGACGAGCATAAACTTTGCTGCGCATTGGTTCAGCAAGTAATGTGCGAGACGTTCTTGGTCGCTCATATCGAACGTATTTTGTGTGTAGGTGCTGAATTCACTATCATATGGCGGATCAAGAAAGATGAAATCATTGGTGTCTGGTGTATGTTCCTGAAAGAATGCTTCGAAGTCCATGTTCTCAATTACGGTGTTCGTAAAGTGCTGCTGCACTTCTGGAGACTGCATATAGGCAATCTTTCTTGCCAAATCTTTTCTGTTGTAAGAGATACCTCCATAGGGAACGTTAAACTCGCCCCGGCTGTTGTAGCGGAACATCGAAGCGTAGGCATTCTCCCTCACAAGAAAGAAGATGGCAGTTGCAGGACCTGGTGAGATTCCATATATATGTATATTGTTATAAAGGTGCCTTAGATGCATGTAGAAGGCACTTTTTAAAGCGCTCTCCATATTTGCCACAATATCACTATCGGGTAACTTCCCTTTTTTGTCCTCTAGCAGCTTCATACGAGTAGTCTTGCTTATCAGGTTTCTCTTAATTTCTCGAAGAAAATTCTCGCTGTTCTTCTCAATATGCCCCGCGAACATGTCATTAAAATCTTCTGTATAGCCGAGAACGAATTCGATTAGTATTTCCCTCATCTTGCCCGAAGGGTACTCATCTATTGAATAAGCTTTGTACATACTCAGGAGTTCTGCCGCATGATTATCCACGAACTGGCTCATGCGTTGCCACTGACAGAGAAGCCCGTTTAGCGTTTGGAAAAACTCTGAGTTTTTTTCGGCAACCATCCTGTACAGACTAATTAATTCCGAAGACTTGTCATTAATAAATTTCCTCTCTGCTTGTATTGAAAAAAATACTGCTCCCCCCCCGACAAAGGGCTCAAAATAGCGCTGGAATGGTGGGACCATAGGCAGGATATACCTTAATTCTTGTTCTTTCCCGCCAGCCCATTTTAATAAGGATGCTAGTCTCTCTGCCCTTATGACTTTTGCTCCCCAGTACATGGGAACCTCATGAATCATTTGCTCATTTGCTCTCTCTTCTTGCTTTCTGAGTGCATCCATCAAACTCTGTGCTTTTTTCTTAGATAGATGTTCTAAGTCTATCAGCAGAACCTGAAAAAATCAACAGAAGAACATGAATATCCTAGATGATCCCTTGAATCTAGCGATAGGAAATTTGGATGGACTCCACCGTGTAAGCTGGCATCCAGTTAAAAAGCTGGGTTAATATGTGTTCTTGCTCAATCGCCTTTTATTTCGGAGCCGAATGGCCTTACAGGTCGTTACACCTAAGCCGCCCTTAGCACTATAAAACGCTGGGAAAACACACATACAGCTGTATGTGTGTTTTCCCAATGGTTGTCATAATTGACGTAGAGCCGCTCTAAAGGCCGTCTCATCTAAACCACATTTAGCACTCGCTATGTCCGCAACTGTAGCACTTACGGCATCCTTCTTCGTATACCATCGTGTTACAGCCGCATTGTGGACAGAGATTGCCGGTTACTGTGAGATGAGTCAAACTCATGGGAGCGGTGCCATCTATAATATGCTTCCCGTTTGTATGCTCATGAGTCTCTATTTTTGTTGCCTCTACCGCTGCTGCCTGCTCTGTCTGCAACGATGCCATGTGCAATTCCAACGCATGCGCAACGGCGTCAGGCAAGGAGCGTACTTGCTGCTGACCGAAGCCGACAGAGCGATTGCCACCAATATTGCGTAACTGGTCAGCGATCTCCTGAGCGCGTTCAGTCTGTGAGACAGGGCTAAGAATTTGCAGGTTGAGCGAGATCAAACGGCCCAAAGCCTCTGCTAGTGCCGCTATATCACTACCAGCCTTACCGACGTTGACAAAGACCTCCAATGGACCATCATTGTCACTGTTGATGGTGACGTTGATCTTGCCCTCTGGTGCGCGTACCTGTCGCGTATAACCCTCAACCAACGCAGGTCGATGCTTGATGCCGTCATGAATGCTCACAACACTAGGCGTTGCAGGAGTCTCAGCTTGCTGAGCCTTTTCTGCTGCCTTCTTCTCATCCTCGACACGCGTTAGAACTGCATCGCGTGAACCATCACGATAGTACGTGATACCCTTACAGCCGCTTTCATAGGCCAGGCGATACAGCTTTTGTACCTGCTCAACGGTATGCTCGTTAGGAGCGTTCACCGTTTTGCTGATACTAGAGTCGGTGTACTGCTGCACCATCGCCTGTACAAGTACATGCTCCTCCGGCGTCAGGTCCTTCGACGAAACAAAGTAGTTTGGTTCCGTCGTTTCACCAGGATGAGCATCGCGCCACTCTTGTAGCAATGGGTGATACATAATATGCTCACCTGTACGGTCACGGCGTATCATCGCGAAGTCATAGACCGGCTCGATACCAGAACTGACGCCTGCAAGCAGACTTGTCGTACCCGTTGGTGCCTGTGTCAACAGGACCGCGTTACGGATACCTTGCTTCTTGATTTTCTTTTGTATCTGCTCCGGTAAACGTTGAGTAAAGCGTCCCTGCATATACTTGTCGCGGTCAAACATTGGGAAAGCACCTTTTTCTGCTGCATTGTCAGATGAAGCCTCATATGAAGCATCACGAATGGTTGCGTAGATGCGCTCAATAATTGGCAGAGACTCATTGCTACCATAGGCAACCTTCATTTTAATCAGTGCATCGGCAAGTCCCATCGTACCAAGTCCTGTACGACGTGTCCCCATCTGAGCCTCTTCATTTTCTTTAATGAAGTACTCGTTTGCATCGACCACGTTGTCCAGGAAGCGCATCGCAACCTTGCTCATCTCCGCGAGATGTGTCCAATCCATCTGCCCATCTTTCACAAATGCTGAAAGATTCAACGCCCCAAGATTGCAAACGCCCCAAGGCGGAAGACCCTGTTCACCACAATTATGTAAAGTAAGTCCGTTTCCTACGAATTGGTGTGCTATTGGCTCTGTCAGATCATAGACCATTTCTTCACCGTCAGGTGTGAGACTTTCAAATGTAGCGAAGAAATCTTCTTTATATGGACTACGCTTGAATAGGGAAAGAGCTTCTTCGAGTTTGCTCTGTTTTTCTACTGTGAGAAACCCGACCTGTCGTGCAAATGGACGTAAGTTAGTGCGCGAAATCATAAGGTCATGATAGGTTTGACACTTATAAGAGGCAGTTCCACCTTTACCATTTGGCAGGTCTCGCATACCAGCTTCTCTACGATTTTTGTAGATGTGTGAAGCGATACCAAAGTTCAACAGCAAGCGTTGAACGCCTTCAAGCAACTCCTGGCTTACAGATGTTAAACGGACAGAAATGCCCTTTTCCATCGTTCCCTGTACGGAACCATCTGCCGTAAAGAGTGCTGAGAGGAAGCCTTTCTGCATTTCATGTGAGCCACGCAACACCGTTGGTGGAACTTGAAGCTTATTGATAAGTAATTCAGGGTCTACATGGCGCATGAGACGTACCGATTCAACGCGTGTCTCTTCGCGCTCCTTTATGTATTGCGTGCTTACTTGATACTGTCTCCATGCTTTATCGGCAGGTACTTCAAGAAGGCGATTAACTGCTTCTGCAAAATGTGGGGCAATTGCTTGCTCAGTTCCCCAAAGTGAGAGAACTATGCTACCTTCACGTTTTGTGTTGAGATAGCCATCCCCAACGAGCCATCCCAATACTCTGCCCAGGTCTTCGTTACCAGTGTCTCCAAAGCCACCTTCACCATTGAGCAAGACAAGCTTTTCACCAGCTATAAGGTCTCCTGCCTCTTTCCATCCTGTACCTGTGAGTACCTTGTGATTGTTAGTAAGCCGAACTGTATAACCTTCCGCTGTTTGTAAACGATAGACAGGTTTAACTCCTGTTGAGAATACATGACTTGCTTGGTGCATTGCAACACCCTTGCTATTGGGAGATGCTACAGTAACGGGTGTACCTAGTTCTGATAACTCACTTACGGGAAGCAAACCACGATCAGTGTAGATGAGTGTGTCACCTGTAACGCATGGGTTTACACAACGTATGTTCTCGTAGTACCAGGTATTCGATTCCGTATTGTAACGATCCATGAACACCATGCCTGGCTCGGCAGACTCCCACGCTGACTTACAAATGAGGTCCCACAGGTCACGGGCGCGAATAGTCTTCTTGACTTCACCTTGCCAGAGCAGGTCCCACTTGGCATCATCCTTGACTGCCGCCATGAACTTGTCAGAGATACAGACGGAGAGGTTGGCATGCTCAATCTTGCCTGCTGTGCGCTTGACCGTGATGAACTCTTCCACATCGGGATGGCTGTCATCAAGCATGATCATTAACGCCCCTCGCCTGCTTCCGCCCTGCTGAATCACATCACCCGTTGCTACTGAATAGAGCTGCGCCCAGGAACAAGGTCCCGATGCAGTACCATTGACGGTCTTGATGTAGGAGCCGCGTGGTCGCAATGTTGAGAGGTTGATGCCGACACCGCCGCCGCGTGCCATGATTTCAGTCATGACTTTGAGGTTATCGAGAATTCCCTGGCGGCTATCCTCAGGGCTTGGTATAACATAACAGTTGTAGAATGTCACTTGATGACCGGAGCCAGCACCCGCGAGGATGCGCCCACCGGGGACAAACTGAAAGTTCGTGAGAACCTCATAGAAACGCTTCTCCCAGTAGTCTCGCTTCTCTTCCGTCTTCTCGACTGCGGCAATTCCGCGTGCGACACGCGCCCACGTGTGTTCTGGGTATAACTCTAACGGTTTTCCGCTAGCATCTTTTAGCGAATATCTATCTATAAAGACCTTATTGCGAATTCCTTCAAGCTGTGTCATACTCTGTGCGTCATTTGACGAATCGCCAGTCGAATGCTCTTGCTGCTCCAGCATCTGTGATTGCTCCTTCTCTTCCTATGGACAAACTACAAGATGAAAATAAACTGTGCGACACGAAAACTTGTGCTTATTTCGCGTCTACACAACACAGTATACTCGTAACAAACGTGAATTACAACCCTTTTGGCACAACATATTGATATTTCTATGAAATTTAACACAATATGTTGATGATGTATTTTATGTGATAGAATAGGAACTACTGCTTTGAGAAGTTTATAAGCTTCTCACCTTTTGTTCTGAAAAGAACTGTTGTTACCCTTCCGTATTGGAGAATTTATGCGTGCTGAAATACTTTCTTGTGGCACTGAACTTTTATTAGGCCACATTACTGATACAAACGCGACCTATTTAGCTCAAAGTTTACCCACATTGGGCATTGACCTGTATTTTGTCTCGCAGGTAGGCGACAATCAGGGGCGTATCGTTGAAACGTTGCGACGAGCATGGGAACGCTCTGACTTTATTATTATGACGGGCGGTCTTGGCCCAACGGAAGACGACCTTGCTCGTGAGTCGATTAGCGCGTTGCTTGGTGAAACGATGCAGGTTGACGCAATGCTAGAAGCCGAACTGCGCGCAAAGTTCGCGTCTATGAGGGCACCAATGCCGGAGCGAAACGTAAAGCAGGCAACGCTTATTCCATCAGCACAAGCTATCCCCAATCCAGTCGGTACAGCTCCAGGTTGGTGGGTCGAGAAGGATAAGCACATTATCGTTGCAATGCCGGGGGTGCCACGAGAAATGTACCGCATGTGGGAAAACGAGGTTATTCCACGTTTGGGTTCCCATACTGGCGGTGTGATTTTTACACGTATTCTGCGCGTTGCTGGCCTTGGAGAGTCCACCGTAGAGGAAAAGCTTGGCTCGTTGGTACACAGCACAAATCCTACAATTGCTACCTACGCTAAAAACGATGCTATTGATGTACGCGTCACAGCGAAGGCGGCAACGAAAGAAGAGGCTGTGCAACAGGTGGACGCAATGGATGTCAGTGTACGCGAAATCCTTGGTAATGCTGTCTTTGGTATTGACAAAGATACACTTGCAAGCATTGTTGGCAATCTTCTTCAATCACGCAACCAGACGTTGGGGGTGATGGAGTCAATGACTGGTGGCTTGCTTTCAAGTACAATTACAGATATGAAGAGTAGTTCTAAGCACTTTATTGGTGGTGTGGTTTCTTATAGTACAGACCTTAAGGTGCAAATGGGTGTACCAAAAGAAATTCTGGAACAATACGGTGTGGTGAGTGAGCAGACCGCACGTGCAATGGCGCACGCGATACGCGTACAACTTGCTACAGATTTCGGAGTAGGTATTACAGGTGTGGCTGGACCCGACACGCAAGAGGGAAAACCTGTTGGCACTTTCCACATAGCCGTTGAGGGACCGACAGGGCTAGTAACCACGCAAAATGCGGGACGAAGTAGGAGTCGAGAGGACAATAAACGCTTAGCTGTGCTTGCCGCTCTTAACTTGCTACGACGTTTTCTCGAAGGAACAATCAAGCCTGAGTAATAAATGTCTCTTGTAGCGAATATGCTTGATGTAGCTTGAAAAATACTGCAGATATATCGCCTGTAGGGACCGATTTATCACGTCCTTGCTGGTAGTTGATTGCCAGCAAGGACGTGATAAATCGGTCCCTACACATAACAGAGGGTGGAATACCTGAACCTCGTAGCATGTTTTGACGTATAGATATTATATACGAAGGAATGATATTCCACTTTTTCAGAATTGAGGCGCACTGTGTATCGCAATCCCAATGACTTCTCAGAGTATAGCAATGCCTCGCAAGAGGGAGATTACGCTAACCCTACATACTATCAACAGGAGTCTCGTTCTGCTCAACCTGTACAACCGCTCGATCCTTATACTGGCTATTCTCCAACTCCTCCTGAGCAGTCAGAGTACTACGAATATGCCAATGTAGTTCCTGCTGAACCAGAAGCCCAATATGCCGATGTTCCTCAGATGCAAGCGTATCAAGGACCAGCAAGTGTACAGAGTTATACAACTGATGTTGGTGCTGAGCAACGGAACGCCGCCGATAACGGCAGTATTGACGGTTCAAAGAAGCGTAAAAGCCTGGTAGGACTTGGTGGTCTGGCTGTGACTATCGGTGGATTGCTTCTCAAGTTTAAGGGCCTGATTTTCTTTATCAAGTTCGCGCCAGCACTCATTTCGGCTGCTGTCTCAGTAGTTGTCTACTCGCTATTATTTGGCTGGTCATTCGCGCTTGGCATTGTTGCATCACTCTTTATTCATGAGATGGGCCACGCACTCGTGATGAAACTCAAAGGTATTCCCGTTGGTGGACTGATCTTTATTCCCCTCTTTGGGGCCGCAGTCATGATGCGCCAAATGCCAGCAAACGCGAAAGATGAAGCAGAGGTTGGCATTGCTGGACCAATCGCGGGAGCAATCGCTGCGTCAGTATGTCTTGTGCTTGCACAACTTACGCCAAATACACGTACAATTTGGGCACCACTCGCCTACTTTGGCTTTTTCATCAACCTGTTCAACCTTGTGCCGATTGTGCCGTTTGATGGTGGGCGTGTTTTAGCTGCAATTGACCGACGTATCTGGATACTCGGCTTTGCTGGCTTGCTCATCTACCAAGTTTGGCTCTGGCTTAATGGTAACTTCTCAATCTTTTTGCTCTTTTTCATCATCATCGCAGCAACGCAACTTTGGTCACGTAACAAAGAGAACACACCAGAGTCTAAAGCATACTACGATGTACCGATGGGAACGCGCATCACGCTAGGGCTTGTCTACTTTGGCCTAGCCGTTGTGCTTGTCTTAGGAATGACCATTGCGCGGTCGCTCATGCCAATCATTTAGGGGCTTAAGCAGGGTAGCGAGATTGCATTCGCTGCTCTGCTTTGTCATTTCAGGGGCTTGTGGCGCAACCGAACAACACAGTCTCGAGGCTCTTATATATCTTGCTCGGTCCAGGCGACAATCCACGTTGGCAGTAGCATCATCAGCCAGAGAAAACCAATTGCTAGTAGCACGGGAAAGTCTGGAGTACCGTGCGAATTGGTCAGGATGCTGATGGTGATTATCAGGACTAATACAACGGTTGCTATCCAAATCATACTCCGATATGCATATCTATATGCTTGATCTCGTACCCTCTTCTGGCGTTCGTCAATCTCTTTATCAGACATGCTTGCTATGCGGGTTGCATTCAACCTGTAAAGAATGCTCTGGCAGATGAAGCTAACGATAGCTATGAAGCCAAAGAACCAGGAAGTATTGCTTCCTGTATATCTTATCAATGGAAGCAGAGTTCCTCCAATTAAGAAAAATAGGACCATTAGACTGGACCCGATGACCAGCAAGCGACGTTGACCACGAGTTACGTTAAGGGTTTTCTTGTCGTTTTCCATTGCTTCGAGCTTTTGCATGGTCTCCTCCTAAAGCATTTTGAGAGATTGTGGGGTTCTTCTCACCATAGAGTTCTTCGCTAAGTGGCTTAAAGGGTTTCCGTGAGAAAATGGCTTCGATAGGAAGCCCGAAAAACTCACTGATGCGAAAGGCGAGTTCGAGACTGGGGTTATATTCACCACGTTCCAGGTAACCGAGCGTCTGGTAATTGATCTCCAGAGCACTAGCAAGGGTCTGGCGAGACATCCCACGCTCAGCTCGTAGAACAGGTAAGCGATTGTAAAGAGTCGTCTCTGGCATACGTTTCTCGCTAACGGTAAAATTTTGTTGACTTGATATACAAAATATAGCATTAATGCAACAGAATGTCAATAAGGACGGATATTTGGGCAGGGCTGTTGCACAGTTCGTTGAAGCCGACAGTGGTGGCATGACAGGGACAAGCCCTCTCACTCCTCTACGACTTGGCAACAGCCCTGGATATTTGGGTCTCCATCCTTCTGGGGGAAACAGGGAGACCGCAAGGGTCTCCCCTACACATCGGGTTCCACGAAGATGCAGGGGAGACCCTTGCGGTCTCCCCTGCATCTTCATCTTATTGACAGAACATGACATGGGCAGAAGTTAACAAGAAGCATCAACTTCTTCTGACCATCATCCTCACATGCTAACTTACAGGGTTTGTGGTGCAGTAGGTGTATGTCTACTCTTGCTTTGTACGTACCTCAACGCCAGCACTCTGCTCCAATACCTTCAGCAAGGCGGTATAATCCTCTTTGCCATAGCCTGCTGCACGGGTGAACTCAAACATCTGGCGCGCTATTGCTGTCATTGCTAATGGTGTCTCGTTCTCTGACGCGAGGTCAAGAGCTAGTCCCAGGTCTTTGTGGAGGAGGTCGGTCATAAAACCGGGCTGGAAGCTGCCATTGAATGCACGTAAGGGAAACTGGTTTGAGAGTTGCCAGCTTGTGCCGCTACTGACGCCAATAACCTTTGCCATTGTCGCGACATCTGTCCCGGCTTTCACTCCCAGCACAAGTGCTTCTGAGATGGACGCTGCAATAGTGCCACTTAAAAGATTATTGACGAGCTTAATAACTTCACCCGCGCCAACAGGTCCCACATGGAAAATATTTTCTTTTTTTCCCATATTCTCTAGGACAGGCAAAGCTTTTTCAAACATCTCTTGCTCGCCACCAACCATAATCGTAAGCGTTCCATTAACCGCACCTTGTGAGCCGCCACTGACAGGAGCGTCAAGAAAATGTACATCCTTCTTCGTTGCTTCCTGGGCTAGTTTGCGGCTCATCTGAGGGGCAATAGTACTCATATCAATAATAATCAGTCCTTTACGCGCACCATCCAGGATACCCTGTGGCCCTGTGACAACTTCCTCAACCTGCATCGAATTTGGCACCATCGTAATCACAATTTCCGATGCTATTGCTACCGCACGCGCTGACGGAGCAAGCTTAGCGCCGGCTTTGATGACCTCTTGCACCTCTGGCTTGTCAGGGTGCCTTGCAAAAATAGTAACCTCATGTCCTGCTTTGAGCAGATTGAGTGTCATTGGCCGTCCCATGACACCAATGCCAATAAAACCTAATTGCATTGTTATCTGTCTTCTTTCTTTTGAAACGTTGTTCTATCTATTCCATTTCTACAACCACTACGCCACCTCTCACAACAGCACCTTCCTGGTAATGAACATGTCGCACTTTCCCCGAATGCGGAGCTATGATCGCATGTTCCATCTTCATTGCACTCAGAACTACAAGCACCTGTAGCGCCTCTACACTATCACCATCGTGTACCTGTACTTTCACAATGGTCCCTGCCATAGGCGCAGTGAGGGCCTTTTGTGAGCGCACCAAGTTTTCCCCATGCGCGGTTGCATCAACATCTGGTGGCTGCTTACGTTCTAGTCGATAGAGGGAGCCATTGAGCATTACCTGTACTTCACCTGGCGCTTTTGTGTTCACGTATACTCGTGTCTGTACCTCACCATGCCTGAGCAATACTAGACCCTCGTTGCCCAGTATGTACTCGACGGTGCCTATTGCTTGCTCATCCACGATAACGTTCCAGGCATCTACAAGGGGTGCTTGCATGAGCGCAACAATATGTTCTTGCTCTTGAGAACGATACACAATTCTTCGTGCTTCACCTATCATACGCCAGGGCCCCAACGTCTTCCAGGGATTCGTCGGCTGGACTGATGAAGACGTTGGATGCCGAACATGCACTCTTTGTGCGTCCTGTGTTCCTTCGTAGATGGCTGCCGCTACAAGCACCTCTTGTGGTAATTTTTGCTGAGCTATAGGCTCCAATAAGCGGTATTCATTTAAGAAACCTGTGTGTGTCAGTCCCGCGCGAAATGCGGGATGTAGCGCAATGCTATGTAAAAGTGGGATATTCGTAGTGACACCAAAGAGTACACTCTGTTCCAACGCACGTTGCAAGCGCGAGATTGCCGCGCTGCGGTCTTCCCCATACACAATCAGTTTAGCAAGCATAGGATCGTAGAACTGTGTAATCTCGTCGCCATCTTCAACACCGCTATCGACTCGCATACCAGGACCTTCTGGCAGGTTAAACGTGTTGATGGTTCCAGTCGAGGGAAGAAAATTGTGTTCAGCGTCTTCTGCATAGATACGCACCTCGATGGCATGCCCGTGATGACTCACCTGTTCCTGCGTTATTGCAAGTGGCTCGCCTGCCGCGATCAACAATTGATGACGCACAAGGTCAAGCCCTGTCACCAGTTCTGTGACAGGGTGCTCCACTTGTAGCCGTGTGTTCATCTCAAGAAAATAATAGTACTTGTGATCGTCAAGAATAAACTCCATTGTGCCGGCATTGACGTATCCGGCGGCTTGAGCGATACGAACGGCAGTTGCCCCCATTTCAGCGCGTAGTTCTGGATTCAGTGCAACGGAGGGACTCTCTTCAACGATTTTTTGATGCCGACGTTGAATAGAGCATTCACGCTCTCCCAGATGAAGCATAGTGCCATGCATATCGCCAAGTATTTGTATCTCGACATGGCGCGGCTGTTGTATCAGTCGCTCAAGAAAAATGGTGTCGTCTCCGAATGATGCTAGAGCCTCACGCTTTGCCCCTGCCAGTTGTTCTAAGAACGTGTTAGCACTGTGTACTTCACGCATGCCCTTGCCACCACCACCCGCGGATGCCTTAATCAACAAGGGAAAACCAACACGCTGCGCCTCTTGTAGGAGAGTCGTTTCGTCCTGACTCTCGCCTGCATAGCCAGGAACAGTTGGAGCATCTACCGAGCGCGCAATCTGTTTCGCCGAAATCTTTGCTCCCATCGCACGCATTGCCTTCGCCGATGGACCAATAAAGATGATTCCTGCACGCTCACATGCCTCAACAAAATCTGCATTCTCGGAGAGAAAACCGTAGCCAGGATGAATAGCTTCAGCTCCACTTTGTTGTGCGACAGCAAGAATGTTTTCTATGTGTAGATAGCTTTGCGCAGCCGGTGCTGGACCAATAGCGTATGCCTCGTCCGCCATCCGTACATGACGTGCATTGTGATCAACATCTGAATATACGGCAACGGTGCGTATGCCCATTTCACGGCACGTTGCCACGATGCGAACGGCAATTTCGCCACGGTTAGCAATCAAAATTTTCATAAACATGGTTTGTCACTGCTTTACATCTTCTGTGGGTGTGACCCAACGTGGTTTGCGTTTCTCTAAAAACGAGCGTAGCCCCTCTTGTCCTTCGTCACTCACACGAAGCCGCGCAATAGTGGCGGCGGTGTAATTGCGAGCGGTTTCGGAATCCATCTGTCCAACCGTCAACGCTAATGTCTTACACGCACGAATAGCTTGCGGCCCGCTACTCAATAACTCATTGACGGCTTTTTGTACTGCATCATCAAGATGTTCAAGTGGCACAACTGCATGGATCAGGCCAATCTCACGTGCACGAGCAGCGCTAAAGCGTTCGCCCGTGACAAAGAGGACACGCGCATTTGACTCACCAATCTTGCGAACAACAAACGGTGAAATAACGGCTGGTGCTATGCCTAGTTTTACCTCGCTAAATGCGAAGCGCGCACTTTCGGCAGCAATCGCAATATCGCAGACAGAGACCAAGCCAACGCCGCCACCCATTGCTGTGCCATTTATACGTCCCACAACGGGGCAGGGGAGTGTGTTGATTGTGGAAAGCAGGTCGGCAAGGCGTACTGCATCGTTCAGATTTTGTTCCTCGGTAAATGCGGTCGCAGATTTCATCATATGCAGATCAGCACCAGCGCTAAACGAAGGCCCATCACCTGTAAGGACAACACCATGCAATTGCTCGTCAACGCTCAGTTCGGTGAAAGCTGCGAGAAGTTCTTCGGTAATCTGTGCATTGAATGCGTTGTGTACCTCTGGACGCCGAAGTGTTACCGTCGCAACGCGTCCCTGAAAGCTTCGTTCGACTGAGATATACATGTAGTCAGTATGCTGAGCCATTGGTCCCTCCTTACATCCTGAAGACGCCAAAAGGTGTTTCGGGCATGGGTGCATTCAACGATGCCGCTATGCCGAGTGCCAGAACAGTGCGTGTATCGCATGGATCAATGATGCCATCATCCCATAAGCGAGCGGTGCTATAGTATGGGTTGCCCTCTTCCTCATACTTATCGAGTACAGGCTGCATAAACGCCTGTTCTTCCTCAGCGTTCATGGTTTTGCCACGTGCTGCCAGGCCATCTTTCCGTACCGATGCTAATACTGTCGCTGCTTGCAATCCACCCATAACCGAGATACGAGCATTGGGCCACATCCATAGTTGTCGAGGTGAGTAGGCGCGACCACACATGCCATAATTGCCAGCGCCAAATGAACCACCAATAACCACCGTGAACTTTGGCACGGGAGCGTTCGCGACTGCCATCACCATCTTGGCACCATCTTTGGCGATGCCACCATTTTCGTACTGTCGCCCAACCATAAAGCCTGCAATATTTTGTAGGAAAATAAGCGGTGTTCGACGTTGCGCACAGAGTTCAATGAAATGTGTTGCCTTGAGCGCACTTTCAGAAAAGAGAATGCCGTTGTTGGCAATGATGCCAACAGGATAACCCATGATACGGGCAAAACCACAGACAAGAGTTGTTCCATACAATTCTTTAAATTCGTGGAAGTGGCTTCCATCAACGAGTCGGGCAATCACCTCGCGAACATTATAGCTTTTACGGCTATCCTTCGGCACAATACCGTAGAGGTCTCTAGCATCATAGCGCGGCGGTTCTGATGGATGAACATCCCAGGGTATACGCTTGCGACGGTTAAGGTGTGAGACGATACTGCGACAAATAGCGAGTGCATGCGGGTCGTTCAGCGCATAGTGGTCGGTGACGCCAGAGATACGGCTGTGAACATCGGCACCACCCAGGTCTTCCGCGCTGACCTCTTCGCCAGTCGCAGCCTTTACCAGTGGCGGGCCACCAAGAAAAATAGTACCATTTCCCTGCACAATCACCGTTTCGTCACTCATGGCGGGAACATATGCACCACCAGCAGTGCATGACCCCATTACCGCCGCGATCTGTGGAATACGCTGACTTGACATACGTGCCTGGTTATAGAAGATACGTCCGAAGTGGTCACGATCAGGAAACACATCTGCTTGTAGCGGCAAGAAGGCACCACCTGAATCGACGAGATAAATACAAGGAAGATGATTCTGCTCGGCTATCTCTTGAGCGCGTAGATGCTTCTTGACGGTTATCGGATAATACGTGCCGCCCTTGACTGTCGCGTCATTGGCAACGATCATACATTCCTGCCCCTCGACAAGCCCAATTCCAGTGATGATACCAGCGGAGGGAGCGTCGTTTTCATACATATCATATGCAGCCAAGGGGCTTAACTCAAGAAAAGGAGTATCTGGGTCGCAGAGAAGCTGGACGCGTTCGCGTGCTAGTAGCTTGTTGCGCTTGCGATGCTTCACGATAGCGTCAGGGCCGCCGCCCTGTTGTACCTGTTGTATGTGTTGGCGTAGCTCTGCTAACAAAGCCAGGAAATAGTTTGTGTTCTCTTGAAATTCGGGGCTATGGCGCTCTATATGTGTTTCGAGAATACCCATAATGTGTTTGTGTTCCTCTCAACGGCGATGGTGAGGGACAGCAGAGAATCCTGTGTCGCTCCGTTGCTCTGTTATTGCAGCATAGCACCGCCTATGAGGGGCGTCAAGTTAGAAGGGACCGTTGGTCTCCGTCCTTCAAGGGGAAATTGGCGGAAAAGTCATGCAACTTCTCCCAGTAAAATGCGCAAACGAAGATGGTGCCGATTGCAATAGCCATAGCCTTAGAGAAGCTTAGAGTTTCTGCCATCTACGCGTGCCAGCCGCCCCAGGACAGCATTGGAGAAATGGGAGGTCCCACCTATTGTTGAGGGCTTTTCCAGTTCCTGAAGCACACGCTCACGAGTCTGTTGCGCTACCACTGTTCCTGATTCCGCTTCCCGATAGTCGCGTATGACTACTAACCGCTCTATGCTGACAAACGATGGTGTGAGATTACCAGGGGAAGACAACGCCTTTGCTGCATTACAGGAATAGCATGACGGAACGCAATTACTGTGTGTTGAACCACCACCATCAGCAAGCGACTGGAAGTGATCAAGAGTCCACGCTACACCACCACAGTAGACACAGTGCTGATCAAAAAATCCACGGTGCGTTGCCAATCCAGCGTTGTTAGGGTATGCGCTAATCCCCGATCACGAGCACGTCGATTGCAAGAAGCAACTTGTTTTGCGAGAGAAGAGGCCATACCATCCTCGTGTTCACTCAACTAATTTGCTAGAAGGGCTACTGAGAACGCACAAGAGATGTATTGTGATATTCGTAGTAAGGGAAGATGTACTGTTACACGACGATATGGATACGTGGTTTGCCTGCCATCTTCGCCTTGTGCGTCGTGAGATATGCCTCGCGTTCCTCCTGTGGCAGTTCGGCTAGAATTGCCATGCGCCTGAGTCGCAAGTCTTCGAGATTCCCCGGCTCGCCTGATGAGGGATGGGCATTGCTGAACACATGATCATCGCAGAACACATTGCGGCGACGGAACGCTTCGGGGGCTGTTCTCTGAAAGTGCTGACGCATCGCAGGGAGAGCGTTGGGAATGGTGTACCACGGTTCTGACATGGAGTAAGCGGGATCGTGCGCCCACGTGGGACACTGCAAGTCATAGCGTGAAGCTAGGTACTCTGCCGCCCCAGCGCAAAACGCGGCCCAACCTCGTTGCTCTTCAGCAGGATTGTCTGGCATCTGAATGGGATCATTGATGAGTTGCTGACGGTTCTCGACGCTATAGAGGAAGAAGGCATTCATGAAATTGCCCACAGCGACGCGAAAGCCCTCTTTACCCGAAGCGAGTTCATCGTAGGCCATCGCCAATGTTTGTGTTTTCAACTGAAATGTCGTCATTGCGTCCTCACTCATCGTCTCTGTCTTCATATATAGCATACCATAGAGAGGACTGTCTGACTAGCCTTTTCGGAGGGATTGCGAACTTTGTTATTCCTCAAACAGTGTTTCCAGTGTTTGAGATAACAAATGAAAGGCTTGATGAACAGGAGAAGGGAAATACTGATCCACGACAGCTTGCGCCTGTATCCGGTCGTGGATGTCAAGCCTTTGACAGAGAATATCGATATCGGCAAAGTCTTTTGTTGCCCTGCCTGCTATGAGCTTGCATGCTAGGATGTATCTGAGGTCGCTGGGGACATACAGATGCAGTTTTTGATAGGCTTTGAGCAATCGCATAGGAGGTAACTCATTCTCGCTCAGCTCAAGTAAAAACGGTGAGCAGTCTTATAATAATCGGGCGTCCGGTACTAGAGAACATTTCTTCGTTATCGAAGTAGGGAGTACGCGAGTGTCATGGCAGCTGTCAGTCGCCATTCGGTAGAGCAACCAGAGCGGCCTTGAGGAGAGAGGTTGTCCAAGTCGACTATACCATATTGTTCTGTGCTGTGATCGCAAAGCCGCGATCGTCATTTGGCGTGTTACTGGTTGGGGCTAACTGGGATTAATAAGGTTTCCGAAGATCGTGGTAGTTTTTGATCTCGCGCTGCTCCGTCGCAGGACAGGATGTGTCTATCTATGAGCAGGCCACAGACCTTGTTGTCTCGTCGTCAGCCGCACAAAACATTACTATTGGCCTGAGTGAAGGCCACTTATTTCAAGATAATGCAGGCAATAGTATTCTTCAGTGGTATCAAAATGGCATGACCTGTCAGATTGCTAGCACGCTCCCTAGAGACGAACTCCTTGCACTTGCACGCCAATTTCGTCAGGTTACACGCTGGGAACTCATTACATAAAGAAAAAGGGAAGCATACATGGAACAACAATCAGAACCCACGCTCGAACAGCAAGAGAACAAAGGGCGTAAGAGTATTCTTATAGTCAAAGATGTTAGCAAATCCTACAAGGTACCGAACGGCAAGGTAGGCGTATTACAGCATACCAACTTCGAGGTACAGGCAGGCGAATGTATCGCGATCACTGGCTCTTCGGGTTCAGGCAAGACGACGCTACTGATGCTGCTTGGTGCGTTGGATGTAGCCGACGAAGGGGAAATCTGGCTTGATGATGTTGCCGTTCACACCCTGCGCGGCGTTGCGGCAGCCGATTTTCGCCGCGATAAAGTTGGCTTTGTGTTTCAACTTTTCTATCTCTTGCCTAATATGACCGCGCTGGAAAACGTGATGGCTCACTTGCTCCCGTACCGACGAAAGCTCACATTCGATTTGAAGGAACGCGCACAGGATCTCCTAGAACGTGTAGGCTTAGGAGACCGCTTAGGACACACGCCTGCAAGATTATCAGGTGGTGAGCAGCAACGGGTAGCGATTGCCCGTGCGTTGATTAATCAGCCGCGTGTGTTGCTTGCCGACGAACCAACGGGCAATCTCGATGCTACCACGAGCAGCGAAGTACTGCATGTCCTACGTGAGCTACAAGAGAGCGGGAACCAAACACTTATCATAGTAACGCACGATCTCGAAATAGCCCGTATTGCTGACCGACGTATTCAGTTAGAACAGGTAGGTAAAAAGAGCAAATAAGTGTTACTGTTGAATGTTTCCTGAGAATCAGGGCTTGACATAGACGCTCTCCTTCCATGAACATCCAGGCCGCCTTTGGAAGAAGCGAAGTGGCTGCATGAGCAATAGACCCGCAAAAATAGCTCTCCATCCTTTGGGGGGAAACTGGGAGACCGCAAGGGTCTCCCAGTTTCCCCCCAAAGGATGGAGAGCCGCAAAAATTATCGTGTTGACAACACTTCCAATTTCGTGTAATATACTTGCGTCGTAACCTTAGTTGTGCAAAACTTTCGGGTGTGGCCAAGTGGTAAGGCAGCGGTCTTTGGATCCGCTATCCCAAGTTCGAATCTTGGCACCCGAGCCAATCTTCTTCTAGGACGTAGAGGCGCAGTGATACTTTTCTCTGCGCTTTCATATTATGAACTATTAGAGAAAACAAAAAAAGGTTTGTGTACCCGCTCATGAATACATATGCGACCGTAGTTCTTGCAGCTGGCAAGGGCACGCGGATGCGTTCAAAATTACCTAAAGTTCTTCACCCTCTGGCAGGGTTGCCACTCTTAGCGCATGTACTCAACGCTGTAGAAGCGATTCCTTCGACACTCTCTTCCATCAGTCAAGATACCTCTGTTTCTACGCAGAAACCAGTTGTTGTGCTTGGACATGAAGCTAAGCAGATAGAAGCAGCCTTTGGAGAGCGATGTCTTTATGCTCTTCAGGAGGAGCAACTAGGGACAGGCCATGCAGTGCTTGCAGCCCAAGCAACTATTGACGCGTTATCTCCGCTTCCACAGACGGTGCTTGTATGCTACGGTGACACTCCACTGGTAAGTAGCAAGATGCTGGCAACTGTTCTCTATGAGCATATCACTCAGCAAGCGACAATTACTTTCCTGACCGCCATCACAGAGCAAGGCTCTGATTTTGGACGCGTTGTGCGCGACTCACAGGAACGTGTACGCGAAATTGTAGAAATGAAGCGTGCCACCCCAGAGCAAAAGCGTATCAAAGAAGTGAACTCCGGTGTGTATTGCTTTAACCGCGAATGGCTGTGGGAGACATTGCATGCCTTGCCGCGTAACTCCTCCGGTGAATACTATCTCACCGATCTAGTAGGAATAGCAGGCGCGCAAGAGCGTGTTATAACTAGTGTGAATGGGACATTAGATGAGACTATTGGTATTAATGACCGTGTACAGCTTGCCGCTGCAGAACAACTGCTTCGCGGACGTATTCTTGAGCGTCACATGTATGCAGGCGTAACGATTGTCGATCCAGCCACAACATATGTTGACGACAGCGTTTCTATTGGTATGGATACAGTAATCCTCCCTGGTACAAGCATTACAGGTAAGACAACTATCGGTGGAGAATGTCGTATTGGACCAAATGCGATCATTGATGCATCGACTATTGGAGAGCGGTGTATTATTCAGGGGTCTGTGATAGAAGAAGCTGTTCTCGAAGATGAGGTGCGCGTAGGTCCCTTTAGTCATTGTCGTCCAGGAGCACATCTTGCACATGGCGTGCGTATGGGCAACTTCGGAGAAGTAAAAAATTCGTATATTGGAGCCGAGACCGATATACATCATTTTAGTTATCTCGGTGACGCCACTGTCGGCGAACATGTCAATATCGGCGCCGGTGCCATCACCTCTAACTTTGATGGTAAGCAGAAGCATCCCACCACTATTGGTGACGGAGCTTCCATTGGAAGCGATACAATTCTTATCGCACCTGTGACTGTTGGAGAGCATGCGTATACTGGTTCAGGAGCGGTTGTCAACCGAGACGTTCCACCATACGCACTCGTAGTCGGTGTTCCCGCGCGCGTGCTGCGTATGCTTCAACCATCAGAAACCACCAACGTAGAGAGTGATAAAAAGGAGTAAAAGCTGCTATGGACGGCCCTGGCCTTACAAGTATAGCCGCTGGAATTGATTTTCATATACCACAATTCGATGCAGAAGCGTGGCTTCAACTTAGTATTCTGTTCGCGACATTAATCCTCTGTGGTGTTGCCTCTGCTGCTGAAACAGCATTTACCTCGATCAGCCGTATCAAACTAAAAAATCTTGTCGAAGAGGGCGATGCCAAAGCTGTGGACATCGAGCGTCTCTTAGCTGAGCCAAATACATTTCTTTCTTCAATTCTTATTGTCAACAGCGTTGCTGTCATCGTTGCATCAAGTTTGGCAACCGTCCTGGCGCTACGCTTTTCGGCATCCTACGGTGAATTGATCTCGTCCGTTCTTATCTCTATTGTTGTCTTGATTTTCTGTGAGATCACGCCTAAAACGGCTGCCGTACAGAATCCGTTACGTTGGGCGCGTGCGCTAATTGGACCTGTCAAAGGTACAGCGTGGCTACTGCATCCAGTTGTAGTGATGCTCGGTGGCATCACATCGTTTTTTGTGCGCATTCTTGGCGGTCAAATAAAGCATAATAGTCCATTTGTGACAGAGGAAGAGCTTCGTCTATTAGTAACCGTGGGCGAGGAGGAAGGGGTACTCGAAGAGGAAGAGACTGATATGATTCACAGTATCTTCGAGTTCGCTGACACAACCGTGCGCGAAGTCATGATTCCGCGTATCGACATGGTAACACTGGATAGTAACGCGACGGTAACTGAAGCTGTTGACGTTGCACTACAAGGTGGCTTCTCACGTATTCCTGTCTATGAAGAAAGTGTTGGCACCGACGAGATTATCGGTGTGCTGTACACGAAGGATATGCTGAAGCAACTCCGTGAGGGTCATAATACATTTCCTATTCGTGATCTTGTGCGCTCTGCCTACTTTGTGCCTGAAAGCAAGAAACTCGACGACTTGCTACGTGAGATTCGTCAGAAGCGTATCCATATGGTGATTGTCGTTGATGAGTATGGCTCTGTGGCGGGCCTTGTGACTATTGAAGACCTTGTCGAAGAGATTGTCGGCGATATCCAGGATGAATACGATCACGAAGAAGTGCTGTACGAAAAAGTCAACGAGAATGAATACATCTTCGATGCAAAAATAAATATCTACGAGTTTAGCGACATGATGGACGTGAAGCTCGAAGAGGGCGACTATGAGACACTTGGTGGCTTTGTCTATGAGCAACTTGACAAGATTCCAGTGGCCGGTGATACTATTAGTTATAAGGACTTGAAGTTTACTGTTATTGCTACGCGGGGAAGACGTATTACAAAGATACGTGTTGAGCGTATACAGCCGCTTACTGTTCCTCAACTTGAGGGACCCGCTGATATACGTCTTTTGCCTGCACCAGAAGACCGGGATAATACAGATCGCCAGGATGGAAGTAGTGCCTCCTCTAAACAGGCATCGCACTATGAATACAGAGGAGCATAGTGATGCCTAGCCCAATATCTTCTCTCCCTACATCTGTGCGTATTGTCGAGGTTGGCCCACGTGATGGTCTACAGAATGAGAAGGTAAACGTTCTCACGGAGCAGAAAATTCATTTTATCAATCTGCTCAGTGAGGCTGGGCTACCAGTGATAGAGGCTACATCCTTTGTCAGTCCTCGTGCAATCCCGCAATTAAGTGACGCGCGTGCTGTAATGGCAGGTATAACACGTCGCACAGGAACAAACTACCCCGTTTTAGTCCCAAATCTTAAAGGGATGGAGCGTGCTATCTCCGTTGGCATCCGCTCCGTTTCTGTCTTTACCGCAGCAAGTGAAAGCTTTACGCAGCATAATATTCATGCAACGATTGCGGAAAGCTTCGCCAACTTTCGACCTGTTGTAGCGCTTGCACGACAAGAACACATTGCTGTACGTGGCTATATCTCGACTGTTTTTGGCTGCCCCTATGAGGGGGCGGTAGATCCACAACGCGTCTTGCATGCAGCGCAAGCATTGCTAGAGATGGGAGTGGAAGAACTCTCACTTGGTGATACTATCGGTGTCGCAACACCAATACAAGTTATGGAGATGATTGACCTGCTGATACAGCAAGGTATTTCAGTTGAGCAAATAGCCGTTCACTTTCATGATACGCGTGGAACTGCCCTCGCGAATGTGCTGGCATCACTACAAATGGGTGTTAGCATTGTTGATGCATCAGTAGGTGGTCTTGGTGGTTGCCCCTATGCCCCTGGTGCGGCAGGCAATCTCGCGACGGAAGACCTGCTGTACATGCTTCATGGTATGAACATTAAAACTGGAGTAGACCTCGAAAAAGTAGTGGCAGCAACAAGCTATATCGCGCCAATCCTCGGTCATGCTCCTAGCAGTAAATATTATCAAGCACATCAAGCTGCATGTGTACCAGATATAGGAACCTGATACATCTAATGGGTTTTTAGGTAGTCAATAGCAGCGTTAAGTTGTGCATCTCCGTTCGCTACTATCTGCTGTTCCGTCATGTTGCCAGCATTCTCATCGGCAGCCGTAAGCGCAATAGCATTCTTGCCAAGCTCGACCGTTATGTCTGGCTTAATACCATTGTCTCGGATGAACTTGCCTTTGGGCGTGAGCCACTCGTGCGTTCCCAAAAGAATCGCTGAACCGTCTGAAAGAGAATATTGCTCTAATACAGTGCCTGTGCCAAAGGTTGTGACGCCAATAATAGTAGCTCTACCATTGTCATGCAATGCTCCTGAAACAATTTCAGCAGCACTGGCAGTACTTTTATTGGTGAGAATGACAATCGTATTTGTTGTGTTAATTGTGTTTCCCGTAACGGGTACCGCTGTTTTTTGTCCTGTACTATCCTGCTCAAGCAAAACATTCCCCTTGGGCACAAAGTCGCTGGCAGTATCAATAGCTGCTTGAAGATAGCCACCTGGATTGCCACGTAAGTCAAGGATAATTTTTGTGGCTCCCAACTTTTTGGCTTGAGAGAGAGAATTCTTTAACTGATCTGTCACGCCCTCGGCAAACTGTACAACTTGAATGTGTGCGATATGACTCTCTGGTATATAATGCATAACAACATTTTGTACGGTAATTTCTGCACGTGTCACTGTAATGGTGAGGGGTTGCTCGACTCCTGGACGTTGTACCGTGATCGAGGTGTTGGTGGGCTTACTGCCGAGAAGCGCACTTACTGTAGGAATGTCTTTTCCTTTGACATCCTGACCGTCTACAGCAGTAATGGCATCGCCACGCTTAAATCCAGCTTTTTCCGCGGGTGAACCAGGCAGTGTAGAGGCGATGATGACGAGTTTTCTTTGACTATCATAAGACAGATAGAAGCCAAATCCCTTGTATTTCCCGCTCAACTGCTGATTTTCAGCCTGTACCTGTTGTGGCGTGAGAAAGCGTGTATGACCTGTGTCATGCAGCGAGTCAACCATACTACTAATAGCACCGTACGACATCTTCTTATAGTTCACAGCTTTACGATCAACGTAGTGCTGATCTATTGCATTCCACGCTTGTTGAACGAGCTGCGAGTAGGAACGAGATTGATCATTTTGGTTGAAGGTGTTGCCGAAGAATTGGTGACTGAACCAACCAGCAAAAAACGCAATTACGACGAGCGTGGCTACCGCGAAAAATGGTCCTATTAATCGCCTTGCCTGTTTGGGAGGTGGAGAGGAGGGTTGCTGTTGCCTCTGTGGGTAGACAGCTCTGTCCTCGTCTCGTGTATTGTTCAAGTCATTAGAATTAAAATTATTGCCATTATATGTCGGCTGTTTGGGTGGAACAGTATTTTGTTCTTCATACCAATGTGGATCATCATACCTACTCACAGCTTGTTGTCCTCCATATCCTCGAAATGGATATTTTTATCTTTTTCGTTTTCTATAGACAGGATGATTGTATCTTAGTAGTCCACTCTCGAAAAGTCAATCTGTTACGTAATAAAACAGCAAGAGGATGTCGTTCAAACGAACTGCATCCTCTTGCTGTAAGCTATAACTCATACCATGATGCTACTATCTAGCGCTGCGGAGTGTACAGATTGCAAAGCTATTGGGCTAGTCTACTATTGTGGAGTTGTTTTGCTCTTCTGTCGTGTTATCGTCTTCAGGCTCAGAGGTTTGTGGCGTTTCTACAGGAGCAATTTGAGTCTCCTGAGACGTGTTTGCTGTGGCAGAGGAACCATGTTTGCTCGCGGGTGGTGTTTGTTTCCTTGGTGGTTCCCATCCTGGGGCGCGCGAAACAATCATTGACATCATACGGCCTTCCATCATCGGCGAACGCTCAATGGTGGCGGCCCCTTTCAAATCTTCCGCGATTTCATCCAACAGTTTGCGGCCAAGGTCTGGGTGACGCATCTCTGCTCCTCGGAACTGGACGCTCACGCGTACTTTGTCACCATCGGCCAGAAACTCTTGAATCTTGCGGGTTTTTACTTCTACGTCATGATCGTCTGTACGAGGGCGCATACGAATCTCTTTGAGGGTAATTGTCTTCTGATTCTTGCGCGCCTCATTCTCTTTTTTTGCCTGCTCATACTTGTGACGACCATAATCCATGATCTTGCACACGGGGGGTATCGCATTAGGCGATATTTCTACGAGGTCCAGGTTTCTGTCACGAGCAATATCCAATGCACGCATTGGTGCCATGACACCGATCATCTCACCGTTCTCATCGATTAAGCGTACTTCACGTGCACGAATACGCTCGTTTACTCTTGTCTCACGTGGACGGTCGTTTCCACGAAAATCCCTATTGATAGGCCAATCCTCCTCTTGAAAACTTGCTAAAAACACATACTCTCTCGATTGCTAAAGTGTAGCATATCAGAACTTGCAAGTCAAATATAGTTTTATGTAAAATAGAACAATGCGTGAGTTCTTGCTATTCCATTAGCATATGGTGAATGTCTATTGTAGCACGGATTTACCTCTGTGGAATGTTCTGGCAATATCTCTACTCAGGTCATCTGAGAAGCAATACTACGCATATTTCCCCTTTTATCCTCTACATCTTTTCTTTATACTCACTCGGCTTTTATAATTTTATGGTATACTTGCAGGTACAACCGTTTTCATGGAACATCACGCTCTCCTATAACAACAACAAGACATATACAGACGTGGTACAAGGCCAAATTGAATAAATGAAGGAGGCTCAGATATGAGCGACAAAACCGTCGCTAGTCGTTCAGAAGCATCTCTTCCTTTGTCCGAAGTATTTCGCTTTTCATCTCGTCCCAATCGCGCGCACATGATTTCCTGGCGCAACTGGGGAGAAGACGCATTTCAGGAGGCTGTCCAACAGGATAAGCCTATTTCTTTGCTTATTACATCTTCCTGGTGCCAGTGGTGCCATATCATGGATGAAACAACTCTTTCAGAGTTGAGCATAATTACTATCGTAAACAATGACTACATTCCCATTCGTGTTGATAGCGATATGCGTCCTGATATTAACGCTCGTTACAATCAAAATGGTTGGCCTGGTGTCGCCTTACTTTCCTCCGAGGGCGAGATTTTGTGGGACGGTGTCTATGTTCCCCCAAAACAAATGCTCTACTATCTTGGACATGTTCGGCGTTACTATAGCGAACATCGGCAGGAAATCGCGGATCAGGTACAGGTACTCCGTGATTCCCGCTTTACCCGCAGCTTGACGCAGACACTTCCCTCAATTGAGTCGCCAACATGGGTGAATGAGCAACGAGCAGTTTTAACAGATGTACCAAGACAAGCTGGTTTGGTTCTGCAAGACCTCTTTGATGCTGAACATGGTGGCTTTACTATTCATCAGCACCTTAAATTTCCTCATCCCGAAGCATTAGAGCTTCTCTTACAACTCGCGAAACATGAACCATCTCAGGCAACAGTGCTGATCGGAATGGTGAGTTATTCACTAGAGCAGATGCGTGACGGGGGACTGTGGGATAAAGAAGATGGAGGGTTCTTTCGCTATTCTGCTGCTAGCGACTGGAGTACACCGCACACAGAGAAAATGCTTGAAGAGAACGCAGTTATGCTCCACCTTCTCCTCTATACTGCTCAGATGACCCTGGATAATCAATGGTACGAGCTTGCACAGCGCCTTGTACTGTATTGTAACTCGACATTGTGGCTGCCTGAAATCGGTGTATTTAGTGGAAGTCAGAGTGCGGATGAAGAGTATTATGAGCCCGCGCTGTATTCACGCGCGACGAGAAACATGCCAGGTGTGGATACTACTATCTATACAGCATGGAATGCTCATATGGTCTCGACCTATTTCTTAGCTGCACAGGTGCTGCATTCCTCTGCTTTAGACAAAATGGCGCTCAAAGCTCTTAACTGGTTGTGTGAACACATGGTACATAACGAGGGATGCGTTTATCATTATGCAGTACATGGAAGAGGTGTTGCTCTTTCAGGGCAGCTAACAGACGGTGTGTGGATGACGCGAGCACTCCTCGATGCATACGAACGCCATCCTATAGAAAAGTACTTAGAAACAGCCATTGCACTTATGCATTTTGCGTGCCAGGAACTACTCGATGAAGAAAATGGCCTATTTTATGACGGGCCTTATGATGAAAATGCTGTGGGACGGGCAGCTATACGCATGCAGCCTTTAACAGAGAATGCTCTAGCCGCGGAATGTTTGCTGCGCATCGCCGCACAGAGCGAACAGAAAAGTCTGTATGATACAGGTCTTCGCGTGCTTTCCAATGGCCTGGGAAAATATCGGCGTACAGGAATTCAAGGCGCGGTATACGCAAGCGTTGTGTTGCGTGCTATAGAGAAGCAGTGGTTGTAGTGTTGCAGCGAAGGAAAGGCTCTTAACCTTTCCTTCGATCACAAATTATGAAACCGCTGTCTTCGTTTTGAGCATGTGTGTGAGTTCGCCGACGACATCATAGCGACCATAGGATGGCGTTAAGTAGACGCCTTGTATCATCCCGCGCGCTTCCTGGAGAAGTTCCTGTGCTAGTTGCAGACCCACCTCGTGTCCATGCTCTCCTGCTTCGCGCATGCGTACACGTACATTCTCAGGAATGGTGATACCTGGAACTTCATTATGCAGAAATTCTGCGTGCCGTGAACTATGCAGAGGAATACAGCCAAGTAGTATAGGAATGGAAGGCTCGCCAACGCGACGGAGAAAGCGTTCTAGTGGAGCAATATCATAGATTGGCTGCGTCATAATATAGTGCGCTCCAGCAGCAAGTTTACGCTGATATTTCTCAATTTCGTGGTCTGTCTCCTCGTCCGTCATGTTGAGATTCAGCGCGCAACCGATATGGAATGATGCTTGCGCGCCTATTGATGAACCTGCTGCATCATGACCTTCATTCATGCCTCGTAGAATTTGTATCAGACCAGATGAATCTACATCCCATACTCCTGTGGTGTTTGGATAGTCAGCAACACGCACGGGATCGCCTGTGAGTGCAAGGATATTACGGATGCCCAGGGCATGAGCACCCAGCAACTCTGACTGCAACGCCATTAAATTGCGGTCACGTGTAGTAAGGTGAATAATTGTCTCAATTCCCAGGTGGTCTTGTATCAAGCGCGCCATTGCCATACATCCCATGCGTACTCGTGCCATAGGACTATCCGCGATATTAATACAGTCGGCACCAACTTTTTGCATTAATGCGGCACCCTCAAGAATTTTTGCGGGGTTAAGCCCCTTCGGTGGATCAAGTTCAACGCTTACCACAAAATCTTTCGCAGCTAACTTTCGCTGAAACTGTGTCAGGAAACCTTGCTGCGGAAGTAGTGTTTCTGCCTCTATGAGTTCAGCAATAGTCGTTTTGCTGCGTGTGGTGATCGTTGCTCGTGCCGACTGTGTTGTCTTCTGCGTCTCTTCTGATGGCGAACAACCATAGCAATCATCTAATGCCTGGCGCATAGCTGCGATATGGCGCGGCGTTGTGCCACAACATCCACCTACCAGGCGTACACCAGCTTTTGTGAAGCGGAGCGCGTAATCCGCAAAGTAGTCCGGTGTTGACACATAAAAGAAGCGGTTATCAATGCGTGCGGGCAGACCTGCATTTGGCTGGGCCGAAAAAAAGATATTACTTATGTCAAACGATTGTTTAGCGGATGTAATCATTTCTTCAAGAGCGTCAAAGGTACCAGCTGGTCCTACGCTACAATTGGCTCCGATGACATCGACACCAAGATCGCCAAGCACTGCTGCAACACGCGCTGGTGACTGACCAGACAACGTATGCCCATCTTCATAAAAGCTCATCTGTGCCACAATAGAAAGTCCACCCAGTTCTTGAGCCGCCAGTACCGCTTGGCGTAACTCTGCTAGATTGGTGAACGTCTCAAGCATTACGATGTCAATACCACCTTCTTGTAATGCTCCAATTTGCTCCCGAAAAATGGCGCGAAGTTCGCTTAAACGATGCTCATCTGGTGCCTGGAGAGGACGACCAGTTGGGCCTACCGCGCCAGCAATAAAAATAGGGAGTCCGGCCACCTCACGGGCTTCGGCGGCTATTTTTGCTGCTCGGTAATTGATGTCGCGCACCTTACCGCCTAGATTATGACCTTCGAGTTTGACGCGGTTCGCACCAAAGGTGTTCGTCTCTATAATCTGAGCACCCGCTGTAATATACTCGCGGTGCACACTCTGAATAAGCTCTGGTCGTGTCAGGTTTAACTCGTCAAAACACTGTTCATAGGTCACACCACGTGCATAGAGTAAGGTCCCCATGGCACCATCACACAGCAGTGGATGTTGCCGCAGTTGTTCGAGAAACACATTTGCCATAAAAAAGTTGCTCCCACCGGATAAAAAAGATTACTTGCCTTCTATTGTACCTCTTTTTTAGCACGTTGGTATAGCTGTTTGCGGTGGAGCAACAGGGCTGGTGCAAGAACAAAAAATGGTACAATGATTGAAAGAAATTGTTGACGGAAAGATACAAACACAGCTATACTTCTGATAGTAAAATCAGTAGACAAACGCTAAGAACAATGAATAGAAAGGTAGTATACTATGGCACTTTCTCGCTCATTCACTCCTGATCTGGTAATAAAAAACTTGGACAGTGACCCGATAGCTGTTATAGAGGTTGAAGGCGGAACCTATATGTCTAGTGATTTTGCAACTGAGATACGGCGAAATATGCTGAGGTCAGGTTTGCCTACTCATATTCCCTACTTTCTAGTGCTCTCACAGGATTTAGGTTACTTATGGAAAGATTCTGAGCAGAACGGTCCTGGCACACCACCCACATGTGAGTTTCCTATGGATGGAATTATCAGGCGTTACTCTAATAGAGAGCCTAATCAAAGGTTGTTTGAGACAGAACTCGAATACGTAATGCTAAAGTGGCTGACAAGCCTTAGCATAAAACCACAAGTAACAGAAGAACCGGAAAAAACCCTTGCAACTTCTGGCTTTATTGATGCCATAAAAGAAGCAATGGTTTTAATAGAGGAGAAACTGTGATTGTATATATTGAGTCAAATTTTGTCTTAGAATTGACGTTTGAGCAAGAACAATCCGCAAGTGCTACTACTATTCTTAAGACTTGCAGAAAGTAAAAAGATAAAACTTGTCTTTCCTAGTTTTATACTGAGTGAGCCTTTTGAAGCTGTGGCACGCGAACGCAGGGAAAGGAACAACTTATATACAGAATTAGTTACAACACTGAAAAAACTCCAAAGGTCAGAAGGTCTTAAGAAAGAAATGATCGACTTAGCCGTAGCAGCTGATATCCTGATAGATGTTTATGCTAGACAAATGAGTCTTCTTCATTCAACATTTGACAAACTACTGAGTACAGGTGAATGTATTGAGATCAACATAGCCAATTTTCGAGAAGCCATAAAATACCAACCTAACCTTTCTCCACAAGATAGTATAATTTATGCTGCAATCGTCAATGATTTGAAGACCCGTTCCAAAGAAGAGAAAAAATGCTTCTTGAGCCGTGATGAGAAGGCATTCGAGAAACCCAACATAAAACAAGAACTAGGTACATATAACTGTCGTTACATAGGAAACTTCAACGATGGTTTACAATTTATCAGAAACTCAATACAAAAACAAGTGTAACAAATGCTTTAACCGCCAAGAAATCAAATCTAAAAAATTTTCGGCTAAAATTTTTAAAACGGTATATAGTTCTACAGTCATAAATGAAGTCATGTGTGCGAAAGTGTTAGAACGACTAATAAGTGCTGTTTTTAGTGTGGGTTTTGTGCTTGTTGAGAAGCCTTGCCAAGTAGTTCGGTGTCTGCAATAAAAAATTAGCGTGATCATTTTGATCACGCTAATTTTTTATTGCAGACACCGAACTACTTGGTAGTATTTACCTTAACTGTACGAGCCTTCGCATGCTCTGCCTTAGGCAGATGTAGGGTTAGGATGCCATCGGTATAATGAGCTTCAGCACCCTCTGGATTGATTGGAGATGGAAGCGTGAAGGACTGCTGATACTGACCAGACTGGAAACTATGCCACAATGGTGTTGCACCCTCTGGTACTTGCACATTCATTGCCCACTTCAAGCTAAGCGTATCTTGCTGTGCGGTGATCTCAACATCATCTGGCTTGACTCCCGGCATCGGAACCTGGAAAATGAAACCCTCGGAAGTCTCAAACAGGTTTGCCCCAGTACCACGACTGCTGGCTAAACCACCCGTATTTGGAGAAATGAAGCTATCTGCAAAGAGACGATCCATAGCTTCACGTAGAGAAACAGCCTCATTGAATGGGTTGTAACGTGTAACGTTTGCCATTGTTAAATCTCCTTTTCTCTGATTAATTAATAAAGAAGTGTGTCGAGTGAGTCTTCTTAACACCTCACTCATGTATCTGTTTCTTACTGGTCACAGTATATACAATCAAGTGTTAGAGCAACGTATGAGAAGTGTAAGAGAAATGTTAGAAATTGCGATAGTAGGGCTATAAAACTAAATCAGAATAGCACTACTTCCACTTGCTTAAAGGTTGTTAAATTTTTTACTATAACGTAGGCAAGAATTTTGCTACTCTTAACATTTCAAGGTGCAAAATAAATGCTGTCAAAACAACTGTCAAGGAAACAGGGAGACCGCAAGGGTCTCCCCTACACGTCGGGTTCCACAAAGATGTAGGGGAGACCCTTGCGGTCTCCCTGCATTTTCATCAGTTTCCCCTGCAAGGATGGAGACCCGTTAAAGTTTTTAGATTGATTTATTGTATGCATGCTGCTACAATGCCGCAAAGAGCTAAATATCTAACGGGAGGAATGCTTGGTGACTGTGAGAGAACAACCATCAGCGCAAGCTATTGAATACCTATTAAGGCGAGGAGTCTCGCTGGTCGAAAAAGAAGCAGACCTGCGGCGCATGCTACTTGAAGGCAATAAAGGACAACCATTGCGGGTGAAGCTTGGTGTTGATCCGACGCATCACGATTTGACGATTGGACATGCCGTTGTCTTCCGCAAGCTCCGCCAGTTTCAACGCCTGGGTCACAAAACCGTTGTTGTTATTGGCGACTGGACTGCACGTCTTGGCGACCCTAGTGGGCGCGAAGAGGCACGTAAACCACTCACCGAAGAGCTGGTGAACAAGAATGCTGAAACGTACTTAGACCAGTTCTTTAAGCTAGTAGATCGCGAGCAAACCGAAGTTCATTATCAGAGCGAATGGTTCGACAAATTCAATTTGGGCGATGCCATTAAACTACTTGGCTACAAAACAGTAGCACAGATGCTAGAACGCGACGACTTTCAAAAGCGCTATAGAAGTGGTGTTGAAATCAACCTTGCTGAGTTCATGTATCCACTGCTGCAAGGCTATGACTCTGTTGCCTTGCACTCCGATGTCGAGATTGGTGGTACCGATCAAACCTTCAATCTGCTCGTTGGACGTGACCTGCAACCAATCTTTGGTCAAGCTCCGCAGCAAATTCTAACCGTCAACCTGATCGTTGGGTTAGATGGTGTCAAGAAGATGGGCAAATCGCTTGACAACTATATTGCTATGAACGCGCCCGCCAACGATATGTTTGGCAAACTCATGTCGCTTCCGGATCAGACCATGCGTACCTACTTTGAGGCACTAACCGATGTGTCGGATGAAGAGCTCAACGCGTTCGAGCGCAAAATGACAGAAGGAACACTCAATCCAAGAGATGTAAAACTCCGCATGGCACGTGAGATCGTCACCGAATTTCATAATGCAGCTTCCGCGCGAGAGGCACAAGAAGCATTTATGCGCCAGTTTTCTGAGCGCAAATTGCCGACAGACATTCCAGACGTGCATCTTACTGAGCCTGTAGACATCGTGACTTTTATGAAAAATACAGGTTTGGTGGCTAGCAACAATGAAGCCCGTAACCTCGTCATACAAAAGGCTGTCGCAATCTATCCTGACGGTGAGAGTAGCGACGAGCAGCGTATTACCGAGCCTAGTTTTGTTGTACCCGTAAAGGATGGGGCCATTATCAGGGCAGGAAAAAGAAAATACGTGAGAATTAAAGCTTAGTCACATGCTAACAAGGAATGCGATAGAATAATAGGGTGCAATTTCATTGCGCCCTATTTCTTTGATAGTTAAGAAGGAGCATGTATATGCCACAGGCAACCATTGGTGTAATTGGTGGAAGTGGACTTTACCGCATGGAAGGGATGACCGACATCGAGGAGGTTCGGGTACAGACACCCTTTGGCGACCCTAGCGATGCTATCGCAATTGGCAACGTCGGCGGCGTCTCAATGGCCTTCCTGCCGCGTCATGGACGAGGCCATCGTATTAGTCCGACAGAAATTCCTGCGCGCGCAAACCTCTGGGCTTTAAAAAGCCTTGGTGTTGAATATGTTATTTCTGTCAGCGCGGTCGGTAGTCTGCGTGAACACATTGCTCCTCGCGATCTGGTTATTCCCAACCAACTCTTTGATCGCACCAAGAGTCGCGTCAATAGTTTTTTTGAAGGTGGGCTTGTTGTTCATTGCACGTTTGCCGAGCCATTTTGTCCTACACTCAGCAAACTGCTCTACGACTCCGCGAGTGCCTTAGGCGATGTAAAGGTTCACGAGGGCGGGACCTATGTGTGTATGGAGGGTCCACTTTTCTCTACTAAAGCGGAATCAAACGCCTATCGTCAGTGGGGCATGGATATTATCGGTATGACAGCGCTACCAGAGGCAAAGCTGGCACGCGAAGCCGAGCTATGCTATGCTACGATTGCCTGCGCGACAGACTACGACTGCTGGCACGAGTCCGAAGAGTCCGTTACCGTCGAGATGGTCATGAATAATCTTGGTGCGAACATTGCTAATGCGCAGCGTATTCTTCAAAGCGTTGCCCATGCTATTCCTGGCGACCGCTCTGCTGCAACATGTAGCTGTGCTAGTGCGCTAGCCACGTCGATTATCACTGATCCTGCTTCGATTCCAGTGGAGGTGAAAGAAAGATATAAGCTCTTAATTGGCAGATATATGAGTTGACAATTGCTCTAAAAGAGAGTAATATATACCCGTCCTACAGAAGTGATACCCAAGTAGGACGGACCGATTTTCTTCCGGCCCTGTCGGTCGGCGTAATTGGGTCCTGCGCGGCAGATGTCTGTGAACCCCGCTAGGTCCGTGAGGAAGCAACGGTAAGTGGACCTCTCTGGGTGCCGCAGGGGTGCCTGATTACGCTGACCGGCAGGGCTGGGCGAAAGTCGGTTTTCTCTGTCTTGCAGCTCTTATTGAGAGTATGCATTGCCTCGTACTAAGAGATTTCTGATTGCGGCCCGTCACGAGGACACGCAGGCGGGAGTTATACTATGGCCTCACAATCGCTTTACCGCAAATGGCGCTCACAAACCTTCTCTGACCTTGTTGGTCAGGAGACTATCGTAGACACGCTCAAAAATGCACTCGCTAGTGGCAAGCTCAGCCATGCTTACCTTTTTACCGGGCCAAGAGGAACTGGTAAGACAAGTACAGCACGTCTCCTTGCGAAAACGCTGAACTGTACCAATCGCAAGAACGGTGAGCCGTGCAACGAGTGTGAGCAGTGCCGAGAGATCACGGCCGGAAATTCGTTTAACGTTATCGAAATTGACGCAGCCTCTAATCGCGGTATTGATAGCATTCGTGAACTCCGTGAAAAGGTCATGGTGCGACCTGCGCAAGGCAAGTATAAAATATACATTCTTGACGAAGCTCATATGCTCACAACCGAGGCATTTAATGCCTTGCTCAAGACGTTGGAGGAGCCACCCGAACACGCTATTTTTGTCATGGCAACAACTGATGTGCATAAAATGTTGCCTACCGTCCTGTCTCGTTGCCAGCGCTTCGACTTCAAACGCATCACGACACGCCAAATCGTGGAGCATCTCAACTTTGTAGCAGAACAAGAACAGGTGAACCTGGAGCGAGGAGCCGCTGAACTTATCGCACGGGCTGCGGCAGGTGGAATGCGCGATGCCCTTAGTTTGCTCGATCAGGCTATTGCTTACTCTGGACAAGAGATAAGCCTGACAAAAGTACAGACGATGCTCGGCGTGGCAGACCCACGCGCAATCCAAAAATTTGTGACACATATCGCGCATTCTGAGAGTGCCGCTGGCCTACACCTCATTCACGAACTTGCGGAAGCTGGAGCCGACCTGCGTCAAATCAATGCACAGATTGCGGAATACGTTCGTGCTATGATGCTTTATAAAGCAGGCGCACATATTGCAGAAATTCTTGATAGTACTGAGGATGAGGTACGCGAGATCACACAAACCTCTCAGCTATTCACTTTAGAAGAATTGACTGACTATGCACGTGTCTTTGCCCAAAACGAGTTGATGCAAAAGAACCAGGGGACACCTCAACTTGGCCTGGAACTTGCACTCTTGACCTGTATCGAGCGTCACCGCAACGCGGGAGCAATGCAAGTCCAGGTATCACACGTTGCTCCAACAGAGCCACCTGCACAGGCACCACAACCTGTACAATATCAAGAGCAGCCGCGCCCCATCACGTCTTTGCGTCCGCAACCTGTGGAGCAAAAACAAAAAGAGGTTGTATCTCCACAACTTATTACTGCTAAACAATCAGAGCCGCCACCGATAAGTGAAGATGTCTCTGATGTATTGCCAGATTGGGACGACGTTTCCTCCTACGATGATGGTGAGGAAGAGCTTGAGGCAATTCCTGCACGTCCGAATCTTTCGCTTGTTCCACCACAAGAAAAGCGCGTAGAGCCGCAGGTTGTTGCTGAGCAACCGGTAGCACATGAGAATGAGCCTCCATCGCTCAGCGTTACAGAAATCAAGGAAAAATGGGAGAACATCAAGCGGCGTATAAAAACGAAAAAAGATGGCTCGATGATTGCGGCAATTCTGAATGACTACACAATTGTTAGCGTAGAGGGTACACGCGATCTTCCCATCGTGGTGCTAAAAGCGCTAGCCAAATTTCATTATGATACGCTCCAAAAGGCTGATCGTCATAAGGTGATTGAGTGGGCATTAAAAATTGAACTTGGGCAGGAGTGTCAAGTGCGGCTTCTCCCACCCGGACAAATGTCCGGCACACCAGGGATGCCTGTTCCTTTGCCACCACCGCCACCTCCACGCGATTCGGGAGGACGCGCGGCCAACTCAGGTATACTTACACCACCGCAGCAGTCCGCGTACCGTGAGCGTGTGGATGCACCAGTTTCAACGCCACGCAAATTGCCTTCTCAAGAGCAAACTGGGAAACAGGAGACAACAAATGTTGTACCTCCGCATGTTGAGCCTATGCATACAACTACTACTGCTCCCTCGCTTGCCAGAATGAATGTTGTGAGAGAGAATACTACCAGTGACATAGCATTCCCTGTAGACGAGGCTACACATGCCTCCAGTAATGCATCCGTAGAAGGATTGCATGAAACGTGGCATGAGATTCTTGAAAAGAAGGCAAAAATCGATCCCGTAGTGCAAGAAGTCATACGAATGTTTAAAGCAGACATTAAAGAAGTTCAACCGAAACATCAGTAAAAGGAGTATATATCTATGAACATGCGTGAAATCCAAAGAATGCAGCAAAAATTGGTAAAGATGCAAGAAGAGTTAGAGTTAACCAAGTTTGTGGGTACTGCTGGTGGTGGTGCTGTTACTATCACCATGACCGGCAAATTTGAAATCACTGATGTGAAAATTGACCCTGAAGCATTTAGTGCAGACGAAATTGTTGAACTAGAAGTGATGGTGCGTGCCGCGGCGAAGGATGCATTTGACAAAGCAAACGATGCACAACAAAAGATGGCAAGCAGCGTCACGGGTGGCGTAAAAATCCCAGGATTATTCTAAAACATGAGTGACATTGCACCACCAGTGGCGGCACTGGTCGAAGAGTTTTCAAAACTCCCTGGTATCGGCGTGAAAACAGCGCAACGTTTGACGTTCTTTGTCCTACGTAGTCCTACCGATCAGGCACGTCGTCTGGCCGAGGCCATTACACGTGTAAAAGAGAGCATCATTTACTGTTCGCGCTGTTTTAATATTACCGAAACCGACCCTTGTGCAATTTGTAGCAACCCAAATCGAGATCAAGGTACTATCTGTGTTGTCGAGGAACCCCTTGATCTGATTGCACTGGACAAAACAGGTGTGTATAAGGGTCTTTATCATGTGTTACATGGCAGAATCTCGCCAATGGATGGCATTGGGGTCAAAGACCTGCGCATTAACGAACTTGTCCGCCGTGTAGAGAATAGTAACGTGCGTGAGATCATTCTTGCCATGAATCCCGGTACGCTTGGTGATATGACGGCGGATTACGTCAAACGTGAACTCTCAACGGTAGGTAAGCCAGAACTACGTGTTACTGCGCTTGCCCGTGGCCTATCTAATAATAGCGATCTTGAATACGCCGACGAAGGCACGTTAAGTAGAGCACTTGAAGGCCGTCGTGACATGTAGTAAAGCACAAATTGCTTGACACCAGACCCGCTTTATGGTACGATTGTTCTACTTTAGTGAGGCAGGAAAGAGAGCACCTGCCGTCTATTTCCGACTTTTCAGCCTTATCAAAGAACAGATACGTAGAAAAGCAATATCGCGCGAGACGTATCGGCATGCATCGGCAGAATATACGCGTATCCTATCTCCTTTGCCTTATGCATCCTATGTGCGTCACGCACATTTATTCAAAAACGCTGTCCCTTTGTGGGAAGAGTGTATCGCAAAAGGAGGAATACAGGACATCTACGAGTACAATATTTAGATTGTCGCTCATGTCCTGTAAAAACACATGGCACCAAGCAAAAAAGAAAAAGCTACCGTAGATCGCAATGGGACAGCAGGAGCGTCTCCCGCCATGACTGAACGAGAAAAAGCTATTGATCTCGCTCTCTCACAAATTGAACGCCGTTTTGGAAAAGGTGCGATCATGAAATTGGGTGAAGCCGCAAAGGTACATGTAGAAGCTATTCCAACTGGCTCCATTTCCCTTGACTTAGCTCTGGGTATTGGCGGTATTCCAAAGGGACGTATCACAGAAATCTATGGTCCTGAATCTTCTGGTAAAACAACACTATGTCAGCACATTATCGCCAGTGTACAGCGAGCTGGCGGCTACGCAGCTTTTGTAGATGCGGAGCACACGCTTGACCCCGTGTATGCAGCCAAGTGTGGTGTTGATGTCAACAACTTGCTCATCTCGCAGCCTGATACAGGTGAGCAAGCGTTGGAAATTGTGGACTCATTGGTACGTAGCAATGCTATCGACGTAGTAGTTATTGACTCCGTTGCTGCTCTTACGCCACGCGCTGAGATTGAAGGCGAGATGGGCGACTCACATGTAGGCTTGCAAGCTCGTTTGATGAGCCAGGCATTGCGTAAGTTGACAGGAGCAATTAGTACCTCACATACATCTGTTATTTTCACAAACCAGTTGCGTGAAAAGATTGGTGTTATGTTTGGCAATCCTGAAACAACGGCTGGTGGCAAGGCGCTCAAGTTTTATGCCTCTGTCCGCCTGGACATTCGCCGTACCGACTCAATCAAGCAGGGCCAGGATGTAGTAGGCAATCGCACGCGTGTTCGCGTCATTAAAAACAAAGTCGCCCCACCGTTCAAGACCGCCGAGTTCGACATTATGTACAGCGAGGGTATTTCGCGCGAAGGTGGATTGATTGACCTTGGTTTGGAAATGGGCCTTGTCAAAAAGAGTGGTGCCTGGTTTACCATTGGCGACATTCGTCTTGGACAGGGACGTGAAAACGCGAAGGAATTTTTGCGACAGAACACCGATGTTGCGGGCGCTATCGAAGAACAAATTCGTGGCAACATCACCGCGTTCCAAATAGGTGAAGTCGAAGGGGTCGAGGAAGAGGAAGAAGATACGGATACAGATATCCTTGATGGTGAAGAATAATCTTTTGCCTCTCAATAAGATGGTATGCATTACTAAATGCATACCATCTTATTCTTCCGACTTGATTTGCTCTAAAATCTCCGGCAATTTCTGTTCTAGTTCTGGTTGGGGTAGGCGCACAAGTGGCTTCTCGCCCGAAGAAAGCAAAGGTTCTAACTCTTCACTCTCAATCGGCGCTGGCTCCAATGCAGTCGCCACAGGTTTGCGTTCGCTCCACCATGTAGCGACAGAGGCAGGATCAACAGTCCCTAACGTTCCCGTCTTCGCATGCTTCATGAGCCAGTCTAAGAGAGCTTCTTCGAGCGGAACCTCATGCTTTGCCTTACGGCTCATATCCCATTTGTGCTGCATAACCGCGAAGTATGCCTGCATTGGGTCTTCCCCACGTGTCAAATTTTGACGCAGGAGCAGAATGGCCGGTAAATGATAGCGTGTATACCAACTGTGCGCTGCCTCCTCTATGCTGACAGGTCGGTCTTCTTGTTCGGATAAAATCGCTTGATGACCAAGAATCATTTCATAGAAGCGTCGGGCATACACACGTGGAACTGTAATATGTAGCAACTCATATATGCGGCGTTGATGCCATCCAGGGAGTACTGTTGTCAGTTGCTGAAACGTGTGTCCGGTTGCGTTGAGTAACGAGAAACTCAAACCGTTCAATGCGCGTAGCACCTGTTGCATCTGTTGACTGGGTGTACTATTAGTTGTAGAAACAGCCATTCGGGTGTGTTCACGGAGAAGTGATCGGTATCGCCGCTCAAAATAGCGAAAGTCTGAATCATCTAATACTTGTGTGTCTTCTGAGAGGCCCCGCAATAGACGTAAATCTTCCGCTTGCCACGAAAGAGACTCAGCGAACATTGCTAAATCTTGCTCTCGTAAGCCCTCACTAACGGGTCCTGGAAATAACTCAGATGTCTCAGCGTCTGCCATAATTGCCAGGATACTGCGTCCATCGATGCGTAAAAGTGCATTTGCCAACGACGGATCGCCCCAATAGATACCATGTTCGTGAAGCTCAACCATGAGAACTGCAACGGCTGATAAGAGACGGTGTTTTGTACGTTTCGTAAATGGAAGGCGATAGAGTAGAACATGCGGAATGACACGTGGAGCAAGCCGTGTTACTGTATAGCCTCTATCTCCGCTAATATACTGAGTGACACCGCCTAGCTTAGGAACATCAAGTGCTAAGGGTGGAGCGGGTACAATGACAATACCAATGGGGCTGAGCGCAGGAATGCCACGCCGCTCTATCTCGCGGAAATTGCGTATCTCACGTTCTGCCATCCGCGGTGTTGTCTCTTTAATGGCGTAACGCACGCCTTCGCGCTCGACAAAAAGCACTGGGTGACGTGAATCGCCGCGACGAATACTGAGCACTTCCAATCCCTGACTTAACCACTCCTCCATTGGTAGATGCCATGGGAGTCCCTCTATGCGGCGACGATCATCTGCGCCCATATGAAACTGTATCTCTGTGTTTCTAGTAACTATGGCAAACTCCTCAAAGCTGTGATATATAAAAAGAGACGATAATTACTACTGATGATAACATTGTACAATACTTCACCGCAAACTGTAGCGTACGTATAGCGCTGATGCGGCAAGCTCTATCACCTGGTTAAGTTCTTTGGTTGATGGAGATCCAAGACCGCACGATAAACATCATCTCTTTGCGGTGCAGAGAGGAGAAACAACTATGGCAACTCAAACAGTACAGATACCAGTTAAACACACAAAACCTATTCCACATATTGCCGAGCCGCCTCTTGTAGGAAGCTTGCCTGAACATACAAGAGATCGCCTCAACCTTTACTTACGTGTAGCACAACAATGTGGGAATGTAGGCAGTTTTCACTTTGGTCCTTTTCGTGTCGTCTTTTTCAACACCCCAGAATATGTGCATAGCATTTTCGTAGAGCATGCTTATGACTTCGACAAGGGCGCAGCAATTCACAACACCTTTCGCCCTATTATAGGCAACGGCATCTTTGTCAGTGAAGGCGACTTGCATCGTCGTCAACGCAAGTTGATGGCACCTTCGTTTCAACCTCGTCATATCACAAGTTATGCTGATTCAATGGCCTATTACGGTGAATTTGTTCAACAGCAATGGAGTGAAGCTGAAACAATTGATGTGAGTCAAGCAATGACTGGCCTGACGATGAGCATTATCGGAAAGGTATTATTCGATGCCGACGTGTTCACAGAAACTGATGAACTAGGTGCGGCAATGACAACAACACTTGCACATGCGAGCCATACGCTTTCACAGCTCTTCCCAGTTCCATTGAACTGGCCTACGAAGCGTAACAGAAACACACGTACTGCAATCGCGGTGCTGCGGGGGAGAATCCAAAAGCTGATCGAGGAGCGGCGTGCTGAAACCAAAGAACGTAACGACTTTCTTTCCGTCTTGTTACAAGCTAAAGATGAGGATGGAAGTCAGATGAGTGATCAGCAAATCATTGATGAGTCTCTCACCCTCTTTGGGGCAGGCCATGAGACTACTGCTACAGCGCTCGCGTGGGTATGGTACTTGCTTGCATCGCACCCTGAGATATACAAGAAGGTGCAAGAGGAGGTTGATACTGTATTGCGAGGTCGTGCGCCTACCTATGCAGACCTCACACGTCTACCCTATTGTTTACAGGTATTCAAAGAGACGATGCGGCTTTACCCACCTGCCTATGCCATCTCAAGATCACCGTTGCACGATGTATCTATTGACGGTTATACGGTTCGGAAAGGCAAAGACATTGCATTTGTGTCTCCCTACACATTACACCGTCGCCCTGACTACTTTCCTGAGCCAGAGAAGTTTGATCCCGAACGCTTTACACCAGAAAACGAGAAGAAACTTCTCCGCTACGCCTACATGCCATTTGGCGCAGGTCCACGCATCTGTATTGGCAACCATTTTGCTATGCTGGAAGGACATTTGCTTCTTGCAACACTGGCACAACGAGTGACATTCGAGCTAGTACCGGGCCAACAAATTGAACCTGACCCGTCGAAGTCCATCACAATACGTCCCAAGAATGGAGTAAACATGGTTGTGCATCGACGAGAACATAGGTGATAAAACAGCACTGCGTTATGTAGAAGTAGACAAAAACGCGTAAATTGGGGTCTCCGTCCATTAGGGGGAAACAGGGAGACCGCAAGGGTCTCCCCTCCACGTCGGGTTCCACGAAAATGTAGGGGAGACCCTTGCGGTCTCCCTGCATTTTCATCCGTTTCCCCTGGAAGGATGGAGACTCGTAAATTGTGCTATCTTGACGACTTTGAGGTAGCACGCTATCATTTGTAGTATAACAAAAAAAGGAACAAGGTATATCTCTCTACTATGATGAAAAGATTACGTGGGCGCAATCTAGCCCACCCAGGATGTCTCATTGGTGTAACTGCTGGCCTGACATTAGGTATTATCCTCGCAGGAGTGCTTGCCGCTGTTTTTTACGTACCATATAACACAGTATTGCTCACCTGGCTCGCTATGACGATTGGTCTTGGTGCAATTGGCTGGATTACTGGCAGCGTACTTACCTCCCGTTTTCCAGCATTGCCAGAGGTGGAAGAAGAGCATACAACAATTCCCATTCCAACAAGCGAATCTCCCGTTCATGAGTAGAGGAAAGCAAACGTGCCTGTGTGCGAAACGAGGAACGGGCGACCACAAGGGTGCGCCCGTCTGTTCTCATCACGTCTGTCGGCGACTTTTGAAACGTCCTGCAACAGCTATTCACTACTTGACTACTGAAAAGTTACACCGTATAGTATAGGTACAAGCGAAAAAGAATATGACTTAGAACGAGTGGAGTAGAGGGAAACAGTTCGCCAGAGAGCGGAGGCCATCGGGTGCGAGCCTCCTACGGATAGGCCCCTTGAACGTGGCTCGGAAGTCGAACAACTGAGGCGAGTATGCAGTAAGTTGTTCCGGTATAGTCCGTTAACGCTATTGTGAGGATATCTGACTCATGAATGCAGTGTACGAAAGATGCTGCACTCAAACTGGTTGGGGAGTGAGATATCGAAATAAGGTGGTACCACGAGCATATGAGCAACACTGCCCTCGTCCTTATGAGGTGGCAGTGTTTTTTAGTACGCAGAAAGGTACTATACATATGTTGCCCAACCGTTACAATTTTCGCGAGAGTGAGCCAGAACTCGCACACTTTTGGTCTATAGAGGACCTTTACACGTTTGAACCCAATGGCTCAGGCCCCATCTTTACGATTGATACACCACCTGCAACCGTTTCTGGTGAACTGCATATCGGTCACTGCTACTCCTATACACAAACGGATGTTATCGCACGCTATCAACGTATGCGCGGCAAGCGTGTTCTCTACCCAATGGGCTTTGACGATAATGGCCTGCCTACTGAACGCTTTGTCGAAAAGACAATTAAGCGTAAAGCGACGGAGATGGACGCCCAGGAGTTTATCAGCCGTTGTCTTGAGCTAACAAAGCAGGCAGAAGACCGCTTTGAGGCACTATGGCGGAGACTTGGGTTGAGTGTTGACTGGCACCACCGCTATGCTACCATTTCGCCTACCGCACAACGCGTTTCGCAGGAGTCATTTATTCAACTCTATCAAGCAGGTCGCGCTTATGCACAACCCGCTCCAACGCTCTGGTGTCCAGAATGTCAAACGGCTATCGCACAGGCAGAAGTTGACGATATGATATTGTCAACACAATTCTCAACCATTGCATTTCAGACACAAAATGGAGGTGTTTTGCCTATAGCCACAACGCGACCAGAACTCCTGCCCGCTTGTGTTGCCATCTTTGTTCATCCACAAGATATCCGCTATGCACAGCTAATTGGGACAACGGCGACAATTGAAAGTCAAACATTTTCACAAACAGCATGCATAGAGGTTCCTATCCTTGCAGATGAGTTGGTAGATTCAACAAAAGGTAGTGGTGCTGTTATGTGCTGTACCTTTGGAGATTCCACCGATGTTCTCTGGTGGCGTACCCATCAACTGCCTTTACGAGCAGCAATTGGACGCAGTGGACGTATGACCGCGCTTGCGGGTTCTTTTGAAGGTCTTTCGATTCCTGAAGCTCGGAGAAATATGCTGCGTCATCTGGCCGAAACAGGGCGTATACTGCATCAAGAAGCGATAGAGCACAGTGTTGGAACACATGAGCGTTGTGGTACACCTGTGGAGTACCTGCACACACGTCAATGGTTTATTCGCATTCTTGACCAAAAGGAGCGGTTTATCGAGGCAGGACGTAGAATTTCCTGGCATCCTGAGCATATGCGTAGTCGCTATGAACACTGGGTCGAGCACTTACAGTGGGATTGGTGCATTTCAAGGCAGCGCTTTTTGGGCGTCCCGTTTCCAGCCTGGACATGTACCGCTTGTGGTACATTGATGCTAGCAACATACGAACAACTGCCAGTTGACCCAAGACGAACACAGCCTGCTCAAGCATGTTCATGTGGCTCAAGCAACTTTGAACCTGAGATGGATGTTATGGACACATGGGCTACGTCTTCCTGTACACCGTTGATAATCAGTCATTGGCCTGACGATGCCGCATGGTTCGCGGAACATTTTCCCGTGAGTTTGCGTCCACAGGCACATGATATCATTCGTACCTGGGCATTCTATTCTATCTTAAAGGCGCTCTATCACACCAATGAGATTCCGTGGAAAAAGATTCTGATTTCTGGGCATGCGCTTTCAGCCGAGCGCAGCAAGATTTCTAAGTCGAAGGAACACAAAGAGGCTGGACCCATGGAGATAATCGAGCAAGAATCAGCCGATGCATTGCGCTACTGGGCAACCTCGGTCAAAACAGGCAATGATACGCCCTTTAATACTGAGACTATCGCCAATGGTCGTCGTCTCGCCACAAAGTTGTGGAACGCCAGTCGCTTTGCTGAAGCACGTCGCGTAGGGTTTGCTGCTAGGAGCGAGAAGCCCGAAGGATTGTTACCGACAGATCGTTGGTTGCTCTCACGCTTAACACGTACAATTGCCTTCGCAACGGCAGAACTGGAAAGCGGAGAGTATGCGGCTGCCCGTGCTGAAGTTGAACGCTTCTTCTGGTCCGATCTGTGTGATAACTACCTGGAACTAGCAAAGGCGCGTTTGTACCAAGAGTCAGGAGCAGAACATGAAGCTGCCCAATGGACGCTCTATCAAGCACTATTGACAACACTAAAACTGTTGGCTCCTTACCTGCCATACATTACAGAGAAGATATATCAAGAGTTATTCCGTTCGCAAGAGGGAACAATCTCGCTTCATCGTATGGCGTGGCCTGACACTCACGTGCAACGGCTTGATGAGAATGCTGAGGAGACAGGGAAAATCATGCTTGAACTGTTACGACAGGTTCGACGCTATAAGGCAGAGCAAGGTCTTTCGGTTGGTGCTCAAATAGAGAGATGGCATGTCGATTTGCAGCAGAGCATGCTACAGCAACGCGCTGACATAGAGGCATCGCTCATTGATGTGAAGAGTGCTACGCGAGCGAAGGACATCGTTTTGCGTAGTGAAGGTGCTAACTTACCATACTGCTAGGGTCGCTATGACAAGACCATAGACAAAGATTGATGTGCCTAGAGCAAGGTTCTGAGCTATAGTGTGTGCGTGCGTAGTTGCTGAGGCAATTATGACCATGATAAAACCCAGCACAGTCGCACTCACCCCTCCAACGAGTATTTGCCAGCAGCGAAGATGTGGGAGTAGTTTCCGTACAAAAAACAGTATGCTAACGAAAAAAATTCCTCCTACCAGGAGAGCTAATCCCAACAGGAAAGCCCATGTAATCCCTAGTAGATTGTTAAGAGCACCAAACAGACCAAACGCAGCTATAAGCAGTCCGAAAATGGCTATAACCTCTCTCATACATCTATTAAGCATCATTGCAGTTGTTAAGTTACCCTCTAAGAATCTTTGTTTGGGACGAGGTGTAATTTGAGATGCAATTATATATTCTGGCTGCACTGGATTATAAACGGCAAGTGTTGGTAAAAACATGCCACAACGTTCGCAATAGGCCTGCATACCATTTTGCTGAAAGCCACAACGGGTACACGCTACCATAGTAGGTACATCTCCTGCAAAGAAATGATTTTAGATAATGATTATTGATGATGAGCTAAAGGCAAAAACAAGAAAAAAGTTTGACGTCAGCATTATGACATAAAGCTTTTTCCTTGTCGATATCGTAGATGTTAGCTTATGCGTTTGATCTTAGTCGAACAATAACATAGTCTATTATTCATTAAAATTATTATAAGTATTCTTGTATGTTATAATATGTAGTACGCATACTGATTTTATCTTTTTATGTCAGTAAAACATACTACGTTTGCTTCTCTCAGTCGTGTCATGAGGAAGAGCCTCAAGATCGCGAAAGCTCTATAATGTATTTACACTTTTGGTATTATGCAGTTAACCATATCTTTAGTGTTTTAGACCTGTAAGAGCGGTTGGACTTTTTGGAGGAATATATGAATTTGCAGAACCTGCGTGTATTTTTGAAGGTGGCGGAACTAGAGCATATTACGCGTGCGTCCGAGGAATTAGGTCTGAGTCAACCAGCGGTGACAAAAACGATGCAAAGTCTGGAACACGAGATTGGGCTGGATTTGGTTGAGCGACAAGGCAGGCGTATTGCGCTCACGCACGCAGGACGCATGCTGCAAGGCTACGCACGGCAACTCTTCGCGCTCGAACGTGAGATGGAGGAGGCGTTGAATACGTTGCGTGATACAGATGCGGGAGAGGTTACGCTTGCAGTAAATACGACAACTGGTGTGTATCTCCTGCCGCCAATTGTGGCCCGTTTTCGTAAGCGGTATCCATATGTGGCATTACATATTTCGATCCTCAACTCACAAGAGATCGTAGAGGAAACGCTGAACTGGAATCTTGATCTTGGCCTGGTAGAAGGTGATCCAGCCCGCTTGTCTTCAGAACTCAAGGTTGAGGTATTCTCATACGACGAATTAGTGCTGGTAGTAGCACCAAGGCATCATTGGAATAAGCTCTCCGCTGTGACGCCACAAGTGTTAGCCGATGGGGAGTTGCTGTTGCGAGAACAAGGAAGCGGCATTCGTGAGGCGATTGAACACGCGTTACAAGCGCATGGGATGAAAATACACCCACTGCTGACGCTTACCGATAACGAGGCAATCAAACAAATGGTAATGAGCGGTGTAGGCGCGGCAATGGTTTCGCACCTCACAGCAAAGCGTGAGTTAGCTACAGGTGATCTTGTACGTCTTCCTGTTGTTGGGCTAGATCTGCGTCCTCAACTTAGCCTTATTCGACGAGCAGATAAACAACTCTCACGTTCGGCACAAGCATTTTATACCTTCCTACGGCCCATTCTTGATAAAGATGCTAACGATAACGCTCCTATAGCTGAAGAAGACGAAGTTCAAAATGTACTGTAGAGCTAAACACTTCTTATTCAAATAGTGTTGGCGTTGTCACTAATGGGCTGAGTTGTCGTATAGAGCCATCAGAATGAAAGAGGTAAGGATTGAGTACTCCATCTTCATCCGCTGGCACGAGACCAGCTTCCTCGATAAAGCGTGAAGCAACAGCATCACTGCCACGATAGCGCAGAATGGATGAGAGAAAGAGTTGTTTTTGCGCTCGTGTGTACGCAACATATGCCAGGCGACGCTCCTCCGCGATGCCTGATAGCACGACAGGTCCATCCTCTGCCAATGTATAGGAGCGTCTGTGCGGAAAGATGCCTTCGGTAAGACCCATCACAAAAACAACTGGGCTTTCTAATCCCTTTGCTTTGTGAATCGTCATCAGATTCACACAATCACGCTTATTCTTGCTGCTCTCCTCTGCCTGCTCTTTCAGTCGCGCCATCGAGGTCAGAAAATGTCGAATTGTGTGGTGACGTTGAGCAATCTGCGCTAACTCCTCTAACTCATCATAGCGACCCTCTAGCTTGACCTCTTCTTTTGGGGCAGGCGTCTCGGTCTCTTCCTCACTCTCACTATGTTTGCTGTCATAGTGGCGCAGGTGCAGATCATAGGCAAATTGTCGTAACAGCATGATAGCCTGTGCTGGATGATTGTTGCATTGTTTGTGGACACGCTGAATCAGTGCGACAAAATCTTTTATGCCAAGTTGAAACTCCGCGGCAACGGTGTAACTATGCTCTTCACAATACTGTAATAGGGGACGCCCACCCGCATACGCCATTAACGTGCCAAAGAAGGTTGGTGTGAAGCGGTGCGAGGTTTTGGTTGTACGCGCGAAGTACTCACGCGAAGGAATATTGGCTACAGCACGAAACGCCATATTTTGTTCGCCACAATGAATCGGTGTAAACACATCGTCCCATTTTTGTGGCGCGAGGCTAGTACGCGATGCGAGATATTCATGGTGAACGCGTACACCGTCGATGAGCGCAAGGTATGCCAGCATATCGCGTGTTGTTTTGCGCTTGAAGAACGAAGAGCCGCCGACGGTGCGATAGGGAATGCCGTTACGTGCCAGCGCAAGCTCAACCGAGGCAAGATGAAAATTCGTGCGCGAGAGCACAAAGATATCCTGGAACGAGAGGTGTTCTTGCTGCTCACGCCACGCTTTGACCAGCGATGCTATGCGAGTGGCGATACCGTCGGCTTCTTGCTCCTGGTCTTCGTAAGCTGTGACGCTAACAGGGCCGCCATCGGACTGTGTGGCGCGTAGTATCTTTTCAAAGCCTGGGGCTGTCTCGTTATGCCCAATCAGCCTGTTGGCAGCTTCAAGAATTTGTGGCGTTGAACGATAATTGTGCTCGATACGATAAATAACCCCTTTAGGATACATCTCGCGAAACGAAAGAATGGATGCCTCTGGACTCGCACCACGGAACTGATAGATAGCTTGATCGGGGTCGCCAACAACGACGACATTATTTTTTGGCGCGGCAATATACTGAATCAGTTTGTACTGTGAGGGGTTGGTATCCTGTGTCTCATCGACCTGTAGATACAAGTATTTCCCTTGCCATGTCTTACGAAACTTGGGACTACTCTCAAGCAGCGTCAGAGGTACATAGATCAGGTCGGACAAATCGTACAATTTATCCCTGTGCTTTGTCTGCTCATAACGCACAAAGAATTCCTGATAGCGTTCGGCAAGGTCCATCTCTACACAAAGATGTGAACGGAAAAAGTCTGCTGATTGTTCGGGCCTGACCATACCCTCTTTGGCACGATCAACCGCGCTCAATGCATTGGCAATTTCAACGTCCCAGTTCATACCACGCGAACGATCACTACGCCACGGACGAATGATATCTTCCGCCAGCCATTGTCGTGGTTCACCGCTTACCAGACGTTGATTCAACTCTTGTGGCGTCCATTCAAGCTTCTCGCGGAGCATATGATGTCCGAGGCCGTGAAAGGTCACGACACGCAGCCCTTTGACATCTTTTGCCGTGAAGCCGCGTCCCTTGAGAGCCTTTAATGCGCGTTTCTCCATCTCGTCGGCGGCGGCGCGGGTAAAGGTGACACAGAGGATAGCTTCAGGGTTAACCTTTTCGTCAGCTATTAGACGTACCAGGCGTTGTACAAGGATAGTTGTTTTGCCTGTTCCGGCGGCAGCGACAAACGCTGCCGGCCCATGTGTATGAGCAATAGCAGCGATTTGCTGTGGATTAGCGGTAAGTTGAATGGGTGGAGGAGTTGAACGAGACGTTACTTTAGGTCGTGATCCCTGAGAGGCCATACTACTACAATCTTCTTCCTAATTTCCAAGTTTCCGATGCGTCACGCAGGGTACTATAGCATGCCACAGGCAAGGTTGGCAACTCTTCTGGGACCCGGTTTGACACTTATTCCGCGTGTGAGACATGAACGGTACGCTGTCTTGGCCCATCTAGCTCGACCAAAACAACCCGTTGCCATACACCCAAGAGAAGTTTCCCCTTTGCATATGGTACAGCTACTGAAGGCCCAATAATTGATGACAGAAGATGATCGGGTGCATGTGCAGGATTGTGTGGGTGTCGATAGGACATACGCGGCAACATACCTCGAAGGGCATCAATGAAGTCTCGATCTGTCCCTGGATCAAGGTCAGCCGTTGTAATCGCGCTTGTGGTATGTGCAACAAAAACGGTGCAGACACCGTTTTCGGTCTGTGCTTCACGAAGGTATGCTTCTACTCTGTCTGTGATGTCTATAATCTCGTCTTTTTGTCTTGTTGAGATTGTGAGTGTTTTCATGTGTGATGGCTCCTTTTGATGATCTACGTTCTATTACGTTGACTGTTAAAATAAGGTAGACACTACAGGAGAGCAGTAATAGTAACTCGTACCGACTTATTTTCTCTTGCTTTGTCTCCATTTTTACCAATAATCAGTCAGGACATAGTAGCCTTCGCCACTTTCGATGATTATTGTCACAGATATCAAGGGTACAGACGTACCAGGTGACATGATACACCAGGTCGGTGCTTATCACCATCTGCGAACCAAGTAGGAAATGTATTGTGGGAGAGCTACTCGCTTGTAGCTGATAAAGAAGATAAAAGGATATTGAAGGAGGTGCATAATGACACTCCAAAAGCGTTATGAACGATGTTTGTACGAACAGTCAACACGTCATCAAGGGAGGTGGTACGCCAACAGGCTTTCTGTTGTCTCTTTGCTACTCCTCCTTGTCTTCAGCCTGCAAGGATGCGATTCCACTGCTCTCAAGTCGCCAGTACATACCCATCCTTCTCCTTCCTCCCCACATCTCGCCAGTACAGCTCGCATAGATGCCTATCTTCGGCAACTTGTGACTAAGTGGACGTTTGAGCGGGACAGTGCTTGTGGCGCAGCATGGAAGTGTTTTTCAACAAGCATACGGTTTTGCAGATAGTGATGCACACATTCCCAATACCACTCAGACCAACTTTCGCCTGGGCTCTGTGACGAAACAGTTTACCGCCATGGCAATTCTGTTCTTGCAGGAACGAGGAAAACTCCATGTGCAGAATCATATCTGCCTCTATATCCCGGATTGCCCTCAGACCTGGCAAACCATCACTATTCATGAGCTGCTAACACATACTTCGGGTATCCCGGATTACACCGGCTTGCGCGATTTCGTGTCCACTCTGGCGCACCATGTTACTCCTGAGCAGCTTATTGCCCGTTTCAAAAATCTGCCTCTGCGTTCAGCTCCAGGGAAGGAGTTTCGCTATAGCAATTCGGGCTATGTCCTGCTGGGCTACCTGATTGAGAAAGTGACGGGGACGACGTATGCTGACTTTCTGCGAAAAAATATCTTTGAGCCTTTGAAAATGTATCATACGAACTACGATGACGTTCATCCACAACTCCCCGATCATGCGACGGGCTACTCTAAAAACAATGTAAAGGCCGTTTTTGTTGATATATCAGTGGCCTATTCTGCCGGTGGTTTAACCTCTACCGCAGAGGATATGTATAGATGGGATCAGGCTCTTACCCACCATCTGCTGCTCTCGCAGGCATCCTATCATGCCATGTTTACTCCCTATATCAATTGTCCGCCGCCTGGTAACTGTTTCCTGAGTACCGACCTTGGATACGGTTATGGCTGGTTCATTGCCAGAGAGTCGCAGGGCCTACTCAACTACCATCCTGGCGGCATTGATGGATACGTTTCCTACAATGGCTTCTATCCTGACCGAGACGTTGACATCGTTGTGTTAAGTAACGTGGAGTCAACTGATGTCTTCAAAATAGGTCTGGACTTGGCCTCTATGAGTAGGACTTGACTATACATGCGCTTATAGTATTATTGGCGTACAATCCATGCGGGAGAAAGCGACACCCGTATACAAGTCAATACCTTTAATGTGTGGGAGTAGTTTTTTGGGCAAGATGAACATTCGTGGATCGGAATACCCAATTAAGAAAATATTTAGTGATGATTTTGTGTTTACCATTCCATCAACAACATTTTGAAGACAAATTATCAGCAGGGTTTGCCTGCAAAAGCAAAAGAGATGTCAATGCCAGTTGATAACAGCGTTAAAACAACTTTGGCGTTTGTAATCTATTGTCGATAGTCCTCTAAAGCGTTACAATGCAAGGACGACAACAAATTCTACTTCTAAGGATTACACATGTTCCGAAAACTGACCGCGATAGAGATTGCAGAGGGGGCGTTACTCGCGGATATCGCGGTTGTGTTTCAATTGCTGACGCTGTACTTGCCAATTGGTGGAGAGTTTTTTCGAGTGCTCATCTTCATCGTGTTTGCCGTTCTTGTGCTGCGGCGCGGCTTATATGTCGGCATGATGGGAATGTTTGTCGCGCTCTTCATTGCAGCAATCGTCACTGGGCCGCAATCAGTAGTGTTTCTGCTGTTAGAGGCGACAGGCGGTCTCTTCCTGGGCTTCACAATGAAACATCGCTTGTCGCATTTCCTGCTGCTGCTGATAGGCATCACCTGTGGTGCTCTCGCGCTCTATATTGTTATTTTTCTCAGCACCTTCCTGTTCGGATTACCGTTTAACAGTCTCGTTCGTGGCCTGCACAATGCGTATACAGGTGCAATGAGCCTTATGGGAGTTCTTGCAGCCAGCGTTGGACTGAGTGCATGGTGGCAACAGACACTTTATCCACTTATTGCGCCATTAGCTGCGTTTGGCTTCAAATACTGGTGGGCCTTGTATTATGTGGCACTCTGGGCGCTTTTATGTCCTTTTGTGATTGTGATTTACGCTACCACGAATTCGCTGGTACGAAGGCTTGGCTATGGTGTGCGTCCATTTCCCGATGGTCGCGTGCATAAACGCATACGTCGCTTCTCGCGTTTCCTCTTGAAAGCAGGTATTCGGCGGCGGCGCATGCTCAAAAGGCAAGGAGCAGCGAAAGCGTGATGATACATATAGAGCATGTGACGTACACCTATCCTGGTCAGGTGACTGGTAAAGAGGACCCTCAAGCGGCTGTACGTGATGTAAGTTTGCAGGTACAAGAGGGCGAGTACGTTGTGGTGCTAGGCCATAACGGGAGTGGCAAGTCAACGTTGGCACGTCTATGTAATGCACTGCTCATTCCTGATGAAGGACAAGTGTTGGTCAATGAGCTGAATACACGCGATGTGACAACGCATCGTGCTATACGGAATACCGTAGGAATGATTTTTCAACATCCTGACAATCAGATTATTGCCACGATTGTGGAGGACGACATCGCGTGGTCATTGACGGTACGCGGTTTCTCTTCCGCGCTGATTGCTGAACGTGTGGAAACTGCTATGGCAGCAGTAGGAATTTCTGCATTACGTCAATCATCACCGCACAAGCTTTCTGGTGGAGAGCGACAGCGTGTAGCTATCGCTGCTATCCTGGCATTGCGCCCAATGTGTATTCTTGCAGATGAGGCGACATCAATGCTCGATCCGCTTTCGCGCCAGGAAATCGTTGCGTTGTTACATCAGTTAAACAAAGAGCAAGGATTGACAATTATTCAAGTAACACATCTGCTCGAAGAGGCGGCGCTGGCACAACGCATTGTCGTCATGGAGCAAGGGCAGATCGTGATGGAGGGAACGCCAGCAATGCTCTTTGCTGACTTGTCCAAGCTACGCGCATTGAAACTGGCAATACCAGAGCCAATCGAACTTGCGGCGCGACTGCGCAAGATAGGCGTTTCGCTTTCACAAAGTGCTGTGACTGTCGAGGCGATAGCCCAGGAGTTGTCTTTGTGACCAACACAATTATTGCGACTAGAAATCTTTTTCATACCTATCAATCAGGACCAATGCAGCTTTCTGCATTGGTTGATATTACTATGGAAATTGAGCGTGGAAGTTGTGCCGCGATCATTGGCGTAACTGGCTCTGGCAAGTCAACACTTGTGCAGCATTTCAATGGACTGCTTATGCCAACATCTGGAAGCGTGATTGTTGATGGCGTGAATGTTGGGAGTAAGGGGGTAGACTTGCGCGCGTTAAGACAACGTGTTGGCATGCTCTTTCAGTTTCCAGAGACGCAACTTTTCGAGAAAACAGTGTTTGCCGACGTTGCGTTTGGACTACAACGAATGAAGCTAGGACGACACGAGAAACGTGCTCGTGTGTTGGCTGCGTTAGAGCTGATTGGGTTGCCACATCAAGAATATGGCTCTCGTTCGCCATTCGCGCTAAGTGGTGGGCAACAACGGCGTGCTGCGCTTGCCGGAGTGTTAGCGATGTCGCCAAGCGTCCTGATCCTTGATGAGCCAACGGTTGGATTAGATGCCGAGGCACGTAACGAGTTTTACACCTATTTACAACGCGTTCAACGCACACGAGGGGTAACAGTTATTCTTGTGTCACATGACATGAACGAAGTGGCAATGTTAGCAGACATGCTCTTTGTTCTCCACAATGGAAATCTCGTAATGCAAGGATCACCACGCTCACTTTTTGCACAAGGCGATCAGTTGCACAAATGGGGGCTTGCGGCACCACCACTCAGCGAGTTACTCTCCCTGTTACGCACACAAGGCATGGTCATCCCAGCCGAAACATTGACAGTTGATGAGGCATTCGCGGCACTAAAAAACATACGACATATACGACCTTCGGCTAAATAGAAAGATACGACGCATGCTGAAAAATGTCTCGTTAGGAATGTACTATCCTGGAAAAAGTCTTCTACACCGCTTGCAAGCCAGAACAAAACTTCTTGTACTATTTGTAATTATGATTTCTCTCACTGTTGCCGCCCAGCATGAATGGCACTTTGTTCCCTTTATTGTACTGGTTGTGCTGCTAGGCGCAGCCATTGTATGTTCTGATATCTCGCCTCGTGAACTTTGGCGCCGTACGTGGCTTTTGATTGTTCTCACCCTACTAGGTGCTCTCACTGTCTTATTTTCACTGAGTGGAGACGGTGATAGAGTCCTTTACGCTATTGGACCAATAGCGACATCGTATGGTGTTGCGCGTGAAAGCGCGTTAATTGTCGCGTTCGCTCTCCTCTTGTTCTTGCTTATAGCTCGTGTTACGCCTCTGCGAACTATATGGCGTAACTCCTGGGTGCGTCGTTTGCGCCCTTTTCTCGTCGTACTTATGATCGCCGCGGGTATTTTTTTGTGGGTAGTCCGTGACGCTCCGTTAACACAGCGTTTGTTGATAGGACCTGTACCAGTTACATACAGCGGTGTTTGGAGCCTGGTAAGTGTGACTGTTGTACTTCTGACGCTCTATGCTTTTTCGCTGCTGCTGACCATGACAACCTCTCCTGTTGCGCTCATCGAAGGTCTCACTATGCTCCTGGCTCCACTACGCCGCCTAAAATTGCCTGTTGATGATTTCGCGCTCATGACCCTGCTAGCACTACGCTTTATTCCCACGCTTCTTGAAGAGGTCGAGCAACTTGTGAAAGCACAAACTGCACGAGGCGCAGACCTCACACATGGCGGACTCCGCGAACGGTTTCAAAGTTTGACAATGTTGTTTGTTCCACTTATGCAAGGGATATTGCGTCGCGCGTCCGAACTGGCGACAGCGTTAGAGGCACGCGGCTATGAGGTAGAAGGACAGCAAACGAGACTGTACGAGAAAGCATTGGGAAGAATTGATTATGCTGTCTTGAGCATTGTCTTGATTGTTATGCTAGGGTCCATGCTGTAAAGCGGTTACTTCAAAAAATACGTAAAAATTTTTATGCACACAGACTTTCAAATGATATACTGACGTACCTGATACAATACTCCAAGAACTAGTATGAAGCTACATCGCGTTTTCTAGGAGCGAACTATGATCGAGCATCAACCTTCTATCAGCCCTACCCAATCCGAAACGAAGAAAGTCTCTATCCAGGAACGGTCAGTACATGTTGGGGATTTCATTGTCGTGAATGGCTATCGCGTGAACCGCACTTTGCTGAAAGAACGCTTCGCTGAGGGTGGCTATCAGGCGCATGAGACAAAGCACTTCTTGCTCTTCATGCGTGTGGAAGAGCCAAGGATTATCCTGGTACATTGGTTCGCGCCGGAAGAGATGGATGCCAATGTACAACACTATCTTACACGAGAGTTGAAACCTTACAACATTGTTACTGCATCATACCAATTTGGTGAACTCGTGAGTGGGGTCGTCGGTTCACTATTCCCCGATGATACTCGTCGAGCATGGAGTTACTTTGGAGCCAATACTCTCCAACGCTATCTTACATTCCTCGCAACGGCTTATACGCCATCATTGCCTGACTATGCAACAATAGGGATGTTCGCTACATTGTATCAACGAGTCTGCGAACTTCGTGTAGGAGAGACTTTTCTTGATGCTGGATGTGCCTCTGGATTTCTGCCGCTACTTCTAGCGGAGCGTATTCCATTTCTCGAAGAGATTGTTGGTATTGACATTCAGGCAGACGAATTTGAGGTAGCGAGCAAACTTGCGAAGGAACGGGAGTTTACACATGTGCGCTTTGCTCAAGCGAACCTTCTGGATGATCGTTTCGCTCTCGTAGGAATTTTTGATACAGTAGTGGCACTTCATGTCCTTGAACATTTTTCAGAGGCAGATATGTACCCAGTCTTGCTCAACCTTTTACGCGTTACCTCAAAACGTCTTATTGTTGCAGTTCCATATGAGCAAGTAGAGCCTGAAGTTGCCTATGGACACCAACAACTTTTCACTCGTACAAAGCTAGAAGCTGTTGGAAACTGGTGTCTTCAACAGATAGGAGGAGGGCGAATCTGGTGTGAAGACTGTGTAGGCGGTTTACTACTTCTTGAAAAGAGCTTTTCATAAGCACAGAAAGAGCGAAATACTTTCGTCATCGTTCTGCTCTTTCTGTACAATTGCGCTTTAATTACTGTGGCATTTGAGGAAAGCGTATACGTATATCCCCAATAAATGTACTAACACGTGAATCGTCAGGGAATGATTGCTTTAAGTCTTTCTGAATATAGTCGGAAAGCTGTCTAGTAATGAGGGGAGCGTTTAAAAAACTAATAGAGGGAATCGCTTTTTCTGCCGCTGACAAGCTCCAATCTCGCTTCCCTGCCCTCGCGTATGCACTTGCTAAGGATAAAGACGTAATGGCTTGGTGGATCGTCGAATTTGTAGAAAGCTGAGCAAGGGAGTTTTCAAAATATTTGATGGCTGACTGATAATCATCGGCTATGAGCGCACATTTACCAGCAATTTGTCTCCAATGTGTCCTGTCAAACTCTTCATTAGGGACAATATCTGCTAACCACTGCTCTGATAAACCCAGTTTCTCTTGTGCAAGAGCATACTGGTGCATCAATGTTGCATTCTCAGCCCACAAAGCCAGAAGATGACTTCTTAAACGGTGATCTGCTTCATCGTCCTGATCGGCAATGAGTCGTAGTGCTACTTCCACATACTCAATAGCTTCTCTATATCGACCACAAGCCAAGTACCCATATACTTGCCATGTACGGCACTGTGCCATATTCCAAGCATCTGCGTTTGCCAACGCTGCCATATACGCACTATTTTGCGTATGATGAGCTTCTTCATACCGACCTTGAAAAAAGAGGGCAGCACCTACGAGTCGATAGGAACCAGAAAAGAAAAGGGAAGAAACATGAGGATACAGAAGGAATTGATTTTGCTGGACAAAGTGAAGAAGTGTTTGTCCAATGACTAGTATCTCTGTATTCCTTGTTGTAGAAAACAACGCCCAGCCTTCGGCTATACTCGACCCTAGTGCATGTGAAAGTTGTACACGTTCCTCTACAGAAATGTGTTGCGCTAGAGAATTTGACATACTTCCCTTCATAGCAATCATGTCATCATTGAGCAGTTTCTGCCGAATGGCATCTGGCATTCCCCGTATTCCTTGCAATACGATCTTTACTGAGTTAAGTATCTCATCAATGGACCAACCATTATTGAGAAGTTGTCCGAGTGAACTTGCTCCAAGTGTGAGCCATACCTGCTCTTGTTGGTCAACGGATGAGTGAGATGGAATTGAGAGCATACTAGGTGTAAGATGCTCTTGGGGTACAACTACTCCATCATTAGATACCTCTTCTCGCTTGAGCAAGCCTAACTCTTCGGGAGAGGATACCCCATACAATCGACACAACTTCTCTCGATAGTCAAGACCGGGCGTTTGCACTCCACACTCCCATTTTGAGATCGTCTTGGCACTCACCTCTCCCCGTTGTCCTGGTCCACATACCTCTAACAATGCTTGCGCTGCTTGCTCTTGCGTCCAGTTGTGCCGCTCTCGATGATAGCGGAGAGTCTGATTCGGAGATTTGGGGTTGCTCATTGGGAACCTATCCTCCATCTTGAGAAGGCAGAGAAAAATACTTTTCCTCGATCGAGTATAGCCGATGGGAAGGACATTTGCAACTGGTGAGTTGGCATTGCTGCTTTCACATCTTCGATGCGATTTCACGGAGACTTGACGGAGAAGCGAAAGCGACATGAGGTGGTTTACATACATCACAAACTATCTATAATGAAAACATACATCCTACTTTTCAGAATAGTAAAAAGGGTAAAAAGAGTGATAAGAAAGAAAACGTATCACCTGATTTTTGCCACTGATGGCAAAGGCACAACCCGACTGGCTCATGTCTATGCGGAAACCTTTGAGCAGGCATCTCATGCTGCTATGCAATGGCGTGATGAGAAACATCCTGCTCTGCGGATTCTCAAGGTGCGAGCAGAGCCAAACGGGTTTCGAGCAGGGTCTATTGTCCTTGCGGGAAGGATCGAGGAGGAAGAGGAAGGAGCCACCTTCGTAGACGCTCCTGATATACATCTTCCTTCCTAACAATGAATGGAGAAGAGAGCACCATGACGAGAAATCAGAGCGAAGTCGGCCATTTTCGCCAGCAACAAGCCTTACACGAACAAGCCGCGCACCAAGGACTTTCAGGACTGGCAGTCGTCGCAACGCATGCCAGTATCACGGCACGCATGGAACAAGGGGCGAAACGTATCCTTGATCTCATTCAGGAAGGCAAGCACGACGAAGCCCATGCGCTCTTGTTCACCGAGAACTGGGGCACGGAAGAACAGGAGGAACCAACACCACACGAGGCAGGAGGCAAAGAGCAATGGCACCACTGAAATGGTATGCCGGACGCGGTGGCTTCGGCTATAGCCCTAATGGACATCACTTTGTGCGCGTAGAGGATGGCACCGAAATCGAGGTGCATCCTGATACCTACGACAAGCAGTTCCATGCCTACCTTGAGTGCATCGGAGTGCAGCGAACATCACATCATGAAATCATGCAGAAGGCCGAGGGGGAGTGGCAGGCGTATTGTTGCATCATGGATGCCTTCGCCCAGGATACGCAACAATGGCTTGACTATCAGGGACGTGGGGTCTACATCACTCGTCCTCGCATTCAGGCGCAGCCGAAGGACCAGCAATGAGGGGTGTTCAATTCTAACCCTACTAAAGATTATAATATATCAAAGTAATTCATACGTTCGCCTCTCTCCGTTGCTCTCGCATCAGCCACACGTAGCCATCCTCTAAACTTGGCTCGACTGGCACCGCGCCATCTCCTGAGGAGCAGTCGTCGCCCACCACACGATACTGGATCGTGCTCCCCATGTTCAG
>JAABUQ010000402.1_pt1 | contig 100175 bp, 93 predicted proteins | sample 5560001 | NCBI WGS metagenome assembly JAABUQ01 (sample SAMN10711888, study PRJNA513371) | rock metagenome | isolation source: Antarctica rocks | place: Antarctica: Victoria Land, Finger Mt nord | collected 2015-12-18
AATATACCGATGATTTGCTCTTCGCTGAATCGGCCCTTCTTCATGGTTGGATCCTCCTTCGTCGCTTTGCCGCCGAAGCTGAGATCCTCAATTTTACGCGGTTGAGTTTATCGAAGGCACGTCACTCAGAACCGGCTATAAATCTGAGGCGGACTATTGGCCCACGGTTTTTCAGTTCATTAACTTCGCGAGCAGCAGTGTGGCTTCGGAGGTTCCGCCTTCCTCTCCCACTCCTAACCTCGTGATTTCGCAGAGCTATGGAATCGCGCCTGGGACAATCTCTCATCAACTTGTGCTCCTAGATGGCGGCTATATTCATAGTGGTCGGTTCGAGCATTGCCGAATACAATTTAGCTCTAATCCTATTCGTATGGAGAACATCACATTCGTCGATTGCATATTTGAGTTCCCACCCGAGCAGCAGACCCCCGACCGCTTTCTTCAGCAAGCCAGCGAGCAAATTCTCCGGTCCGATTTCCGCTCCGTCTACATCACATCACTCGGTTGAGCGCGCACAAAAACATAGCCCATGCTCAAATTGAGCCACTAACCTCCGGCAAACAGGTTTGACACCCTACTTCTCCATCCGCTAGACTAAAGTGTTCGACTTTTCGAGCAGAGAGAATCAGTCTGTCCATGCGCACGGAAACTCCGTCTAAGCACGACATTGTTCGTGCCTGGCACGTGATTGACGCTAATGATGCCGTCCTTGGCAGGGTGGCAACGCGGGTCGCTACCTTGTTGATGGGCAAGCACAAGCCCACCTACGCGCCCTCGATTGACACGGGCGATCACGTGGTCATTATAAATGCAGCTAAGATCAAGCTGACCGGTAAAAAAGAAGGTCAGAAAATGTATCGCCGCCACACCGGCTATCCGGGCGGCCTGGTTGAAACCAAAGCTCGCCGCATGCGCGAGACCCGTCCGGAGCGGATGCTGGAACTCGCCGTTTCCGGCATGTTGCCGAAAACCAAGATGGGGAAACAGATGTACCGCAAGCTGAAGGTTTATGCGGGCGAGCATCATCCTCACCAAGCGCAAAAGCCTGCCGCCATGGCGGTCTAGTAGAAAGGATCTCAGTCGTTGCCATTGAAGTTAGTTCAACAGTTAGCCACCGGACGCCGTAAGACCGCGACCGCGCGTGTTTTTTTGCGCCCTGGAAAAGGGCAGATTACGGTAAACCACCGGTCGTTCGAGAATTACTTTGCGAATGAGTCGGCGCGTGCCTACGTGCGCCAGCCACTTCTCGCGACGGAAACCGCGGACCGGTTTGATGTGATGATACTCGCCGCCGGCGGCGGAGTTATCGGGCAAGCCGGGGCAGCCCGCCTTGGCATCGCCCGCGCGTTGATCGAATTCAACGCGGAGTTGCGCGGCAAGTTAAAAGGCCTTGGGCTGCTGACGCGCGATGCTCGCAAGCATGAGCGAAAGAAGTACGGTCAAAAGGGCGCACGCAAGCGTTTCCAATTCTCCAAACGTTAGTACGTCTTTTCGTTTCCCACCCTATCCAGTGCGATCCGCGGCTTCGGGCTGCGGATCGCCTAACCCGGATCAGACGTAGCGCACGCAATTTCCGCTTTGGGCCGCGTGCTGTGCGAGTTGGTCCGCTATCCAAACACTAGGAGGCAGGTTGCCATCAATCTCAATGAAGGAATTGCTCGAAGCTGGCGTTCACTTCGGGCACCAGACCAAGCGCTGGAATCCAAAGATGAAGGAATACATCTTTGGCGAACGGAACGGAATTTACATTATCGATCTTCAGAAGACGCTGAAGCTCTTTAAAGACGCGATGCGCTACGTAGGCGAAATGGCGGCGCAAGGTAAAACTGTGCTTTTTGTGGGCACCAAGCGCCAGGCCCAGGAAGCCATTGCGGAAGAGGCTGCGCGCTCCGGCCAGTATTACGTAAATCAGCGTTGGTTAGGCGGACTGCTGACCAACATCACGACCGTACAGCGCTCAATCAAACGTTTGAAAGAGCTGGACTCGATGGCAAACGATAGCGCCTACGAGGGGCGCGCCAAGAAAGAAGTCGGGCGCCTGGAGCGAGAGCGTAAGCACTTGCAGCAGAATTTAGCAGGCATCAAGGATATGAACGGCCTTCCGGACATGCTGTTCGTGGTGGATTCTAACAAAGAAGCCATTGCGGTCAAGGAAGCCCGCAAATTGGGCATCCCAGTTGTCGCCGTTGTAGATACGAACTGCGATCCGGATGAAGTGGATTACGTGATCCCGGGCAACGATGACGCTTTGCGCGCGATTCGGCTGTTCACGACGAAGATCGCGGATGCCGTGGTGGAAGGCCGGTCACTGGCGACCGAGCAGGAGTTCACGGCCGAGAAGATCGTCACGGACGAAGAAGGCGCCGGGGAGCACAGCGTGGAAGAGTACACGCAATACCTGGATCCGAAGTACGCGGAGCAGCTGATGTCCGAAAGCTTGGCAACAAGCAGCGAGCCAGAAGCACCGCCGCGAAAGGGCCCAGGGAGTGAAGCTCCTGTTGAGGAATTGACCTCTTCGACCGTCAGCGATCATTAAGCTCCCGCGCGGGAACAGATAGCAACGAACGTTCAGGCGACCAGCTGGAAAAGGCTCGGTCGCCTTCTGTATGTAAATAAGGAAACTAGCGCAATATGGCAGAGATCAGTGCACAGTTAGTGAAGGCGCTTCGCGAGCGTACCGGGGCGGGCATGATGGAGTGCAAGAAAGCGCTTCAGGAGGCCAATGGCGATATGAGCGAGGGCGAAGTGATCCTGCGCAAGCGCGGTATCGCGGCCGCCACCAAGAAGGAAAGCCGGTCTGCCAAGCAAGGTTTGATTGCCTCTTTTATCAGTTCCGACGCAAAGCTGGGCGTTCTTGTAGAAGTGAACTGCGAATCGGATTTCGTCGCGCGCACGGAAGACTTTCAGACTCTTACCGCGGACGTCGCGGCGCATATTGCCGAGACCAAGCCGAAGGTAGTGCGTGTAGAGGAAGTGACGGAGGCAGAGCGAGCCAACTTCAAAGCGCACGAGGCTCTTTATGAGCAGAAATTCAGCAAGGACCAGAACGCTACCGTGGGCGAATTGGTGAAGGGCAAGATCGCTAAGCTGGGAGAAAACATTAATGTCTCTCGTTTCAACCTATATGAGGTAGGCGGCAACGGCGTGGTTGGTACTTATATTCACACCGGCTCTCAAATCGGAGTTCTGCTGCAGGTAAACACCGGGTCCGTCGATATCACACACAAAGACGAGTTCAAAACGCTGGTGCGGGACATTGCCATGCAGATCGCGGCAGCCAATCCGCAATTCGTGAGCAAGGAAAACGTTCCCGCCGAGGTTCTTGAGAAGGAACGCGAGATTCAGCGCGGTCGCGCTCTGGTGGAAGGCAAGCCGGAGAAGATGGTGGACAAAATTGCTGAAGGGCGGATGAGTAAGTTCTACGAAGAAGTTTGCTTGCTGGAGCAGCCGTTCATTCGGGAGAACACGGTGACGGTGGCGGAGTTGATGCGGACGGCCAGCGGCAAACTCGGCGATAATCTGAGTGTCGCTCGCTTCGTGCGCTTCAAAGTGGGCGATGCTTCGGATGCTCCGGGAGTGCAGGAGAGCCCGCTGCCCGTTACTGAATAAGTCCTCTGGGGTTCAGTCGCATAGGCCATGCCACAGTATCAACGAATCCTTCTTAAGATCAGCGGCGAAGCTTTGGCCGGGGCGGCGTCCTTTGGACTCGATCCGGAGCGTGTCAGCGTACTGGCGGGCGAAGTTGCGGAGGTGGCGCGGGCCGGCGTTCAGATGGGGCTTGTTCTGGGTGGCGGGAATATTTTTCGCGGCATTAAGGCTGCTGCCCACCATATGGATCGCGTGACGGGCGATCACATGGGTATGCTCGCGACGGTCATCAACGCGCTGGCGTTTCAGGATGCGCTTGAGAGGCAAGGCGTGCCTACGCGGGTGATGACTGCCATCCAGATGCACCAGGTTGCCGAACCGTACATACGGCGCCGCGCGATTCGGCACCTTGAAAAGGGGCGCGCTGTTATTTTCGCGGCCGGCACATCGAATCCATACTTCTCAACAGATACAGCAGCTACCCTGCGCGGTCTCGAGATCCACGCCGAGATCATAGCGAAGGCAACCAGCGTGGATGGGGTTTACGACAAGGATCCGAAGAAGTTTGCGGACGCTGTGAAATACCCGGAAGTGGGGTACACAGAGGTTCTATCGAAAGCACTGGGAGTGATGGATGCGTCTGCGGTCGCGATGTGCCGGGACAACAATATGCCGATTACAGTCTTCGACATGAAAGTGCCCGGCAATATAATGCGAATGGCGATGGGCGAGCCAATCGGTACTATGATCCGGTAAGGTTTTCGCGTCGTAACAACAAAGATCCGATATGAAACCAGAACCTGTAGCGGCCCCTAGTGGCGTCTCCTTTAAAGACATTAAGGAAGTAGAAGCGAACGCACGTACGCGGATGGACAAGGTTTTGATCGACTTGCAGCATGAGATGTCCAATATCCGGACGGGGCGCGCTTCGATCGCTTTGCTGGATAGCGTGCGTGTGGATTACTACGGCTCACCGGTTCCGCTGAACCAGGTGGCGCAGCTGCATGTGCCGGAGCCGGGCATGATCACCGTGCAGCCGTGGGATACCGGAACCATTCGCGACATTGAGAGGGCCATCATGAATGCAGATCTCGGCCTTAACCCGTCGAACGATGGGAAGATTATCCGGGTTCCCATTCCGCCTCTCACCGAAGAACGGCGGCGAGACTTGGCTAAAAAGCTGAGCCACATCGCCGAAGAACGGCGGGTGGGACTGCGGAACGTGCGCCGGGACGCCAACGAGCAATTGAAGAAGATGCTGAAAGAGAAATTGATCAGCGAAGACGAGGAGCGGCAGGCACTCGACTCCGTTCAAAAGTTGACCGACGGCCAGATCTCGAAACTTGACCAGTCGGCGAAGGCTAAAGAAAAAGAGATTCTCGAGTTCAAATAGAGGCTTAGACGCTTGCAGCTTCTGGGGCCCGATCAGCTTTCGGCGATTCTTACCCTTGACGACTTCGAATACGAGGCTCGGAATTTCACCAGCCACACGACGTATGAGTACGTGATTGGTGGAGCGGGGGCCGATATCTCCGTCCGTGAGAATCGGAGCGCCTTCAACCGCATACGTCTGAATCCTCGTGTGCTTGTCGACGTGAGCAGCGTAGACACACGGCTTGAGATTCTGGGACGGCAGCACGACTTTCCGATTCTGCTTGCTCCCACGGGCTATCACAAGCTAGTGCATCCGGATGCAGAACTGGAAACGGTGAAGGGAGCGAACCTGGGAGCGGCAACGCTGGTTGCAGCTGCTTTTGCCAACGTCACGATTGAGGCCATGGCCGCAGCGTCTGAGCGCCCGCTGTGGTTTCAGGTCTATCTGCAAACCGACAGGGAATTTACGAAGGAACTGATTGACCGCGCCGTCGCATCCGGCTGCGAAGCGGTGTGCATCACGGTAGATGTGCCGGTGAATGGTCCACGCGACCGTGAGCTTCGAGCGGGATTTAGCTTGCCTCCCGGTGTGGAACGAGCGAACCTGGCGAAGCTGGGCAACTTGATAGCAACTGCCGCGCATCGCCCATCCGGACGGAATATCTATTCTGCTGTGCACGGTCCCGACGCCACATGGAAAGACATCGAATGGCTTCGCTCCGTCGTGCCTGTCAAGCTGCTACTCAAAGGCATCCTTCATCCCGATGACGCGGAACTTGCTTTGAAAGCCGGGTGCGACGGCGTCATCGTGTCGAACCATGGCGGGCGCAGTCTGGATTCCGTGGCGGCAACCATTGACGCACTTCCGGCGATAACCGATCGCGTCGGCGGGCAGATGACAGTGCTGCTCGATGGCGGCGTGAGGCGCGGGATCGATGTGTTCAAGGCTCTCGCCAAAGGCGCCACGGCTGTACTTATCGGCAGACCTTATCTTTATGGTTTGGCGGTGGGCGGCGCGCACGGCGTAGCGCGCGTGCTTGAGATTCTGCGGACCGAACTGGAAATGACGATGGGTCTGGTTGGGTGCCCGATGCTGTCACAGATTTCGAGCCGATTTCTGCTGCCTTAACTAGCGATGCGCCGGCTGAGTCGGCGGTAGTTCGCTTCGAACCGAATCATCGTAGGTGATGCCGTGCTTTTCGAGCAGATCTCCGACAGCGCGATCCAGCGCAACGCGGGCTTTGACCCAGACGCTTCTTGAAGCGACTTCGGTTGAGCGCGCCTGTGCCAGGTAATTCTCTTGCTGAACTACAAGGAAGATGGTGGAGGCGCCGACCGATAGCTTGTCTCTCTCAGCATCCACCAGTTGCTCCTGATACTGGCGGCTTTCGACAGCGGCACTCAGCGCGGAGCGAGCCGTTTGCAGCGCGATGATGGAGTTTTCAACGTCCTCCCGCACCTGATTGGCCAGCAGCTGCGTTCTTGCTTGTGCCTGGCGAACCAGCAACAGATCGTGCGCCGCGTCGGCTTGCGCTACGTGGTTCTTCAAAGGAAGATTTAGTTGAATACCGGCTTGGTAGATTCGCGTCGTACGCAGGCCGCCGACGCCGAGATCCGGCGGCGCCGTGATTAGGCCCGTGCCTGGGGTGCCGAGCGTGGTGAACGGCACTTCGGTGCTTCCCCGTGTTTGGAAGTTGCCGATCAGGTCCACTTGCGGTCGAGCGGCGTTGATCGAAGCCTTTAGCGCGACCTGCCCGCTCTCCAACTGCAGTCCGGCTTGGACCAGATCCGGCCGTTTTGCAAGCGCTTGCGAGACAAGTTGATTGAGCGGCTGCAACTCGTCTCCCGCGGGGATGGAGATGGGGTCAGTCGGGATGATCGGCAGGCTTGTGAATACCGGGTCCGCGGCGCCGAGTCGTGACAGCTGCGACTTGAGAATGACTTCCTCTTGGCGTACCAGCCCTTCGGCTTGAATGAGCCCGAGATGGGTGGAGCTCACGAGTGATTGCGCTTGCGTCAGTCCGATGGGCGCGAGAGTTCCCTGCTCTACCTGTGCTTTGTCGTCCTCATAAAGCTTTTGCGCAGCGCGGAGGGTCTCTCGCTGCACTTGCAGATTCTCATTCAGGCTGACCAGATCGTAGTACAGGCGCGAGACTCCGTAAACGGTGCTGATGAGTTGCTGATAGAAGAGAAGGCGTGAGATCTTTTGATCGATCTTGCCGATGCGGATGTAGCGAAGATTGATGTCCTTTCCGCGGCCGCGCAGCAAAGGCTGACTCACGGTAACCGAGGTATTCGGCTGGGTGAAGGGGTCGAGCCGGCTCTGGTTGCTGAATAGAACCTGCGCCGCATTGTTCAGCTCGACTTCCACTTGAGTTCCGTAGCTGAAACCCTCAACCAGCGCGTAATTCGCCGTTGTGAAATTGAATGTTCCAGGATTACCGAGCGCTGAAGTACTACCGGCGCCCAGCGTTCCACTCGAAAGCGCAACGGCGCCGGAACGCTCGAACCAAGCATTCTGCCCTATGAAGGTCGGCTCGAACGTCGGCACAGTTGGCCCGGCGGCGTAAGCGGAAGTGCCTTGTACGGACAGATTCGTTTGCGTCCCGGTGAGCACATTCAAGGATGTAAGGTCGTTCACCGTAGGCGCGTTGGGGGTGACGCTTGAAGCAGCGCTGTTGAGCAAGGGGCTGCCGGGCCCGCCAACTCCAGTGGGACTTTCGGTGACGGAGTAGTCAATGCTTTGGAGACTACCGCCTCCGGACGCGCGCAGTGCTTCTGTTCCCGCTATGGACAAATTGTAACGGGCGACCTCCACGTTCAAGTTGTTCTCAACGGCGAGTGCGAGCGCGTCATAAAGGGAAAGATAAATAGCTCCGTTACGCACCAGCGACCGGGCGCGGCCGGCGGGACCGACGCGCAGGGCAGGCGCGCTAGGAGCGCGGTAAGGATTGAGGAAGTCCAGAAGGGATCGCCGCCCAGGAATGTCGGCTGTCGCGTCATTGGGAGTTGTCTTGTCATTCTCCACAGACTGTAATAAGCGCGAGGGGGCGGCCTGACCAACGCTTATAGAGGGACCTCCAGGCGCCGGAGCGGCAGGGGTTTGCCGGCCGGATGGGGTAGGTGGCAGTTGTTGGCCAAAAGAAACGATCTGTGCAAAGACCAGGAAGCTTACTAAGCCCAATTTCATTGCTTTCCGCTGCTCTTTTGGCCAGCCTTCTGAGGGGGGTTAGCCGCCCCTTGATCACCGTACTGGCCGTTATCTCCCGGACGCCGGTCGCTTTGCCCCCCCTCTTGCGGGGGAGCGGTCTTCTTTGGAAATTGCGGATCGATCTTTACTCCATCCTGAACGTCATCGGTAATCGTGGTAGCGATCACATCTCCTTCCTGTAATCCGCTCACAACCTGTGTTACGTCTCCGAAATCACGGCCGAGTTGTATTTGACGGTAATGCACAACGTTGTTCTGAACCAGCGCCACGGTATTGTTGGCGTTCCGCACTACGATGGCCGCACCTGGCACCATAAGGGGCGGGTGCCCTTTCACGTCGACGAAATTGACCACGACGTACATGCCCGGCAGCAAGTTCCCCTTAGGATTGGGCGTTTGAAGTTCCACGAGTAACGTGCGCGTATTCTGGTCGATCGAAGCTGAGGTCCTGGTGACATGCGCTTCGAGCTTGTTTCCAGGCTGCTCGTTGAAAAAAAGCGTGGCTCGCTGCCCGACGCGGATCAAGGAACTATAGGCTTCCGGCACCGAAACTAATATCCGCAGCCGGTCAATCTGGGCCACCGTAAACATAGGACCGCCTTGTGATCCGCCGGTGGCAGGGGTGGCTTGGGAAGAAAGATTTCCGCCTGCCCCTTCATTGTTTCCCTGTGCCCCGGCTTGCGTTGTCCCTGGTGTGGCAGCGCCCGACGATGCGCTGCCGCCCGTGCCCTGGGCTGAAATCAAGGCGCCGACATCGATATTTCGAGCGGTGACCACACCGTTGAAGGGCGCCGTTACATGTTCATATTGCTGCAGAACAATGAGGCGAGCGAGGTTGTCGCGATTACCCTGTATCGTGCTCTCCGCCGTCCGTACGTTCGCTTCAGCGGAACGATAGTTTGCCTCTTGCGTGTCGCCATCCTGACGCGAGAATACGCCTTTAGCCACAAGTACTTTGTAGCGCTCCCAATTGAGCTGTTGCAGGTGAAGCTGGGATTGCAGTTGTACCAGGCTGGATTCACTTTGAGCGAGGGCGGAGCGGGCTTGCGCGACCTGCTGATCTAAATCTGGAGCATCGATTATGGCAAGCAACTGACCCTTGTGCACTCGATCGCCGAGATCGGCTAAGCGCCGAGTGACGTAACCGGCAGCGCGAGCGTAGATCAGCGCTTCGGTGTAGGCAAGCGTGGTGCCAGGCACCATGAGCTGACTGGCAGAAGGAGCAGGACGGACCACCTGCACTTGGACGCGGGGAAGCGCGGTAGTCCGTGTCTTGGCTTCTTGCTCGTTCTTTTCCTGTTGCCTATGGCGCGGCAGCCACGCAAAAAAGAAGATCAGAACGGCAGCGAGCACGACAGCGCCGGCAAAGATCAGCCAGATTACCGGGGAGTGCCCGGGGCGCTTACCTGCGTCTTGTTTATTCTCCGGCTGCTTGGGCTGCGGCTGCTTGTCGGGGATGTCCCCAACGTCCGCGAGCGGGTCATTGTTCGTGTCCATTCTTTCCTTCAGTGGTCGCTCGGCAACGCGTCGCGGGAGGCTGGGCAATTCAGTCTCTGCCGGTCGATTCAGTCTCTGGCGATCAAGGTTCGCGGGGCTGCTAGGACTCCTGGGGGCGAAGCGGCCCTTGCGGAGCGGTCTCCTTTGCATGGACCTCCTCGCCGCCGGGAGTAATCTCGCCCTTATATTCCCTATCAATCCTCTGGTCGAAATCGATGGGCGTTTTGGTGCGCAACATCGAATAGAAAATCGGAACGATGAAGAGGGTTCCAACGGTGGCCACCAGCAGACCGCCAATTACGGCGCGGCCCAGCGGCGCATTCTGCTCGCCACCTTCACCGAATGCCAGCGCCATGGGTAACATGCCGATGATCATGGCGAGGGCCGTCATGCAAACGGGCCGCAAGCGGGTGTATCCGGACGAAAGAGCGGCTTCCCACTGATCCTTTCCCGTGGCGCGCTCATCATTTGCAAACACGACCACCAGGATGGAATTCGCGGTGGCGACACCGATGGTCATGATGGAACCCATCAGCGAGGGCACGCTGAAAGTAGTCCCCGTCAAGTAGAGCATCCAAAGGATACCGGAGAAGGCGGCCGGCAGAGCCATCAAGATAATAAACGGATCGAGCCAACTCTGAAAGTTTACCGCCATGAGGAGATACACGAGGACAATGGCGAAGGCGATACCAATCAGCAGCCGCGTGAAAGACTGTTCCATGGTAGTCACTTCCCCCCGGAGTTCAATGGTCGTACCGCCTGGCAGTTTTGTCTGCTGCTTGATAATCTTGTGAATCTCATTCGCGACTCCGCCCAGATCCCGCTGATCCACATCTGCATAGATATCGAACGTCGGCTGAATATTATAGTGATCGATAACTATGGCGCTGGAGGAGCGTTTCAGGGTTGCAAGATTACCCAATAACTGGCTGTTGGTTCCATTGTTGGAAGTGATGGGAGTTCGCTGCAGCGCATCGAAAGAATCCATGCGATAGAGAGGGCTTTGGGCGACCACCTGATAGTTCACGCCGTTCTGAGGATTGAGCCACTGGTTGGGCGCGGTCTGGCCGCTGCCAGAGAGCGAGATGAGCATGCTGCTGGCGACGTCTTTTTGCTGTAAGCCCACCTGCTGGGCTTTGGATCGATCGACATTGACCTGAAGAGTGGGGTAAGCGACCTCCTGGTGGATGTGTACATCCACCGCGCCCGGGATAGCTTGAACTTTCTTAAGCAGAGTTCGGGCAATTTTATAGTTCTCAACTGGATTGCGCCCCACTACCTGCAGATCGATGGGAGCGGGCAATCCGAAATCGAGAATCTGGTTGGTAATGTTGGCGGGAGTAAAGAAGAATGTCTCCTCGGGGAATTTGCTCAGCAGCCGTGCACGCAGGACGCGCGTAAATTCGAGAGTGTCCTTGGCGCCGGGCTTCAGTGAGATGAGAATGTCACCGTCTGAATTGCTGATGGTGGCATTATTGCCGAACGCCAGGTTGATGCCGCCATTGGGGAGACCGATGTTGTCGAGAATTAATTCGATCCGGTCCTGAGGCAAGGTTTTCCGGATCTCGGCCTCGATGGAAGCGAAAATCATTTCAGATTGCTCGATGCGCGTGCCCGCCGGAGGGACGACATGGAGGCGCATCTGACCTGAATCCACGTAGGGGAAGAAATCGCGCCCGATGAAGAGGGTAAGCAGTGAGGACCCGGCCACGAAGATCGCGAAGATAATCAACACGGTGGCGCGATGGTGCAAACTCCACTCCAGCCAGCCCTTGTAGCGCTCGCGGAAATTTTCAAAACGATGCTCGAACCGCTCATGCACATGCCACACCCAGTTTTGCGCCTCTTTCGGTTCGCCGCCTGCGTGAGGCTGATAAAGATCCACCTCAGCCGGCAAGAGAAAGTGCATCATGGTGGGCACCAGCGTTCGCGAGAGAAAGTAAGATGCCAGCATGGCGAAGGCGACGGCCATAGCGAGCGGCGTGAACAGATATCTGGCTGCGCCGGTGAGCAGGAGCACGGGCAAGAAAACGATACAGATGGATAAGGTGGAAACCAGCGCCGGCGCCGCCACTTGACTGGCGCTATCGAGAATGGCGTGAACCAGAGGGTTGCCTGGTATGGCGAGATTTCGATGCGTGTTTTCGATTTCGACAGTCGCGTCGTCCACCAGGATGCCAACCGCTAAGGCCAAGCCGCCGAGCGTCATCACGTTGATGGTTTCCCCGAGCGCGGCCAGAATGCAGATGGACGTAAGGATGGACAGCGGAATCGAGATACAAACGATGAAGGTGCTCCGCCAGCTGCCCAGAAAGAGCAGGATCATCAACGCTGTTAAAAAGGCTGCAATACTCGCCTCGCGAAGAACTTCGTTGATTGATGTTCGGACAAAGATCGACTGATCGAACAGGGGCGTAATCTGGAGTGCCGGCGGAAGATCGGCCTTCACTCTGGGCAGAGCCTTTCTAATGCTGTTTACGATGTCCAGGGTGGAAGCCTGTCCATTCTTCAGCACCGTCAATAAAGCTGAGCGTTGGCCGTTCTCACGCACGACGTTGGTTTGTACAGCAAAACCGTTCTCGACTTGGGAAACGTCCTTCATGTAAACGATGGCGCCGTTAGCAGCCCGAATCGGCAGATCGTTCATGGCGGCAACCGTCACTGGACTGCTGTTCACGCGAACCAGATATTCGGTTTCGCCTACCCGGGCGGTTCCGGCAGGAAGAATCAAGTTCTGGGCATTGAGGGCATTCGACACATCGATGCCGGAGAGGTGCTTGGCGTACATGGCGTTTGGATCGAGGTCAACCATGATCTGCCGCGTCTTGCCGCCCCAGGGAAGAGGAATGGAGGCGCCTTGCACTGTGGCGAGACGGGTTCGGACAAAGTTAAGCCCAAGGTCATACAGATCCTGCTCCGTAAGGCCTTGGCCCGAGAGACCGAGTTGCAGGACGGGTACGCTTGAGGCATCGTACTTCAGAATGGCGGGCGGGAAGATTCCCGGAGGTAAGGCGCGGAGGACGGTTTGCACAATCGCGGTTACTTGCGAGAGCGCCAGCTCCACATGAGCGTTGGGCTGGAAGAAGACGCGAATGACGGAAACCCCGGTGTAAGATTCCGACTCCATGTGCTCAATGTCGTTGACGGTGGTCGTCATGGCGCGCTCGCTGACCGTCACGACACGCTTCTCCATGTCGTCAGGACTCAAGCCGTTATAAGTCCAGACGACGCTGACAACCGGGATATTGATGTACGGAAAAATATCTTTAGGGGTTACAACGGCCGCGATGGCGCCCAGAATCAACACCAGAAGGGAGAAGACAACAAACGTATAGGGGCGCCGTAGCGCAAGATGGACTATCCACATGAAGACCTCACCAGCGGTACGAACAAGGAACGCCCAAGAGCTCTAATGAACTCATGCGTCGTCAGACTTATGTTGACGAGTGGCGTCGAATCCAGGATTCAGAATAGATGGGTTAAGCCGGCAGTTCTTCGGCCGGAGGATAGCCATGCTGCTCACGGCCGATTTTTCCGTCATACATGGTCGTGGTCTTGAATAGCTCCAGATGCCCATCGCCGGCCATGCCGCGGCAGCGGTTTCTAAGCTGATCCATTTCAGACCCCGTCATGGGCGAGAAGCTCTTCACCACTTCAAGATTCTGCTTTAGCACTTCCGGTGAATTGATGCCGCTGATGGTGGTGGCGACCGGTAAACTCATGGCGTAGCGAAGCGCTTCGGATGGAGTAACGCCGCCCTGTTTGACCATTTCCCCGCCCCCCATGCTCTTCATCCCGAACACGGCTATTTCGCGTTTCCGCGCTTCCGGCAGCACGTGTGTTTCGAAGCTCCGGAAGGTAGCGTCGAAGGCATTCAAAGGCATTTGAACTGTGTCGAACGGAAAGCCATGCGAGAGCATCCTGAGATGAATGGCAGGATCTTTATGGCCGGTGAATCCGATCAGCCGCACCTTGCCTTCTTTCTTCGCCTGTAATAGAGCCTCCGCCGCGCCATTTGGCGCAAAGATCATGTCCGGATCGTTGTCGTACACCACCTCATGGATTTGCCAAACGTCCAGATGATCGGTTCGCAAACGGCGAAGCGATTCTTCGAGCATCTGCATAGCAACGTGCTTGTCGCGGCCGTGAGTACAAACTTTTGTCATGAGAACCGCTTCGTTGCGCCGGCTGCCGAGCGCCTTTCCCATCCATTCTTCACTCTGGCCGTCGTGGTATTCCCACGCGTTGTCGAAGAAATTCACGCCCTCGTCAAGGGCATGCTGCACCATCTCAGTGGCGACAGTTTGCGTGTCGGCGGATCCGATGTGAAAGCCGCCCATGCCGATGATGGAAACTTCGATATCCGACTTTCCTAGAGGGCGACGCGGAATGGAACCAGTGCTGGGGTTTGCCATTGCTGCTCCCTGTTGACCTTTTGCCTCTGTAACCGCCAACGAAGTAGCGCCGGCGCCTAGCAGCGCGACTTCCTGAATGAATGTCCGGCGAGTTCGCTTGTTTTTTGTCGACATGCGAGGTTCACTTAACGGAAGGCCACGGCTTTCCGTTATTCTCTGTGGCTTTCATCATCTCCTTCACCTCTTTCGACTGCATGTCGAGAGGGAAATCGTGGGCCAGGCGCGCTTCCGGGTTGTCGTATTTAAGCGAGACCTTATACGTCTCATATCTTCCGTCGGCGTAGCGGCGGCAGCGGTCCCGAAGCGCGTTCATCTCCTGCTGCTCTAGCGGCTCAAAGCCTTGTGCAATTTTCAAGTTTTGTTCCACTACATCCATCTTTTCCATTCCTGTAATGGTTGTGGCGACCGGCAGGCTCATGGCATAGCGGAGGGACTCTTCGGCCGAGAGTACACCGGCTTTGATGGCCGGGCCGGCGCCGCTGAGAGGCTTCATTCCCAGAGGAGCGATGCCCCGGCGGTTCAGCTCAGGCAGCACTTGGGTTTCGAAGCTCCGGAACGTGGCGTCGAAGGGATTCAGAGGCATCTGCGCAGCATCGAAAGGGAAGCCGGTTTTGAGCATCGCGAGATGGATTTTCGGATCCTTGTGGCCAGTGAAGCCCACGAACCGAACTTTGCCCTCTTTTTTGGCTTGCGTCAGTGCCTCAGCCGCTCCGTTGGGGCGAATGAAGAGCTCGGCGTCGTTGTCGAATGAGGCGCCATGGATTTGCCAGAGATCCAAGTGGTCTGTTTGCAGGCGGCGCAGAGATTGCTCCAGCATGCGCAAGGCGATCGCTTTCTCCCGGCCGTGCGTGCAGACCTTCGTCATCAAGAAGACTTGCTGACGTTTACCCTTCAGGGCAGCGCCCATCCAATCCTCACTCTTGCCGCGATGGTATTCCCAGCAATTATCAAAGAAGTTGACACCGCCATCGATGGCGCGGGAAACAATTCGGTCGGCCGTTTTCTGATCTTCGGCGCCTCCCAGGTGGTGACCGCCTAATCCGAGCGCCGAAATCTGCACTCCGGTTTTGCCAAATTGCTTGCGGGGGATTTGACCTGTTTGTGCCATGCTTCCTAAGTACGAGAGTATCTGAATTGATTGCGCGTTGGATCGCAAGGTTACCTAATCCGTTAAAAAGACGAGGTGGTCCGGCGGCGCTAATGCCTTTGCAAGAGGGAGGCGAGAGTTAATGTCTGAAATCGTGAAGTATGACTCGATCGTTATCGGATCCGGACAGGGCGGCAATCCGTTGGCTCAACAACTGGCGGTTCGGGGAGAAAGCGTAGCGCTGATTGAATCGGGCCATCTGGGCGGAACGTGCGTGAACACCGGCTGCACACCAACCAAAACAATGATGGCGAGCGCGCAAGTGGCGCACTACGCGCGAACGGCCAGCCGCTGGGGTGTGCACGCAAGCGAGGTACGGGTGGATCTGCCCGCCATCCTGCGGCGCAAGAACGAAATCATCGAGCACTCACGGTCAAGCTGGCGGAAACAATTTTACGCGGACGAGAAGCTGCGTCTGTATCGCGCCACGGCACGTTTTATCGGGCCGCGGCAGGTGCAAGCGGGTGACGATGTGCTGGAGGCGAAACGCGTCTTCATCGATACCGGGGGCAGTCCTGCCATTCCGAAAATATCGGGATTGGAGGCGGCGCCGTACCTGACAAATGTCAGCCTGCTGGAGGTGACGGAAGTTCCCGAGCACTTGATCGTTCTAGGCGGCGGCTACATAGGCCTGGAGTTTGGACAGATGTTCCGGCGCTTCGGGAGCGAGGTCACGATTGTAAATCGCGGCGAGAGAATTCTGGCGAAAGAAGACGAGGATATCTCGACAGAGTTGCAGAAGGCGCTTGAAGCGGAAGGGATCAAGTTTATTTCACAAGCGCGAGTGAGCGAGGTGGAACAAAGGGGCGGACGCCCCTGGTTGAAGGTGGAAACGCCAGCCGGCCAGAGCACGTTGACAGCTTCTCACTTGCTGGTCGCGGCCGGGCGTATTCCAAACACAAGAGAGCTGGACCTCAGCAAGACGGGCGTGGAGACAAATGAGAAGGGCTTTATCGTGGTGAACGATCGCCTGGAGACGACCGCACCCGATATCTGGGCCATTGGCGATGTGACCGGAGGCCCCGCGTTCACGCACATCTCCTATAACGATTACGAAATCATCTACGGCAACTTATATGAAGGCAAGAATCTGAGCACCAGCTCGCGCATAGTGCCGTACGCGGTGTTCACGGACCCGGAACTGGGACGCGTGGGTATGAGCGAGAAGGAAGCGCGCGAAAAAGGGTACAAGCTGAAGATCGGGACAGTAGAGATGACACACGTTGCGCGTGCTATCGAACGTGCGGAAACGCAAGGGCTGATGAAGCTAGTTGTCGATGCCAAGACCGACCTGGTTTTGGGCGCCGCGATCCTGGCGAGCGAAGGTGGGGAGCTGGTGCAGATTTGGAGCATGCTGATGCGCGCTGAGAAGCCGTACACGCTGTTGCAGGGCGCCATCTATATTCACCCCACGTTAGCGGAAGGCTTCTTTCGGCTGGTAGACAGCGTCAAAGAGGTCGATTAAAGGATGAGCAGCCGCATACTTTGCGCGCTACTGCTGGGACAAGCTCTTTCCGCCGCGGCAAGCGGCCAAACGACAGCTGAGAACCTTTCAGGCGCAGTCAGTGTAAAGGAGTACGGGGCTCGAGCAGACGGGGTGAGCGATGATCTTCCAGCAATCAATCGGGCTTTCGCCGGTGTGGCGCGCAAAGGGCAGCGATTGCTGTTTCCGGCTGGAACTTATGGCGTCAGCGGAACCGTCGTAATCCCTACGAAGACGCAGATCTTCGGCGTAGGACGCGGTGACCCGGGGTTTGCCAACACGGTGATTAAAGCTTTGCCGACCTTTCCTCCGGGAGGCGCTGTGGTTCAAATGGGTGTTGCGCCGGGGCCAGATTTCGGGGTGCAGATTGAGAATCTGACCATTGATGGTTCTCTTATCGCGGGAACGTGTTTGCTGAACAACTACTCGCAAGAACAGAGCTTCGGGCGTAATCTCGTATTGGCTAGTTGCAGTTCCGCCGGCCTGCGTGTTTCAGGCGGAGCCGCCATGAACTCCGGACCCTTCGACAACCTTGAAGTGTTGCCTGGCGTGGGCGCCGCCACTAACAGGAAGACGCTGTGTGTAGAAGTAAGCTCCGTTGGCAGTTTCCGCGGAATAAGAGGGCTGACCTGTAACGCCGGCAGTAACTACTCTTCGCGGCCGGCCGTCGGCATGAAGCTTGATGGCGCCGGCGTTTACCAGGACATCCACATCGAACACTTTGCTACCGCGGTGACACTGGGAAGCACAAGCAATTCAGCGGATACCTTGATTTTTGCAGATGGAACTTTCGGGCCGGACGTGACTACCGGCTTGGTGATTACAGCGCCGCCCGGTGTGAACAATCAGAATCTGACGATACTGGGCATCTCTTGTACCACTTGCAAGACCCTTCTGCGGGACGATATGACTGACACGCACATCTCTGATGCTGCCGGCTGGTATTTGCTGGGGAATGGCAGCGGGAAAAATAAGGCAATCCTGTCTTCTAATTACGGCATCGGCGGCCAGATCTTCGGATTGTTTCGCGCGCCGCAAATCCAGCTCACATCCGACGGTCCGCGGCCGGGTTGCTCCGCTGCGGACCGCGGCACTTTCTGGTTTGTCCGAAGTGGGAGCGGTGTCGCCGATCATGTACAGGTCTGCAGTAAGACAGCGGGCGATACCTACTCTTGGGCGGCTATCTTCTAATGGTCCCGGGAAGCAGATCTTGAACAGATGGTGCGAACACTACCCCCGAAGCAGTTGATAGTAAGCGTCGGTATTAGTAAGACCAGCTACGAGGAAGTTGTCGACCTGTGCAGGCAATGGGCGGTGGAAAGAAAAACAACAGAGCAGTCGATGGCGCGATACATTTGTGTTACATCAGTCCACGGAATTGTAACTGCCCAGGACGATCCCGCATTCGCTGACATCCTGAACGCGGCGGATATAGCTACACCGGATGGCATGCCGGTGGTTTGGGCGCTGCGCTCTTTCGGCTGTGAGAATCAGCAGCGCGTCTATGGCCCCACGCTAATGCTGAAACTCTGCCAGAGCGCGGCTCTGCATGGGCAGCGGGTCTTTCTGTATGGCGGGCGCGAAGACACGCTGGGGTTATTGGTGAGCCGCCTTCATCGGCAGTTTCCAAACCTTGAGATCGCCGGTGTTCTTTCTCCGCCATTTCGAGCTCTCACTGAGGAAGAGAAGGGCGACATCCGGCAACGTATTCTTCAGTCCAATTGCGATGTTGTGTTTGTGGGAATCAGTACGCCAAAACAAGAGCGCTGGATGCATGAAAATCGTTACTACTTCCCTGGGGCCACTTTAGTTGGAGTAGGAGCAGCATTCGATTTTCATGCCGGCCGGACAAAGCAGGCTCCGGCTTGGATGCAGCGTAACGGCCTTGAATGGTTATTCCGCTTAGCAATGGAGCCAACCAGGCTGTGGAAGCGTTACCTATTTACTACGCCGAGGTTTTTGCCGCTTTGGTTGAAGCAGAAGCTTCGGTCGTCCGCTGGCTAGCTTGCTCGATGGGTTCTTCATCATGCGGCGGGCGGGTTGCTTCCCGGACGAAAACTGAGCGCAGTGCGCGTTTGCACCTTGGAATAATGAGACCAATGCCGGCCAACCACGATTCAAATTTAGCTTGCGAGATTGTACTGGAATCGGTAAGGCGGGGCAAAAGAAGCGGTTCTGATTTGTATGAGGCCCGGCCCGGCTCACAAGTAGTGGCGGAGGTGATACCGGCCTCACGCAGCCACCCAATAAGCTCAGGGCGGTGTGCACCGTTGGGATAGCAAAATTCGCTGGCTGGTTTTTTAGTCATCGATTCGATACACTCGCGGTTCTCGTCCAGCTCGCGGAAGAATAGTTGCTTGTTGTACGGCAAGCGATGACGATGCGTGTGCAGTTGAACATCTATACCCGCGGCTGCGATCTCGCGTACTTCTACGTCGTTCATCAAATGCAGTGTCCTTGACTCGAGAAAAGAACCATAGTCCACTCCTACCGCATCAGCTAACCGTTGTAACAAGCGATCTTTCTGCTCAGCCGAAGTGTTCCGTTCCTCAGCTCGAGTAAGTAGGTTCTGTCGAGCTTGCTCTACTGCAGCTGGTTGTGTTAAATCCAGCTGCGCAGTTGTGCCATCCACATCGCGATAACGGATGATGCGGCCAGCGCCCTTCCACAGCAGATAGGCACAAGCGGGATCGAAAACAGGGCGATTGTATTGCGAGTAGTAAGTAGTCTGGTAGACGGTTGCCGGATAGCCGAACGCCCGCAGTATCGGCCAGCCCCTGCTGTGAAAGTCATGCCAGCCATCGTCGAAGGTGATAACTACCGTCGGAGCAGTCAATCTCTTCTCTCGCATGTGATGCAAGGCAGTGCTGAGTGGGAGCACCTGATAACCGAACTCCCGAATCGTCTGCAAACGACGACGAAATACCTCGGCCTCGATATACAAACGGGGATTCCAAACGTGCTCGTCGGACTTGCTGACTCCGTGGTAACACAGAATTGAAAGGGATTGGCTATGGCGCTTTAGGTGGCGTGCGGCGCGAAGCAACCTGTGTTGAGCTCCCATAAGCGGTGTTGACATCCCTCCCGTTTTCGTATAGCTCACGCCGTCAGTCTTCCCACAGACAATAGCGGAGTTTCAGCCGCAACATTTCGCAACTGACTCCCGAGCACTTCGTTACACGTGTTCCAGGAACAACACGCCCCTTCCCGTAGCGACAACCCGGATCGTAGCACGAAGTTACCGGTTCCAAGTCATTTGCGGATTAGAAGAGTACTGGATCGGATGTTACTTTGCTGGGCGCACGTCGCGACCGTCGTGGAGACAGACAATTCCACCGGGCGACGCCTTGCTCAGCACTACACTTGCAATTCGATCAGCAGGCCGCTCCCAGTCGCGCCCAATTACTGTCCACATGACGCCCAGCAAGCCAAGACGCTTTTGCATAGACCGCATGCCGTGCAACGCATACCATATGGCGCACGTAGCAGTACAGGGCGAACCCCAGTCTCTGAGAAGATAATGTCCTGCGTGAGCGAGAACTCTCGATAGATTGAAGCTGGCGATTTCACATTGAGTTTCCACCCCAGCCGGGGCGGCAAACGCGGGTGTGAGAACGTGTGATTGCCGATCTCATGGCCCGCTTGTGCAATGCCGGGATGTCGCAGAACGTTCATGCCGCACTGAAAGAAGGTGCAGTGACATTCTGCTCAGCTAAGTAAGCGATGAGGTCCAAGCTACTGTCGCTAGGGCCGTCATCGAATGTCAACGCTATCGCGCGCCGTGAGCGGCAGCCGCGATACACAGATGGGCCGAAGATCTGTGCCGATCAGCCCTTGACTGCGTACACAGCAAGACCGGCAACTCCCGCTAACGCAGCCGCTCCTAGAGTGACACGCAAGGGCTCAGAGTACCAGATCTCCTATATCTTGATCCGTCGTTTACGCTACGTTCTAATCCCTAGCAAAAACGAGGTGTAGCCCTCTGATGGCATATGGGAACAGAATGACCGGACAATCCGACTCTCCCTGGCATGTTCTGGACATTTCCAGCGTCCCCGTGGAAGAGTTCGCGTCTGCCTTGCGCAGCTTGGCGCCGACGCTCGGATTGGCAACATCAAACAAGCTCGTACGCGGCACTCCACTCATCTATTCGGTTCGAAATGCAGCGGGACCCGCCGCTCGATATCGCATACTTTTCTCTACAGCGGGGCTTCAGCAACCCACTGCTCCGCTGGACCTTTCGCCTGGCGGAGAGCTTGGCGGCGAATCTGACCGCCCACACCCGGCATCCCTCTTTGTCGCCAGCTAAGAGCAGCGGGGTTTCAGGATGGCTTAGAGCGAATTCGGTGGGCCGTCAGCCGCAAGGAAACTTGGCTCGATCGAGCAACAGCTATGACCGACGCTTTCCATGCCATTTACCCGCTGAATGCTGTTCCAGCAAATGACGTGATGCAGGTGTCGAGCTTACAACCGTGATGTAAGCCTTTCGGCGCGATGGCAATCGAGCAAGTCCAAACGCAGCGGACCGAACCTGAGCACACGATCGTATCTTGCACTCAACGCGTACGCGAAGCCAATAAACAGGAGGATGAGCTTCGCGGCAAACTCGACGTAGCTGCCGCGATGCCCTTCTGAGACGGATTGCATCGCCTCCACCACGCCTGCGGCCAGAATGGAGAAAAGCAATCCTAGACCCAGCGAGTCAAAGCGCCAAAACGCCAATGGGGACAGGAACCCCACTATCAGGAAGAGGGCGGCCTTACTCGCCGTGTAGGAGTAATAAGACAGGGGAGCGAGCGACGGGGAACGAGGCGCGATCTCAGAGAGAATCGTGAGGAAGGTAAGCAGCATCCACGCGGCCCGCATCCTCCACGAGAACATTCGGAGATGCGGAACGGCCTTGCGGTCTCGCGACAGTGGCGTGGGTGCGATCGTAAGCTCCCTTCCCGATCTCACCATTTTACGCTCGATTCGGCCCGGTGAGTCTGTTAAGCGGGACGCTGCGCCGGCGGTCTGGACCGCTTAGCGGCTAACACACTCGCGGCCACCCCTAGCGCGGTCCCGCCGACGTTGATAAGCACGTCGCGTAGCGCGGGATCCCGGCCGGGGAAGAACCTTTGCAAGAACTCGCTACACGACCCGACCAGCAACCCAAGCACCAGAATCCGGCCTACCCTGAAAGGACCCGGCGGCAGAGCCTTCCAGAGTAAGACAGCCAGTATGAGGAAGAGCGCCAGGTGGAAGCCCTTGTCGGCCAAAAGATGGAACACGCTGAAGGACGGTTGCAGCATTGCCTTGCGCCCGAATAATAGCTCCGACACCCAGGCGAAGACCTCTTCACACCACTCGAACGCCAACCGAGTAGAGGAGAAGAAAATAACGCCAACCCAGGCGACGGCAGCAAACGCCCATAGGTTTACCTGCGTTGGCCCAGCAGCTTCGGAGCGCATGCCTTAGGCGCGCGCACTCTCAAGGCGTGCGGAATCGATGTGTTCCAAGAACCAGTCGTATGTCGACCGAATCCCCTGCTCAAGAGCGGTCGAATGCTGCCACCCAAGAGCGTGAATTCGGCTTACGTCCAGAAGTTTACGGGGGGCGCCATCCGGCTTAGACCGGTCAAAGACCAGCTTTCCTTGGAACCCGGTGACGGCTGAAACGATCTGCGCCAATTCCGCAATGGTCACATCTTCTCCCGTGCCGACGTTCACAATCTCGGGTTCGTTGTAGTGCTGCATCAGGAAGACGGCGGCGGAGGCAAGATCATCGACATGAAGAAACTCGCGACGCGGCGTTCCCGTGCCCCAAATCACGACTTCGCTGCGATTGCCAGAGTGCGCTTCATGGAACTTGCGAAGCAGGGCAGGCAACACATGCGAAGCGTTCAGGTCGAAATTGTCGCCGGGTCCGTAGAGATTCGTGGGCATGAGACAAGTTGCATTGAACCCATGCTGCGCTTGATAGGCCTGACAAAGCTTGATTCCAGCTATCTTGGCAATTGCATACCATTCGTTAGTGGGCTCCAGTACGCCAGTAAGTAGATACTCCTCCTTCATCGGTTGCGGTGCAAATTTCGGATAGATACAAGAGGAGCCGAGAAATTGCAGCTTCTTGACCTGGTTGCGCCAGGCCGCATCAATGACGTTGAGTTCGATGGCGAGATTATCGCGAATGAAATCTGCTGGATACTTCGAGTTGGCTAGAATGCCACCCACCTTCGCCGCCGCCAGGAAAACGTACTCTGGCCGCTCGGAGGCGAAGAACTGATCCACTGCATCGCGGGCGGTCAAGTCAACCTGATCGCGCGACCGCAGGATCAAATTGGAAAAGCCTTGCTCCTGCAAATGACGAACTATTCCGGAGCCGACCAGCCCGCGATGCCCGGCAACGTAGATCTTACTGCTCTTTTCCATAGTTAGGTTTGCCTTAGAGCCGAGTTACTTCCTCTCCTGCACCAGGCGCTCTCCGTCAGCCAGCCGCAGATCGGAATCAACCATCATGTGCACCAACTGTTGGAACGTCGTTTTGGGTTGCCAACCGAGTGCCTTCCTCGCCTTGCTGGAATCGCCCAGCAGGTAATCGACTTCGGTGGGCCTGAAGTACGCAGGGTCGATCTCGACGTGCTTCTCCCAATCCAGGCCCGCGCGGGAAAACGCTTGCTGGAGGAACTCGCGCACGGAGTAGGCTTCGCCGGTGGAGACTACGAAATCGCCGGCTTCTGAGTGCTGCAGCATCAACCACATGGCTTCGACATAATCTCCCGCAAAGCCCCAATCGCGCCGCGCATCGAGGTTGCCCAAGAACAGCTTGTGCTGAAGTCCAGCCTTGATACGGCCTACGGCGCGCGTAATCTTCCTGGTGACGAAGGTTTCGCCGCGCCTGGGCGATTCATGATTGAACAAGATCCCATTCGTAATGAACAAGCCATACGCTTCGCGATAATTTATCGAATACCAATGCGCCGCCACCTTCGACACGGCATAGGGGCTGCGTGGATAGAATGCCGTTGCCTCAGCCTGCGGCGGCTTAGCGGCGCCAAACATCTCCGAGGAACCCGCCTGATAGAAGCGCACTTGACGCCCGGTATGCTCGACATGATCGCGCATGCAATCGAGCAGGCGTAGCGTGCCCATGGCGTCAGCGTCGGCCGTATACTCTGGATTCTCGAACGACACCTTGACGTGAGATTGCGCGCCCAGATTGTAAATCTCGTCCGGGCGCGCGGCCTCCACTACCCGTCTCAATCCGGTCGAATCCGTAAGATCGGCATAATGCAGAACTAGTCTGCGTCCGGTCTCATGCGGATCTTCGTAGATGTGGTTGATTCGCGAGGTGTTGAAACTGGAGCTCCTGCGGACGATGCCGTGCACCGTATAGCCCTTGGCGAGCAACAATTCGCTTAAATAGGAACCATCCTGACCCGTGATACCGGTAATTAAAGCTGATTTAGACAATACCTTCCCTCGCCCATCTTTCGCTGGTTTTTCCTATTATGGGGCCAAAGCGCAATTGAGGGCACCCGATCTCTGCCGGGCTGGCGGACATCGGCGGTTAGGAAGGTACGGGTACAGGCTTATCCCGCTTCTTTGAAAAGGCTGGATGGGCGGTTCTCCCCGGCGCCGAAGCTAAGCGATAGACGCTTCATGTTCAAGAGCAAAGCAACGGGCCAGCGCGGGTTCATGCACGGCTTTTCAATCAGTAGATAGTAGACCGCGGAGATGCACACGGTCATAACAAGAGAGAGGGAGATCATGGCCATTACGTTTGAGTGGCCGACAAGACGAGTGGCGGCCGCGATGATCGCGAAGTGCACGAGATAAATCGAGTAGCACATTCCGCCCGCGCAGCAGACCAATGGAACTCGGAACAGCCGGTTGAAGCCGTGTCCGTGAAACGCTGCCCAGTAGAGTATGGGAATCAGAAAAGGCAGTAGGATCTGAACGGAGTAAGCAGGCAACAGAAATACCGCGGGCCAGCCGATGACCGAGACCAGATCCCAAGCGAGGAACTTTTGCGGGGCCTTGCGGCAGAGAAACAGATCCGCCAACAGAAAGCCCGCCAGGAAGAACTGCAGGTTATAACCAATACTAAGCTGAAAGCGGCCCCCCTCGGGCGTTGCGATAAGCGTTTGAGCCACACCGGCGGCCAACATGCCGGCGATGATCGTGCCTCTGCGCAGAGACACATTTCGGATGGCAAATAGGTAAGTAAGCAAAGGAACCAGCACGTAGAACTGCACCTCAACCTCTAACGACCACGCGACTGGAGCTATAGAGCTCAACTGGCCAAATACTAAGCTATGGCAATATCCGAGGGTCGCCAGCAGGTGCGGGGCTATCTCGCGAACCGGAAGATGCGAGGTGAGGCGAATGAGAATCGCCAGCGCGAGCATAGCTATCACGAAAGGCGGCTCCAGCCGGGTAAGCCGTCGCAAAAAATAACGCGCCAGTGAAACGCGGGGCCCTCCACAAAGGTGTCGCTTTGCAAAGGGCAGAGCCAGGATAAACCCGCTGATCACGAAAAAGAGCTGCACTCCCCGGTTGCCGTTTTGGACGGCGTCCTTCACGAGGATTGGAACGTGAACAACGTAGTAGCGGTTAAGCTGCGCCAGAACGTGGAAAAGGACCACCGAGGCTATGGCGACAAAGCGCAGGCCATCGATTTCAGGAATGAAGGCCCCGCTAGTTGTGACGCGCCTAAAAACACCGGAAAGCTTCATCAGACAAATTCCAACTTCAATGCGATTCCCACTAATGACACGATCTTCAGCTTTCCGCGGCCCGACGGGACAATGCCGCAGCGACAATCCAGATTTTTCAGTAAATTCCTGACAATTTTTTGGCCTAGCGAGCACTCAGTCGGTTAATAGGGCGATTATTCTCAACCTAGGTTTTTTCCTAGGTCAGATAAAAAGGTAAAAGAGCACACTTACCACTCGAACTCGCTTGGCTTGTAGCCGTAAACATGGTACTACGGTAGGACTACCCAATCTAGAACTTGCAGTACTCAGCCTCTTCAGAAAGAACGAAACGGAGAGATGGGACTCAAGATGCGGTAGCCTGCCTGCCTTAAAAATCCGTGCTCACGGTTCCGGCGAACACTTTGCATATGAATGTGTTATCTGCTCATTCGGTCGACTCCGGGCAGCACCCATGGTACGGAATCTATACGAGATCCAATCAGGAAAAGATGACCGCAACAGTACTAGAGTGCAAGGGGTATAAGCAGTACCTTCCCGTCTACCGCTGTCGACGTCGCTGGTCCGATCGGGTGGTGGAAGACGAAAAACCGCTCTTTCCCGGCTACGTATTTTGCCGCTTTGATGCTAAAAAGAGACTTCCAATAATCACTACGCCGGGAGTTGTTTCGGTGCTCGGATTCGGCAACGAGCCTGCACCCATCGCCGAAAGCGAAATCGAAGCCGTGCAGACCATCCTTAACTCCAGACTGTCAGCGGAGCCTTACCCATTCCTACGGGAAGGACGGCGCATCCGGGTGATTCGAGGCGCTCTCGAAGGTTTAGAAGGAATTCTGCTGAACCAAAAGAACGAATGGCGCATGGTGGTTTCCGTTACCATGCTGCAACGCTCCGTCTCGGTCGAAATCGACCGGGAGTGGATCACCACCATCTGAGGAGCCGAACTTGCCCCATTGCCGCCATGCCGCGGCACACAAACTTCATGTCCCTCGAACCCAGGAGTCGGATGATCAGCTTCCGGCTCAGCGCGGAAGAGTATGACCGGTTCCGTGAACTCTGCTTCGCGCAAGGCCTCCGCAGTGTTTCCGAAATGGCCCGCGCCGCCATCAACATGTTGTTGCAGCACCCGGCGCGCGCCCCGCAGCAGTCTATTGAAGCTCGTGTGGCCGAGATCGAAGGCCGCCTACACATGCTTTCTCTTGAGCTGAAAAGGTTAAATCAGAACGCCGCCCAGCCCGCTGCAACCGCTCCTCAATGGGGTTTGGCCAGATCGGTCTCGGGCAGCTAGGTACCCTCCGTATGCACTCTCGCCTTGCCCTGTTTGTCACCGGCGTTGTCGCCCTCGCCGCGCTTTCCTTTTCTCAGCAGCCCGCCCGGCAACTGGCGGCTGCCGCCTCCATCCCGCGTGCTGACGGCAATCCTGCCGTGACATCAGCTCCGGCCGGTTACACTCTCGGCGCCGGTGATCAGCTCACCGTAACCGTCTCCGATCTGGATGAGTTCAACGACAAGACCTTCCGCATTGACAGGAGCGGAAACCTGAATCTGCCGCTCGCCGGCCGCATACACGCTGACGGGCTTACCATTGACCAACTCGAGGCCGAAACCGCCGAACACCTGAGGCGAATCGTTAAGGATCCAGACGTTGTCATCGGTATCTCCGAATTTCACAGCCAGCCTGTCTCCATTCTGGGCGCGGTGAACACCCCCGGCATCCGCCAGCTGGAGGGCCAAAAGAACCTTTTCGAAGTTCTGTCGCTAGCCGGCGGCCTTCGCCCTGACGCCGGCTACATGATCAGCATCACGCGCGACCTGAAGTGGGGCCGGATTCCTCTCCCCGATGCTAAAAACGATTCCACCGGGCGCTTCAGCATTGCGTCGCTGAAGGTCAGAAATGTTATGAACGGCACCCACCCGGCCGAAAACATCACGGTCATGCCAGGGGATACTATCTCGGTGCCCAAAGCCGACCTCGTCTACGCCGTTGGTTCGGTGACCAAGCCGGGCGGGTTTCCGCTGGGTGAAAACGAAACGCTCTCCGCCTTGCAAGTAGTCTCGCTGGCCGAAGGATTACAGAAAACAGCGGCCGGGGACAAAGCAAAGATTCTGCGCTCCGTTGCCGGGTCCTCAAATCGCGCCGAGATCGCCGTTAACTTGAAACAACTAATGGCCGGCAGAGCAGCCGATATTCCGCTGCAATCGAATGACATCTTATTCATTCCGAACAGCGCTGCAAAAAGCGCCACCTACCGGTCTCTAGAGGCCGTGATCCAAGCCGCCAGCGGTGTAGCAGTCTACGGCCGTTATTAACTTCATGGAAAATCTCGATCGCTCTCACGATTTTGCAAAGCAGCTCACTGTGGCGCGACAGGACGGAGTGCGGGCACGTGCCCCCTACTCCGAAGCGCCAGGTTACGGCAGCTATGAACTCGACGACGAATCGGCGGCCGGCGGCCTGCTGGAGTACTGGCGCATGCTCAGGCGACACAAAAAGACGATCGCCCTGTTCGCACTGGCAGGCACGGTGTTGGGCATCTTGGTCGCTGTGCCGCAAAAACCGATATACCGGGCCCGCACTTCGCTTGAAGTCCTCAGCCTGAACGAGGATTTCTTAAATATGAAGCAGACGAGTCCCGTCACCAGTAACGACTATTCGTACGACACCTCAGAGCTGCAAACACAAGTCAAGCTTCTTGAAAGCGACTCGCTCATGAAGCGTGTGTTCGCCAAACTAGATCCGCAAGGCACGGCGGAATGGCAGCCTTCCCGGACCCCGCCCAACTGGCGCATCCTGCTTCACATGCCGGAGTCCAAGCCCTCGACGCCTCGGGAAGCGCTGTTAGATAAAGCAGCAGCAAGTGTGAACGTTCGGGCGATGCCTAGAACCCGAGTCATTGAGCTATCGGTCGATTCGGCCGACCCCCGGTTGGCTACGGACTTCGTCAATACTCTTGCCCAGGAGTTCATCGAGCAAAATATTGAGGCGCGCTGGCAAAGTACTCAGAAGACCAGTGACTGGCTCAGCCGCGAACTCAACGACACGCGAGCAAAACTCGAGCATTCCGAGGACGCCTTACAAGCTTACGCCCGCAGCTCCGGCCTCATCTTTACCGACGAGACCACAAACGTATCGACAGAGAAGCTGCAGCAGATTCAGCAGGAACTCTCCGGCGCGACCGCCGAGCGGATTGCCAAACAGAGCCGCTTTGAGTTAGGTCGCAACAGTTCACCCGATTCGCTTCCCGATGTGCTAAACGACAACGCGCTTCGCGCGACCCAGTCGAAAATAACCGACCTGAACCGCCAAATCGCGGAGCTAGGCGCCACCTACACGCCGGAGTACGGCAAACTCAAGCGCGCTCAAGCTCAAGTCGCAACTCTGCAGGCGTCCTTCGACCGTGATCGCTCCGCCATTGTCGAGCGCATCAAAAATGACTTTCAGGAAGCTCGACAAAAAGAAAAACTCCTATCATCGGCCTACAATTCTCAAACGAAAGAGGTCACCGGCCAGGGCGAAAAGTCGATTGAGTACAACATTCTTAAGCGTGAGGTCGATAGCAACCGCCAGCTCTACGACACCATGCTGCAGCAGTTGAAGCAATCCTCAATCGCCACCGCTATGCGCGCCAGCAAAGTTCGAATCGTAGACCCTGCGGACCGGCCACGGGTCCCAATCTCGCCCAATCTCAAGATCGACGCTGCAATGGGCTTATTTCTCGGTCTAATGTCGAGCATCGGATTGGTCATCATCCGCGAGCGCGCCGACCGCACTCTCCAGCAGCCGGGCGACGCACAACTGTGGACCAATCTTCCGGAATTAGGAACCATCCCCAGCGCGACAGTTGATGGCCAGAAGAAACTCCACGGCGTGCGAGCGGAGCGGGCTGAAATCCCCGATGGTGCTCCTTTAGCCGTAGCAAAGTCTCCTGCACATTCTAAAAACGCTCAGTCCGTTGAGCTCATGAGTTGGGAGCGCAAGCCCAGCTTTGTCGCAGAAGCGTTTCGCAGCGTCCTTACATCCATTCTCTTCGTTGGCGAAAACGGCAGCCGCCCGCGCGTTCTGGTGATGACCAGCGCCAACCCCTCTGATGGAAAGACGACTGTGGTCTCGAATTTAGGTATTGCTATGGCCGAGATCCGCAGAACTGTCCTAATTATTGACGCCGATCTCCGCCGCCCGCGCATGCACGATGTCTTCCATCTCTCGAATGAGCGCGGCTTGAGCGACCTCCTTAGAATGGAGCACGTATCTGAAGATGTGTTCAGCCAACTGGTTCAAAGGACCGCCGTTCCGGGACTTCACGTCCTCACCAGCGGCCCATCGACGCACGCTGCCGCCAACTTGCTGTACTCGCCCCATCTTGCGAGGGTGCTGGCGAAATTCAGGGAGCAGTACGACATGGTGCTGGTCGATACGCCCCCTATGTTGCAGATGACTGACGCCCGAGTGGCCGGCCAATTAGCCGATGCGGTGATTCTGGTTGCGCGCGCGGAGAAGACGACACGCGACGCTCTTATGGCGGCTAATCAGCGCCTGAAAGAAGATAAGATCCGCGTCTTGGGAACGGTTTTGAATGACTGGAATCCCAAAAACTCGCCAGGTGGGTATTACGGTTCCTACACGGGGAAATACTATTCGTCATACAAAGCTGACGAAGGTTACGCCGTGTCGCATACTGCCGGCGCCTAGTGCTTCCTAGTTCGAGGGCCGTGTCAGTCGCTTACTTTGGGCTTCTACGACTCAACCCATGATCGCAACGGCCGCAATACCTAAGGATGTTCGCCGAAGAGTTGCCCGCGGCCTCAGCGCAACCGCTCTCGCGCCCTTAGTCACTGCTGCGATCCAGCTTGGTACAGTGCCACTGCTGTTGCACGCTTGGGGCCCGGGAAAGTATGGCGACTGGCTAATTTTATCGGCCATTCCAAACTACCTGACGCTCAGCGATTTGGGGTTTGGCGACGCCTCAGGCAGTGATATGACGGCGCGGGTGGCCACTGGGGACCGGAGTGGCGCTTTGCGAACTTTTCAAAGCTCGTGGCTGCTGTTGAATGTTGTGGCTCTATTCGCCCTCACACTCGTCTGCGCATTCGCTTGGTTGGCGCCATGGCAGCACTGGCTAGGTTTGTCAAGTCTGACAAGGCGCGAGTCTGCGGCTACGCTCTCGATTCTGGGGGCTTACGTTGTCGTAACTCAGCAGTGTGGAATTTTGGAAAGCGGTTTTAGATGTGATGGGAATTTCGCGCTCGGGACATTTTGGCACACTGTTCTGCGGCTCGGAGACGCGGTGCTCGGCTGCGTAGTCGGAGTCATGACGGGGCAATTTTTTCTTGTCGCTCTCACCTATTTAGCCGCGAGAATTGTCGGGACCACTTGGTATGGACTGCTGCTTCGCAAAAAGAGCCCGTGGCTTCTGCTTGGAATAAGACATGCGAGGGCAGGCACAATCAAGGAGCTTGCTAAGCCGGCGGCGGGCTTTATGGCTTTGCCCGTTGGTTACGCTCTGAGTTTTCAAGGCTTCACAATTTTGATTGGCGCTGTGCTTGGCGCCGTGGCGGTTGCCACATTTTCTACGCTGCGCACCCTTACAAGGGTCAATTCTCAATTACTAGTGATGCTGGCGCATGCGCTTTGGCCCGAGCTTTCCTGGGCCTTCGGTGCTGGCGATATATCCCTGGCGCGTAAGCTTCATAGAAGCATTTACAAAGCATCATTAGGCTTATCACTGGTCAGCTGTTCCCTGCTCTGGATGATAGGCCCGCTGATCTACCATTTGTGGATCCACGACGCACTCAGGTTTAATTACACTTGTTTTCATGTCCTCATAGTAGTCAGCATTGCAAACGCTCTCTGGTACACGAGTGCTGTTGTCTCAATGTCGGCGAATGCACATTACAGGTTGGCGATTTCCTACTTACTAGGAACCGCCGTATCCTTGGCGGTCGGATGGACTTTGATTAGCCGGTGGGGCATAACTGGAGCCGCGCTATCACTTCTTCCGATAGACCTGCTAATGAGTTTCATCGTTCTTAGGGCGTCCTTACATCAGGTAAGGGATACCCCGACGGGCTTCTTTGCGTCATTATTTACGATTCCTCCCACGCTGCGGGCGTCCAGGACTTGAGGCAACGCACTATTGCCAAACCTCCCGTCCAAGGGACCAATAAGTCATCGGGCTAAGAACCCTAAAATTCATCCAAAGAAACAGAAACACAGCTTCGCGGAGAGCCAGTAACAATGTGCGGCGCCGCAAACATCAATAGATTTTTAACAGCCAAATGTCTCCATCAGCACCGACAGCGCGAACGGCGATTAGGCGACAGCTCGGTTTGGCATTGCCAGCGTGTCTACTTTTTCTCGGCTCAATTGCTGTATTGTGTCCTGACAGCAATGTAGCGTTTCTTGTAGCTTCCGTTGGGAGTGCTGCGGCCGCCTTACTAGCAGCGTATCGCCTGCTTTTTGAGCTAAGAGAAATCCGCATTTCATGGCTCCTCGGGACTGGTCTCCTCCTCGGCTACGGGCTTGGGACGGTGAACACAATCGCGCAGTTCCAGTTTGAATATGCCCGAGTTGTTGAATATTTCGGAAAATCCTCAACTGATCTATCTCTTGCCCTTGCCGTCTCATTATGGATTCCGGCAACGCTCTTCCTTTTTGGTGCGTTCATTGAGCACCCGCTCCGATTCGACCTCACAAAGATCAACAGCGACGATCGATATTTGGTTTGGGCTGGTATAGCTCTTATCGCAGCCGCAGTAGTCCAGGGGAATCTAGGCTACATGGGCGTAAGCTCATCGAGCGAGCACCATGTGAGTGCCGTAGCGGATCTCGCCGGTCTGCTCGCCCCGGTTCTGCCTGCCTTTACTATCCTCGTCCAGAGCCGATGCCGGTCCGTGCGCCACAAAGTAGTGCTTTGGGTATTGTTCGCGTTTGCGGTACTGAGCTTGGTTCCGCAAGGCAGGCGAGTGATGCTTTACGCACTTGCAGTGGCTCTCTTTGCTTTCAGTAGCACGGGCTTCAGTGCAAAGAACACACGCCTGAAGAGACTAGTCGCGCTCGGTATATGTTTATTAACGCTATATCTGGGTAATATCGCTTTCTATGCGATGCGATACTCCATCGCGCAATCTGGCAGAAAAGAACTGAGCCTGTCCGAGACTACGTCGCGGGCAGTTCAGTTTCTTCAGAACGGGAGAGACTCACGATTCGACCAAGCTCTAAGTCAAAACCAACGAGACAGGACGTTCATCCTCGCGTATTTTTCAGATTTGCTTGCCGGCAGTTGGAAGCACGAGCCGCTCTACGGTCGTGATGCCCTCTTTTGTGCGAGGATGGCAATACCTTCGCGATTAACCTCCAGTAAGGACGAGGTACTCGACGTTGGAATGGAAGAATCCCTAGCGAACCCGCAGTTTGGCCTTCCGGTCGACGACGAGGCGAATTCGATACTCACAACTGGAGTATCCGATTTCGGCATTCTAGGCGCCTTCGCCTATCCGATATTGCTGACGATGCTGATAGGCGCTTTCGTTCGCCTCCTCAGCCGTAATCTGCCGGAAGCTATAAAGCTGATCGTTCTGCTCGCGCTGGTTAACATGATGCTTCAAACAGAGCTCTCCGGAAATCAGTACTTAGTATTTTGTCGCGACATTGTGATTCTTGCGCTATTACTGCTCCCGGTGAAGGGCTTCTCACGTCTTCGTCCGTCGCTCAATGAAGGTCTTACTAATCGCAAACTATTTGCCAGACTCACAGGAAAGCATGCGGCGTTTCGCAGCCTTGATGTGTGCCGGCCTGAATGACTTAGGCCACGACGCTCAAATCATTCGACCGTCAGAAATAGCCGGCCGACTTACCAGTAGATCGGCAAAGGTCTGGAAGTGGCTTGGCTACGTTGACAAGCTCATCCTGTTTCCGTTCGCGCTGAAAGCAGCCATCGAGTGGGCAGATGTCGTACATATCTGCGATCACTCTAACTCGCTTTACGTCCCCCGTTATTTTAAGCGGCGCCCTCACGTTGTTACTTGCCACGACATGCTAGCCGTTCGCTGTGCATACGGTGAAATACCGGAAAACCAGATTGGCTGGGCAGGGCGCCATCTGCAAAACCTCATTCTGAATGGTCTGCTACGGGCCCAAGAGATCGTTTGCGTCTCGGAGGCAACCAAGGCGGATCTACTTCGATTGAGTGGACTGCCCGAGACCCGAATCTCCCGGATTGATAACGGCCTCAACTATCCATATTCGCCAATGGACACGGACGAAGCTGCACTGCTTTCGAAACTTGGCGTGGGTTCTACTCAACCGTTTGTGCTCCACGTGGGAGGAAATCAGTGGTACAAGAATCGCCTAGGTGTCCTCCGCATTTTCTCCGCCTTGCGGCAGCACACGCCCGGACGAGACTTCAGGTTGGTGATGGTAGGCAAGCCGTGGACTCCCGAAATGCGTCAATTTGTGCTTCACCATCAATTGGAACGAGTTGTCGCGGAGCTAATCGAACCTACTGAGCAGGAGCTTCAGGCGCTGTACTCCACAGCCACCATGTTGCTCTTTCCATCTTTGCAAGAGGGTTTTGGATGGCCCATCATCGAAGCCCAGTCGTGCGGCTGCCCTGTTGTTACCTCGAACAGACCTCCAATGAATGTGATCGGAGGCGACGGCGCGATTTACATCGATCCGGATGACGTTAAATTAGCAGCCGTCACGATTGTCGGTAGCCTAAGCCGCCTACGCGAGACACGGGAAGCAGGTTTGCGCAACGCCGAACGGTTCAGCACGCCACGGATGATTTACGCTTATGCGGATCTGTACCGGAAGCTAGTAGAGACACCATCGCCAGGTGAACCAGGCCTTCCGGCGCCGCCGTTTGGGGAAGAAGACCTGGAGACAACTGGCCGAAGAGCGCAAGCGCAATCAATGGGCCGCTAGATGAAGATTCTCCACTCCATCGCCTCCGTTGATCCAGCGGGCGGCGGACCCATCGAAGGCGTGAAGCAACTGAGTTCAATGGCAAAGCTCGGGGGTCACGAGGTTGAAATCGTGTCGCTCGATGCGCCGGATGCTCCTTTTCTGAAGTCGTTCCCGCACGTCGTTCATCCACTCGGCCCAGGCCAGTTTACATACGGGTTCAGCAAGCGTTTCGTGCCATGGCTCCGTGCAAATGCGAGCAAATTTGACGTGATCGTGGTCAACGGGATTTGGCAGTATCAAAGCTTCGGCGTCTGGCGTGCTCTTCGGAGTTCTTCTACCCCGTACGTCGTCTTCACCCATGGCATGCTTGATCCTTGGTTCAAGCGCACCTACCCGTTGAAGCATCTGAAAAAGTGGCTCTACTGGCCGTGGGGCGATTATCGGGTGCTCCGTGATGCCGCGGCCGTTTTGTTTACCTGCGAAGAGGAGCGCCTCCTGGCTCGGCAGTCGTTCTGGCTGTACAAAGTGCAGGATCTGACAGTCAACTACGGTACTTCTGCTCCGGACAAAAGCGGGAACGCAACACAGGCGCAGTTCCTCCGGCGCTTTCCGGGGACAGGCGGCAAGCGTCTCGTCCTGTTCATGGGCCGGATCCACCCGAAGAAAGGTTGCGATCTCGTTATCAAGGCGTTTGCCCGCGTTCTCGGAAGCGAGAGAGATTGGCATCTGGTTCTTGCCGGGCCGGACCAGGTCGGCTGGAGATCCGAGTTGGACACGTTGGCCAACAGACTAGGGATCTCGGAACAAATCACCTGGACCGGCCTGGTCAGCGGGGATCTGAAATGGGGACTCTTCGAAGCAGCCGAGGTTCTTCTGCTGCCGTCTCACCAGGAGAACTTCGGCATAGTCGTCGCAGAGGCCCTCGCCTGCGGCTTGCCGGCCCTGATTTCGAACAAAGTAAATATCTGGCGCGAGATTGAAACCGACGGCGGAGGTCTGGTGGCGGGTGATGATTTGGACGGCGCGGCATCACTTCTGCGCACATGGCTAGCGATGCCGGATGACGCCAAGGCGAAGATGCGTGAGTCTGCGCGCGACTGTTTCAGAAGCAGATTCGAAATTCGTCGAGCAAGCAGCAGTCTCCTTAACATTCTGGCCGCAGTAGTTGAACAGAACAATAGCTTGAATTCGACAGCAATCCAGCTTACTTGAGCACGCCGTGATCGGAAGCCCTACGCTTCTTCCGGTGCTCTGAATTATAGACCGATGTATCCCGATATGTACCCTGGCGATCCACTGGACGGCGCGACCGCTCTTATGGACCCGGCCAGTATCGTCAACAGTCCACACCCGCTTCGCAACAAGGTCGCCCGTGCCCTCTGGAGTATTTGCAACGCGGTTCTCTATCGACCCAGCCCGAGAGTAGCCCACCGCTATCGAGTGCTGTTGCTGCGGTTGTTTGGGGCCCAAGTCGATTGGACAGCTCGGCCCTATTCGAAGTGTAAAATCTGGCTTCCGAAAAACCTCAAAATGTGTGCCTATAGCTGCCTGGCAGATGATGCTGATTGTTACAACGTGGCGCCGGTAACCATAGGCCCGTTTGCGACCGTTTCACAGTACGCATACCTCTGCTCAGCAAGTCACTACACCGATACCGCAGAGTTCTCTCTCTTTTCGAAGCCCATTCAAATTGAAGCAATGGCTTGGATAGCCGCACGTTCCTATGTAGGACCGGGCGTGACGGTGCACGAAGGCGCCGTGGTAGGTGCAAATGCCTGTGCATATAAGGATGTGCCTGCCTGGACCATTGTGGGCGGTAACCCGGCTCGCGCGATCGGCACCAGAAAGATCGAGCGCACCCGGGGGGAAACAGCAGGAATCGCGGTTGGCTGAAACCATGAGAGCTGGCCGATAGTTGCGACCCGAAGGCAGTCGAAGGGTCGAGAAAAGTCTGAGCTTAGCGCCCGCCCAGTGAGCCATCGAATCCTTGCCTCTGCGCTGTTCGTCATTGCTTCCGTCATCGTGATCGGATCGCTGGGACCATTCGACTTCAGGCAAGACTTTGGAGCGTTCCTGAGACACCCGCTGCCGTTGTTCGGGACTCTACACGTAACGCCGCACCGCCTCATTCACTTTGCGGCGTTCGGCACTCTGGGAATACTCGTCGTCCTTATCTCATCTCGTGCCTACCAGATGCTCCTCGGCCTGGCTGCGGTGATAATTCTCGGCCTCTCCATAGAATCCGTGCAATATCTTTTCTCAACGAATCCCTTTGAAACCTGGGACCTCTGGGACGATGCCTGCGCCGCCTGTCTAGGACATTTCTCGGCCGTCGCCGTTATTTATTGTGCGAACCCAAGAAGGCGATTCCAACTTCTGAAGCAGGGTAGAGAAATGCGGCCTGAATCAGCTCAGCTGGCCAAGGCCGCTGCAGGGGCGCGCGGTTCGCGCCGCTGACGCCAAGTTCCCGAAGCAGTCCAATCCATTCGCATATGCCGAAAGCCGTCCTCATCGATTACGGGTGCCACTCGTTTACCTACCGCTTGGCGACTCATCTGGACGATCTCGGCTTTCCGGTCCGCTACTTCGCAAACGGCTCTCTGGAGTCGCCGAACTTGAATGCCTTACCGGATTGGGCACGCACTCGGCCGCGGGTAGTCCGCAGCGTGCAATGCAGAAGGCCCTACGGCAAGCTAAATTTGCACAGCCGTCTTCGCGGCGAACTGGAATGGGCGGGACACTGCACTCGGGCGCTTGAGCAAGAGAATCCTTCCGCGGTGATAGCTTCCTGCGTACCGCTTGCGGCGGTGATGCGTATACAAGCCTGGGCAGGACGCCGCAATATACCGTTCATCTACTGGCTTCAGGATATACAAGGACGCGCCATCCACGATCTGCTTGGCCGCAAGCTGGGCCTGCCTGGTCGAGTTCTGGGCGCCTTCGCTTACATATGGGAGCAGCACCTTCTCGATAAGAGCCGCATGGTCATCACCATCGCCAACGGCCATGAACGCGAGTTGCCCGCTTCCGTGCGGCGCGAACAACGCTATCAGCTACTCGAAAATTGGGCCAATATCGAAGAGTTTCCGCAGCTGTCGAACGTCAATGACTGGAGCGTTCGCCACGGCCTCGACAAAACCCTGAACGTCGTCTATTCAGGCACGCTGGGCTTGAAGCACGATTTGGCCACTCTTCTGTCGCTTGCGTCCCGGTTTCGTAATCGCCCTGACCTCAGGGTGGTCGTCGTGAGTAGCGGCCAGGCAGCTGAATCGCTCCGTGCCGAAGCGTCGGCGAACGGCCTTTCTAACCTAATTGTTTTGCCCTTCCAGCCCTATGGCGACGTGCCGAAGGTGTTGGCTTCGGCTGCTGTCCTGATCGCTCCACTCGATGCCTCCGCCGGCTCCTTTTGCGTGCCATCGAAAATTTTGTCTTACTTATGCGCGGGCCGCCCCATTGTGATCGCGATTGATGCCAACAACAATGCTGCCAGGGCCATCGAAGACACTGGCGCAGGCTTTGTTGTCACGCCGGGTGACTCGAACGGGTTTGTGTCTGCGGTCGAAGGGCTGTTGAATGACGAACCCGCTCGCCTACGCGCCGGAAGGCTCGCGCGTGCCTATGCGGAAGAGGCGTTTTCTCTAGATCGCATCACCCACAGCTTTCTCAAAATCATGGCACGTAGCAATGTGTCTCTGGATTCCGGCTCCGTTTCGCCGCTTCAGACTGCCCTTGCCGCCACCGTCTAGGATCCGGCGGCCAAGCTTCCTTTTGCACGAGTTGTTCAAAAAGTCTCCAGGCAGTCTCTTCACCCCCCGCGAATCGCCAGTCAATCTTTAACTCAGGGCCACATATGGAAACCGACATCGCACACCCGTCGATTGCATTACCAGCCGAGTCGTTACCCGCCTCGATCGCCGTCAGTCGCCCGTTTGGAACCATTGCATGCGTCGCGGCTTCGGACATCCTCGCGATTATTCTTTCCATATTGGCGGCTTCGACCCTGAGAGATCTTGTGCTCTCAAGCTCAGAGCCGCCGCTTCCAGGAACCATTTCGGCCGCATTGATTCTGCTACTGTGCAGCCTCACGGCCTCGGGCCTATACTCCGGTGTCAGGGCAAATCCGGTGGAGGAGTTGCGCCGCTCTACCATGTCCGTCACTCTCGGCTACTTTGCGTTATGGTCGGCCACTTTCTTCCTGCATGACCTTTCGCCATCACGCTTGGTCTATGTCTTGGCGTACGTCATGACGGTCGTCTCTGTGCCTCTCTTCCGTTCCTGGACGCGCTCGATGTTTGCCAACCGCGGCTGGTGGGGAAGTCCGGTCGCCATCCTGGGCTATGGGGAAACAGGGAAGTTCGTTCACGAAACCCTTCGCAAAAACCCAGGCATCGGCCTCAAGCCCGTTGCCGTCTTGGACGACGATCCGGAGAAGTATGTTCACACGGCCCAAGGTCTCACTCGCGGCCCTCTCGCCCGCTGCTTGGAAATTGCTACCAGCGAACGCATTCCCTACGGCATCGTCTGCATGCCGAGCCTTTCCAGGCATGAACTACTGAACCTGATAGACCGCTACGGCCAGTCGTTCAGCCATCTCATCGTCATACCTAACCTGATCGGAATGACGTGTCTCGGAATCTGCACTCGCGAGGTGGGGGGCGTCATAGGTCTTGAGGTAACACAGCAACTGCTCCGGCCATCCTCACAGGTCGCCAAGCGGTTTCTCGATCTCGCCATTACCATCGCGCTCTCTCCGTTTGTGGCTCTCCTGGTGTTGCTTGCTGCCATCCTGATCACGCTTGAAGATGGCGGCCCCGCCTTCTACTCCCACGATCGGGTCGGGTTTCGCGGCGCTACCTTCAAAGCCTGGAAACTTCGCAGCATGATTAAGAACGGGGACGAGGTTTTGCGGGAATATCTCTTGAGCCACCCAGAAGAAGAAGCTCACTGGCGTTCCACGCAAAAGCTCAAGCGTGACCCGCGTCTGACTGCTGTCGGGCGCATCATCCGTAAGACCAGTATTGACGAATTGCCTCAGCTTTGGAATGTCCTGCGAGGTGAGATGAGCGTCGTCGGCCCTCGTCCCGTCTTAGAATGTCAGGTCGGCTTATACGGCCCGAGTTTCGAACTTTACAAGCAGGTCAGGCCCGGCATCACTGGCCTGTGGCAGATCTCCGGACGCAATCATCTCCCTTTCGCCGAACGGGTCAGGCTCGATAAGTACGTTATTCAGAACTGGTCTGTGTGGCTCGACCTGTATATTCTCGCTCGCACCGCCGGCGTGGTTCTAACCGCCGATGGCGCCTATTGACGCATCGCACTTCCAACCGAGAAGACATCGAGATCTAATTCATGCCGCATACCAGCGTACTTGCCAGCAATCACCCACATTCCGGGCGCTTCTCTATTCCAGTTTCTAATCCGCTGACGCGGGCAGTCTGGACGATCGTCATTGCTATTACCGTCGTAACGGAGGTGATGCCCATCCCGCTGATGCCGCCACTTCCCTTCTACTCGTATGTCGCGGTGAAGCTGATTTGTTTCTTCGCCCTCGGGTATCTGGCGCCTCTGGCTTTTTGGCGCTTTAACGCCCTGAATCGCGGCATCCTGCTCGCGGCCATATCCGCAACTGCAGTTGAGACGCTGCAGGGCTTGCTCCATCACGGCCATAGTTTTCACTGGTACGAACTTGTTGTCAAGCTGGTCGTCATCTTACTCGGTTTCGCATTGGCGCTTGATGCGCGCTACGAAGGCAAAATCTCCTTGGGCGTTTTTCACATCTGGCTCAAGAGCGACCATTTAGATTCGTGACTGCGCCTGCAATGGAACTGTCCGGCGTGCAGTTCTAAGAATAAGAAGTCAGGTTTACGCCGTCTTACTTGCAATTACCTAGATTTTTAAGTAATTGCCCTTCTAAACCACTCTAACGTTTGTTAACATCCATTTAAGTCAACTCAGGAGTTATCATGTCTTCGAGTCTTACCAAGACTTCTTCTCTCATCGCCGCCCTTATCGCTCTTCCGGTGCTTGGGCTTTCGGCGAGCTTTACCATCAACGGAGCCTGTGAAGCCGGCGCCTGCCCTGCCGTCGACACGCTTCAGCCTGGAACGTCATCGACCGGTTCCTTTGACATGACTTACACGTTAGGAAACACGGATAGTTACCGAGTCTTCGGAAGCTACCTAACTCAAAACTCATCCCCGAATGGCACCACCGGGATCACTGACGTTACGGCAGTATACCTGGGTAACTCATCAGGCAGCACCTCCCGAGCTGATTTGCTCACGATGGATCTCCTCCAGACCTACAACTATCTAGGATCACTGGACGGAACATACAAGGGCGACACGGGCGCACTCCTCAGCGGACCACTCGGAAATTTGAGCAGCTTCGACGCACAGGTTTACTACGATGGGCACGGCCTAGGCTTAATGGGACCCTTCTCCACGCCAGGCTCCTACTTTGCCACCTCAAGCGCTACACTAGCGGGTCTTACCGGCCCACTGTCGTTGGACTTCCGCGTCCATTTCAATTTTGGAGCCGGCTCGGGGAATGGAGCGACTATGTCAACCCTGACTCCCGAACCGAGTTCTATCGGCCTCTCCCTCGCGGCTCTGATTGGACTCGGGATTGGCGCCCTTCGTACCAGGAAGCCGTCTCACGGAATACTCTGAGAACAATTCGCACGCTGGAACACCGATAATTCTATAAACATTATTCTTGAAAGGTAGAACATGAAAAACGAAATGACTGATAAACCGAATAGCACTAGCGCCTCTTCTCCGGAGGGCTCGCTCGACCGCCGCGAAGTAGTCCAAAAATTGGGCAAATTCGCCGCCTACGCCGCTCCCTTCACTTTATTGGCTCGGACTAACAAGGCTCAAGCGGCAACTATGTGTGGCCCTTGCGCGACAGGCGCAGCCCCGCAGGCCCGTAAGCGTTAATCAGAGCGGCTGCGTTAAACGACGGGCGCCCGGTTGCCGGAACAGATTCTCCTGACGTGTCCGCGAGCAGCTTCTCTTTGGAGAATTTGAGTGCCGGGTGCCCGATCATCCCCGATTCGATTTGGGAATTTCCCATCGGAGATTCCCTCGTTGTAGCTCGTGCGGACGTGCAAGGGCTCTTCCTCCTGAACGCTTCTGCCCGCGTTATTTGGCGATTCCTCCGTTCGGAACTCCGCCGAGATGAGCTTATCGCGCGCTTCTCCAGCCACTTCGGTATTCCTTTGGAGCTGGCGGCTGACGACGTTGAGGCTACTCTACGTGACTGGTGCGCTGGGCTACTTGCATCCGAACGGAACACGTTGGAGCCCGTCGTCCTAAGTCTCCCTTCGCTGGGTACCGTCGGAAGCTTTAGCCAGGATTACCTTCTTAATAGCAGCCGCTTTCGCCTCGTCCTCGAAGACGAGGACCTGGTCGACGAGATTACCCCTCGCCTGAAGGTGCTCGAGACCCACTCCGGCCCTCCCGACGTCACCTTTTGTCTCGCCCGCCAGACAGATTCGATTGCTATTTTCAAAGGTGCAGACTGCATCGGAGTTGAGGAAACAGTGACGGCCGCCCGGGCTGTTCTGCTCCAGGAAATGGTCCGTGTATCCGGAACCGGAAGGGACTGGCTCACCATACTCCACGCCGGCGCTTACGGAACGCCTTCTCACTGCATTCTGCTAGCTGCCGCCAGCCACTCCGGCAAAAGCACGCTCGCTGCTGCCCTCATGCACAGCGGCCTGTCGCTCTTCTCAGACGACTCGGCCGCCATCGAGCGCGCCACCGGCAAGGTTGCCGCTATGCCGTTCGCGTTGATGCTCCGCGAAGGCAGCTGGCCCGTCTTGCAGTCGCGCTTTCCTGAGCTTCTGGATGCACCCGCCGTCTTACGCTATGGCCAGAACGTTCGTTTCTTGTCTCCCGTAATCGCTGAACCCGAGGCAGCCAGCGCCAGCGTGAAGAGCCTCGTCTTCATTGAATTCAAGCCCGGCGCTAAGACGACGCTTGTGACTGTCGGGGGCTTCGAACGGCTGCTCTTGCTTCAGGAGAGTGGCTTTTGGGTCCCTCACGATCGGGAAAGTATCGCGGATTTTCTTGCGTGGATTGCATCCCTACCCTCTTATTCGTTGACTTACTCAGATCTCAACGAAGCGGTCAAAGTCATCCGTGAACTAATCGATGCCGAGGCCTGACCGGTACTACAAATTCCTTTCCACATGCCTCAGCGGAACAGCGCAACCGCACCCGGAAGAACTCATCAGGGAGATCAACTCTCCGGATTGGGATTGGGAGCACTTGGTTCGCATCGCAGCGGGCGAGAAGGTACTTCCCACCTTATATGGCCGCATGCGCGAACTCGGTGTTGCGTCGCAATTGCCGGCCGACATATCCGAGTTCTTCTGCGCTCTTGAGGAACTCAGCTTCGAACGCAATCAGGCCATCTTGGCAGAGCTGGCCGCCGTAGGAACCCTGCTGAACAGCATCGGCATCGAACCGGTCTTATTAAAGGGATCGGCTTATCTTCTATCCGGAGTCTATTCCGATATCGCATCCCGCCTTCTGGCTGACATAGATCTTCTGGTTCCGTCCGCCGCACTCCTGAGCGTGGTTGACGTACTCCGAAGAAGTGGTTACGAAGAGGATTATAGAGACCCCTTCCCTTCGCTGTCCCACCACCACCCGATGCTTCGCCGCTCGAATGGCCCCGGACTGGAACTTCACCACACTCTCGGCCTTGGCGTCTGTCCGGCGATCCTCTCCGCCACGGAAATGCTCTCGAATTCGCAGCCTCACGAGTTTCGCGGAGCACGCTTTCGACTTCCCTCCCCCGCACATCTGGTCACTCACCAGATCATGCACTCCCAGGTGCACCATCACTACTCCGAGCGCATCTGGCCCTCACTCCGAACAATGTATGACCTGTCTCTGACGGCCAGTCACTTCGGTGACGCCATCAATTGGAGTAGCGTACAGGACCGCTTCCGGCAAAACAGGCGTTCGGCAATCTTCACCCTGCACCTGTCAATAATTAGAGACGTTCTTGGAACGGACGTACCGGGCGTAGCCATCAAGGGCGCCCTGACTCGGCTGCGATGGCATCGAAGAAAGGCTCTACGATCCTTTCCGGCTCTTCGCTGTCTGGACCCGGCCTATCTGTTCTCCTCCACAGTGCCTTGGCGTGTCGGTCGACTGCGACACATGCTCAAGGCTCCCGGAGGGATACGCCACGCATTGATGACACCGTTGCGGCGGAGCTTTTATCAACACCTGATGCAGGAACTGAAGCAGCTGCCGGGCAATCAGATCTTTGGAAATGACGGCTGAGGGAGGGAAATTGGTCGGGGCGCGGAGATTCGAACTCCGGACCTCCTGGTCCCGAACCAGAGAGTGACGAGGAGTCAGAGAGTTAACGGGATTAGTATGGGTTGTTCGCGGGATGTGCTTCATCGTTCTGATTAAGTTACTTAGGAAACGGTTCAACATGCTGGCGAGCAATCAAGAACAACGGATGGCTGCAGGGGTAGCCATAGTATCGACCATAGTGTAGGAAGGTCAGCGCACGTCTTTCAGGACGTCTTCTACGCTCTCCGGATGCTTCGCGATCACGGCGAGCAGAACGCGTGTAGGGGTGTCGGGCCGGACTCGCCCCTGCTCCCAGTTCCGTAATGTCGCCGGTGGAAACCCGAACTTAATCGCGAATTGTGTTTGGCTAAGGCCCATTCGCCGACGTACCTTTGAAACATCCACTTCGGGCACCTGCACGTGCGTGACTCGGACCGGAACGTCTTCGCCCTTCGACCAGGCGAGAGCCTCTTCCAGCCCTTCAATGATTCTTGCCCCGACTGACGGCGCCTTCTTCGTTATGGATCGGCCCCGCTTCTTCGCTTTCGTCATTTTGCTCCGCGCCCTCTCTGCGTTGAATAGCTATGAATGAGCGCCGGCACTAGTTTCGCCATCGCGTTCCGTTCGTCCTTGCTTAGGTTTGCCTTTTCGTTCTTGCCGTACATTGCGAGTAGAAAAATCGGCAGCGCCTCATTATGAAAGAAGTAGATCACCCGCGCACCCCCTCGTTTACCGACGCCCGGCAGAGCCCAACGCAGCTTTCTGACGCCGCCAGTCTCCGGAATCACATCGCCCGCCTCTGGATTTGCACCGATAAATTCGACAAGCTGCGCACGTTCGGTCTCCGGCATCAAACCGTCAGCATCCTTGAGAAACCGGACAGTTTCCACGACCGTCATCGGTAGACCCTGCACATACCAAGTATACGCTAAATGCGTATGCTGCAGAATGCGTTTCTAAATTCTGGCACCACCGGTGCGAGAATTTACGTCCAAATAACATAATTCAGTCGGGCTGATCGGGCCCGTCGGCATCACCCGAGGAACACCGGAGTAGCGGGGCTCAAACTGAGTTTCTTGCCGATCGGGTTGCGATGCGATTCCATGACTGCATGGCTATCGGGCATACCTCAGAGACAGCAAGCCGATGAACTGACTGGGACAGCTTCTGGCCGCTCATTCAGGAATAAGTCGGACCGCTTTCGCTGTTGCCCCCTTGTTTCCTTCAACGGGAGTGAATTCAACCGAACTGCCGATTCTCATCCGATCCCAGTCGCGACGATCAACCATATCTGATAGATGAAAGAAATATTCCAAATCGCCGCCTGCAATAAATCCGTAACCGTTGGTTTTTAGGGCCTGAACCTTTCCAAGCTCGCCGTGTTGTTGCGAGACGGGCTTTAGATTAGGTGAAGTTCCTCGAACCAGCGGTTGCGCCACGTCCTGCCGCTGGCCCCAAATCGAAATCAGCGAAGGAAGCGGGCGAAGGCGCTCATCTACAAGGCCCAGAAGCTTCAGACTCTCGGGAAGTTTTTCCTTGAATGGGCTGGCCTTGGAAAGCGCGGACACGACCCTGCGAACGGAAGCTCCGTCGAAAGTTATCGAACCCACCAATTTTAAGATCCCGATCAATTCGCTTCGGTACTGCTCTACCTGATCTGGCGGGCGGATCGCCCACCGGCGATCATCACGTTTCTTGACGCCGCCGCGTCGGTTCTCTACCGCGTTGTAGAGCACTCCCTTTCGACGAAGGCGCTCAACGAGCTTACGGAACTCATCGACGTCTGCGATTCCGATTGCCTTGATGATTTCGTTGGTAGAAAGCCGGCCGCCATCACGTCCCAGCAACACTACCCGCTGCTCGTCCCGGGAAAGCACATACGCAGCATACGCATTCAGCCATTCTTGATCCTTCGGCGAAAAAACGGACCGATGATGTAGAACGAGCTCGAAGCCAACGGAATCAGATTTGATCTCGGGTGGGACCAAGTCTCGCTCTCGCATAGTCGCAAAGATCCGAAGCATCCCTTCGCCTATCTCGCGCATGTAGCCAAGTTCTTTGAGCACCCTCGCAATATGTGCGTTTCTGGATTGGTGGCTTCTCTTGCCCGCCCGCAAATCTGAGACTGACACGGAAGACAATAGTCCGCCAGGGCTGTGGACTTCCATCCGGTCATCGAAAACCAAGATCTCAATACCCTTTCCTTCAGCGCTGTAGTCCCTGTGCGCCACTGCATTTATCAGAGCCTCTTGGCAGGCGTCGTCGGGATATACAAGGCTCTCAGCGAATATCCCGGACTCGACCAAACGGGTTCGCGCTAAGTACGGACGCAAAGTATCCCACGCGACTTCCAAAATCCGAAGAATGTTCCCGCGGACAATGTGGTCCTCGCGAGCGCTGATGTTGTAATCCTTTCCCACTCCCAAGGTCGTTCCGGCGACTCTGGCGATCCTCACCTGACAGCGTGGGTGGAATTTGTTCACGTCGCGGGCGAATAGGAGAACTGCACTTCTCCGCATTACAAGCCCTTCGTTACGATAATCAGCAAGATCCACATATTGCAAAAACTTCTCGGAAGACTGCCCGCCCGCGATCCTCTTGGAAACTTTCTCGAGTAACTCTCCATCGAGGTCAGCTACGCGTGCGCCGTCAAGAAACTCCCGGTCATATTCCCGCGAGGCCCTCTCGAGTCGGGTGTACTGAATCTCCTCCGCGGGTACTGGTCGATTTTCCTTGTCGAAACGTTGCAGGCATCTTCCGTCCGACGTCAGATGCACGCGGGCGGTGCTCTTCGAAATCTGGAAATAGAGAATAGGAGCGCCATTCTGGCTAAATCTCACGATGGTGGGATTCGGTAGCGGCGTGTCTTTGTGGACGTGGGTCTGAGGAGCCTCGACCATAGCTTGAATCAGTTCATCTTTGTGAGGAATGCCAGTGATACTCCCGTCGTCCTCAACGCCTACGAAGAGTTCCCCGCCATCAGCATTGGCAAACGACACCAGCGTCTCGCCGATGTCGCGGCAGACTGCTTTAACTTCCCGGCCTTTGGCGGGCTGAGTACTCCGATCAAGCGCGCTCTTAAACTCGCGAAACTGACTTTCGCCCTGTTCCACATCGGACGCGAGTCGCTCGGACAATCTGAGAAGTTCCGGAGATGAGCTATCAGGCATATGTAAGACGGTGATTTCGGCCGTTTTACTGACGCCCTCAGTTTATGACCGCTGGCCTACTACTGTACTGTACTGGGTCGGTACTGTCGCACCGCTGCCGGTTCGGCAGCGTTCCGCAGTCCTTCTTATGGGCACCAGTGGCGGCAACGTCAGTTCCGCCTTATGGCTTCAGCACCTGACGCGCGACGCTCTTGGCGACTTCCCACATCATCTTCGCGTCTTCGCTGGTGATGCTGACGCCGTGAGAGTGCTCCTTCTGCGGATGGATGTAGTTACGATAGTCGCGGACGACCTCTCCGATGTCTTTTGTCGTCCTGGAGATCCAGCGCAATTCGTGGGCGACGTCTATGAAGTTCTTCAGTCCCCATTCGTTCAGCTTCAGCGTGGCTCCGGACTTGTCCTTCGGCGCAGTGCTCGCTTTGAAGACCGGGCTCTTGTCGGTCAGCGCGTTGATCCTCGCAAGGAGCAACCCTTCGAGGATGCCGCCAATCATCACGGTCGCGGCCAGGGGAGCGTTCGCATCGAGGCACCGCACGCACTCCTGCCATCGGTTTTCGAGGATGGCTTGCATCTTCGAATCGGCCACGAGCGAAGAGAACTGCGGCGGTGCATCGTTTGTCGCAGACGGCAAACTGGCAGAAGGCATCGCGGACAGACGGACTGCCTGAGTCGCTTGCAATTGAGACAGGGACTTGCCGAGACGCTTCGCCCACGACAGACACCTTGCGCGGGTGGTCGCTCGGTTGCTCGCCGTCAACAGGGCCTGGTAACTGGAATCGACTTCCTGGACATCGTCTTGTCCCAGCGCATCCATTAAGCTCGCCCGGTGGCTGTTGAACCACGCGTACGAGACAGCTTTGATGAGCTGACGTTCGTCGTCAGATCTTACCTGGACAGAACCGTGCTTCTGAAGGACTTTGCGAAGGCGATTCGATTCGTCGATCGCCGAGTCAAGAGAGCGTTGAGCGGCAGTCACCGCTCACTCCTTTTTCGCTCTCTTTGCCGCCGACCTTTTGGGCACAGCCTTCGTCGCTTTCGCGGATTTCTTCCGTGCACCTTTGCTCCCGGATCGCGGGTTCGAGTTGCTGTCGCCCGGTAGCGTCATAGCGACTAAGTTCTCCCCAACGGTATTGATCGAGAAAGAGCCCGGTTCCTCGCCCCTGTCGAGCAGTCCCAATTGGTGCGCATTTCGGAGAGTTTGTCCGGGATTGGCAAGCCTCTCGCGTCCTGCTTTTCGGCATGCCTCTTGAAGGTCGTCTTTCGAGATCGCCCCCTTCTTGTCGGCCTGCGGTGCCTCGAACTGGAAGTAGTAGGCAACCGTGGCCGCAAACTGGACATCACTCCGAGGACCCTTCGCCGCCACGAACGACTTGATGTCCTGCGAATGCACGGCACCCGATCCGCCTGTATCCGTCTGAGGCGCGTGCCGAGGGGTGTGCTCGGAACGCGGGTGCGATTGCGACGGACCCGACTGCTGAAAAGGCTCGGGAAGTCCCACCTTTTCCGCTACCCAGCGGATGATGCGCAGCTGATCCTTCGCCTCGAAGCCACTAATGGCATCGACAACCGCCCGCACAGCTTCGAGGTCGTCCGTGGGCTTGCTCACCAAAATACGATCTTAGCTTGTTGTAAAACATTGCCAAGCGTTATTGTTGGTGTCCCTACCGCAGCAACGAACGAATTAACCATGGCTGTTCCGGGACCCGACGCGAGCCTTCAGCGACTATGGCAATACTATGGCTACCTTTCGCTTTGATCGCGGCAAACACCGAATACAGCTAAGTTATTTGAAATTAATCGGTAGAGAGGAGTTCCGCCCTCCGAGTTCCTTGGGAACGGCCCAGGAGCTCGGAGGGGAAGAGGCTATAACTTGTTGCAAGATTGGTCGGGGCGCGGAGATTCGAACTCCGGACCTCCTGGTCCCGAACCAGGCGCTCTACCAGGCTGAGCCACGCCCCGAACTTCTCTAGTCTAGCAAGCGCACGGCCCGCTTAGTTGACCTTCCTCAACTCTTCCGCTAAGCCGTTGATGCCCTTCCTTCGATAGACATCCGCCAGCCGCTGCTGCTCCGGGGACGTCGCGAGTTCACGCCGTAATATAGGATCACTGGTCGCTTCCTCGATATCTACGCGCGTCGGGATCCACAATTTACCGTCGGCAAACTCCACATCACCGACAAACGCCAGCAACGCGCCGATCACCATCGGCTGTCCCGTTGGATGAGAAAACCGCAGCGTACCAGCTTCCCGCATAGTGCCCATCTGGATTGGCGCCAGTTGCAAAGACGACGGCACGTATCCGGCAACGAACTCTCTACCCCTCTCATCCCGCACAATCCAGCCCATCTCGATGCTTCGAACGCTCTTCTGCGACGTGTTCTTCACCTCGATTTGCGGCGCTCTTACCTCGTTGCCGGAAATACGAGCTGCCCCACCCATCGACTGAACGGGCGAGCTCTTAAACGAAACAGAACCCACGTTGACCGCTTGTTCGCGCAGCGATGACGCACGTCCATTCTGCAGTAGCTCGAATCCAAGCTGCTGTGGATTGAAATCTTGCAGGCCGAAGTTCAAATCCTCCCGCAATTGCGCTACTCTTCCGCTCTGCAACAGTGTTGCTAAGTAACGGCGGTCCCGCCTTGCTTCAAGCTCATACACGATCAACGCCCGCCTAGACCCGACCCTATCCGGGCCATACGCGGACAGATCTTTGAAGAGCGCGCAATCCAGTGCGACCTGAACAGCCGCGCCTGCGCTTTTCCCGACGTTGAACGGCCGCAGCAACTCCATGTCGATTCGAACCGGGAACACCTCTCCCGGTTCGATGTCCAGACTCGGAACTGTGACGGATCCCTTACCCGACGGCGTGAGATCTTGCGCTTCCACCCGAAGGGTCAATCCGGAGATTACCTTCTGGCCGATGTTGCGAAGCAACAGGGACGCGTGTAGATCAAGCGCCATGGACACGCCCTTCACGCGTACGGTGCTCGGTCCCAAGTCGACAGATACGGGCAGAACCGGTGAGTCATGCGGGAACTCTACGTCGATCCATCGTGCTGCATCCGCCGCAAAGGCCCCCACGGACGCGGTCAGTGCGAGAAGCGCCACCGCGAACAGTCGTTTTGAGCTATTGCCCATAGACGTTCGTGATAGTCACCTGACCGGTTTGTTCATCGACGTAACGGGCCTCCACGGCAGAGCTGCCCGATAGCGTCACGAGTGCCGAAGGCGGGTGCATGATCGTCAACGTCGTGCCCTGGGAGCGCACCGCTATCCCCTCGGGCGTGCTGCGTACCACGGTGCCTGTGGCTTCCGCTGGCTCCAGGCCAACCATGCGGCGAAGCGATGTGGCCAGGTGATCGGTCTGTTCCTTTGGGATATGCGTAATCCATCCCGCCACAAACAACCCGGCCATCCCGGTGATGAAGGCGCCACGCCACAGGAACACCCCGCCCCGCCTCACCTTGTCGACGCAGCGGGCCGCCGCCACTCCCACCGCTACGTTCCCCAGCATCTCCCGCTCAATCCGATTCCAATCTGCAATCGCTTCGAACCCAGTGAGAGTTTCCGCGTTTGCCTCGCGCCTCAACTCTGCTCTCGCGGATCGAAACAGTGCGACCTGCTGCTCACATTCCACGCAGCGCCGGAGGTGACGCGCCACCCCGAATCGTATGGACCATTGCAAGTCCGCACTCAAAAAGAGACACAGAGTTTGCGGGCTGGGATGTATCTGCGCGGCAGCGTTTCCAAATCTCATAAGGACTTCCTCGCCTCGAGATAACGCTTGAATTTAATACGCGCGTTTGCGATATGCGAGCGCACCGTCGCCATGGAGCAGTTCATCTGCGCAGCCACCTGTTCAGCCGGTAAATCTTCTACATCGCGCAGCAAAAGAGCCATTCGTTCCCGCTCCGTTAGACTGGCCAATCCACCATCCAGGTGCAGCTTTCGCTCACCTCGCAGCAGCCATTGTTCAGGAGTGTCGCCCGGCGCCCTTCGCGTCTCCGCCAACTCACTTACATCGGTGTAAGTGAACTTCTTCTTGCGGCGTAGATAGTCAATCGCCGTATTGGCAGCGATGCGCGACAACCAGGGCGCCGTCTTCTCCAAATCCTTTACTTGCGATTGCCTCTGCAGCGCCTTGATGAACGTCTCCTGAGTCAAATCCTGCGCGTCGTCAACATTGCCCACTATGCGATAGATGAGCAGAAAGATTCGCCGCAAATTCTGCTGAACGAACTGTGTTTGAAGATCGGAGGCGCTATGCAGCTGGGAGTCGGAAACCGGAGGCAGAGGATCGCTCACGAGTTCCTCCCGGTCATCGCCAAGCGCCGGGCTAAACCCGCTTGCCCTTTGACGCGCGCAGCTACTCTTTTCCCGTTGCATTCTCCTACAAAGAGAAGACGAGAACCGTCGGGAAACGTGCAAGACGGCCGAGGCATCAGCGTTATCTTTAAGTCTATATGAGAGCTGTGGCTGTGATCGGCATTGGAAAAACCGCTTTCGGAGCGTTTCCGGAGCGTGATTTGCGGTCGCTGGCGGTGGAAGCTGTCCACAACGCACTGCGGGACGCGAATGTCCCCGCATCAGCCGCCCAAGCTTTTTACTTAGGGAATTTTGCCGGGCCTTCTTTTGTAGGACAGAACCACTTAGCGCCTTACGTAGGAACCGCCGCAGGCTTCGAAGGCATTCCGTGTACTCGTATTGAGGATGCTTGTGCCTCAAGCGGTTCGGCATTCTTCCATGCTTGGCAGAGTGTTGCGGCGGGCATTTACGACATGGTTGTAGTGGGCGGAGTTGAAAAGATGACTTCGCAAAATACGCCGCGTGTCACTGAAATCCTTGCTGGGGCGGGAGACATGTCGAGCGAGGGCCGCGCCGGTGCGACTTTCCCCGCTCTATTCGCCATGATTGCCCGCCGCCATATGCATGAATACGGCACCACGCGGGAACAGCTGGCCGCCATTTCGGTAAAGAATCACGCGAATGGCGCCAAGAACCCGCATGCCCACATGCGCAAGGTGATTACTTTAGAACAGGCGCTCGCGGGCAAGCCGGTTTCGGAACCCTTGACGGTCTACGATTGCTCCCTCATTAGCGACGGCGCTGCCGCGGTTGTCCTTGCTCCGGTCGATCAGGCGCACCGTTACACATCGCGGTTTGCGCGCGTCCTCAGCGTGGCCCAGACATCCGACCACGTGGCGCTCGATTCTAAACGTGACATCACCTATTTTCCAGCCGTGAAGCTTGCCGCCGAACAGGCATACACGATGGCGGGCATTGGGCCGAAAGATATACAGCTGGCTGAGCTTCATGACTGTTTCACCATCGCAGAACTTGTTGCCAGCGAGGACTTAGGTTTCGTAGCCAAGGGAGAAGGCGGCCCGTTCGCCGCAGCCGGTTGTTCGGCCATCACGGGTTCACTGCCAATCAACACCAGCGGTGGGCTCAAGTCGAAGGGCCATCCAGTAGGGGCCACCGGTGTGGGCCAAATCTGCGATGTGATTATGCAACTGCGCGGTGACGCAGGCGAGCGGCAGGCCGCTCGCCACGCCATCGGGCTCGCTCAAAATCTGGGTGGATCGGGCGCCACTTGCGTCGTCAGTATCTTAGGAGCAGTCTGAATGCCGTCACCTGAATCGCGCGACGGAATTGTCTATACCGACACTATTGTTCATTCACCACCTGAGCGGTATGCCTCCGACGCGCCGTATCAACTCGCTATTGTCGATCTCGACAGCGGCGAGCGCCTCACCGCGCGAATCCTGGGTCGTGAGCCGAGCGAAAGAGCACACATTGGTGAGCGCGTGCTCTTTGTCGAGCAGCGCGATGGCGTTTCCTATTACCGCAAGACAACGGAGCCGTTGGCAGAGATCACGCCTCCTCCTGCGCGTCCGCTGGTCTGATCAGTGCGCCCCTTCGACGGGTCCGCGTGCCTTTACCTTCTTCAAGCACCAAACAATAGGAACGCAGCAGAAGCAGGCGAGTGCCATATATCGAAAGTCGTCTACGTATGACCACAGCTGAGCTTGCCTGTCCAGAATCCGTTGTACTTGACCAAGTGCCTGCTGGTGCGCCGTAACCCGGCCGGAAAGAGCAGAAAAGAGGTTCTGGAATTGGCTCAAGCCCTGCTGTACCCTAGGCAGACTGGGCGCTAAGTTCCGGGAAAGTTCCGTCCGATGCAGTTGCTCATGCCGAGCCAGAAGCGTCTGTGCGACCGAGATCCCGATGCTGCCGCCTATGTTTCGCATCAGATTGTAGAGGCCGCTACCGTTTCCGACACTCTGCGGTTTCAGGCTGCTGAGCGTGGTTACGGAAAGCGGAACAAACACAAGTCCAAGCGAAAATCCACTAATGACAATGGGCCAGATTAACGACCAAGGAGAGATCTGCAAAGTGATTGTGCCCCACGCCAGGCTGCAGAAAGCAAAAATGATGAAGCCGGTTGAAACCAGTATCCGTGTATCTATCCGAGCGACTAAAAGACCGACCAACGGCATAGCCACAATGGAGCCAAGGCCACGCGGCGATACCACCAAGCCAGCTCCCCAGGCGGAGTAATCCATCAAAGACTGATAGTAAAGCGGCAGTATAGTCACGGCGGAGTAAATGGCCGCCCCAAACATGAAGATCAGGATGCAGCCGAAGGTGAAGTTACGGTTCCTGAAGATCGACAGGTCAACCAAGGTGTTCTCGCGGGTGAGCTGCGAGTACAGGAACCCACCGAGCGTAAAGAGCATAATGATGAAGGTCCAGCGAACCCAAGTCGCGCCAAACCAATCATCCTGCTGCCCGCGGTCCAGAATAATCTGCATGCAGCCTAACCCAACAGCCAGCAGTCCGAATCCAATACTATCCAGCTTGCCCGGCTTGGCGTTGGTTATATACGGTGGGTCCTTCACGTACCGCATGATCAGGAATATGGCGAGAACTCCAATGGGAATGTTTATGTAAAACGCCCATCGCCAGGAGAATGTGTCGGTGAGCCAGCCGCCAAGTGTAGGCCCCAGAACCGGGGCAACCACCACGCCCAATCCAAACATGCCCATCGCCATACCGCGTTTCTCTGGCGGAAAACTCTCCGTAATGATGGCTTGAGAGAGAGGCTGCAGCGCGCCTCCGCCCGCTCCCTGAATTAAACGAGCAATCAGGATCATTAGCAGACTGGTCGCCGCGCCGCAAACGAACGATGCAGCCGTGAAGATAACTATCGAGGTAATGAGGAACCGTTTGCGGCCAAATCGCAGCGAAAACCACGCACTCGCCGGCAGTATCACCGCGTTCGACAGCAAGTAAAACGTTAATACATAAGTGGCTTCATCGTAAGAAGCCGACAAACTTCCCGCGATGTACGGGATACAAACCGCGGCTATGGAAGTATCGATCACCTCCATGAACGCCGGCAGAATCACGGCCATCGCGATCAGCCACGGGTTTACGCCAGGAGGACGGTTTTCAGCTGAAGTGTCTTTCTCGTTAGCCATGCACCCGCGTTTGTGTCGGCCGCTCTCTTCGCGCCCTGCCCATCAGATACAGTCAGCCCGTTGTGAGTTTCGCAATTGAGCTCAGAAGGTGAAACGAAATATTCAACCGCCCAAAAAGCGATGCTCAATGCCTCCACTTATCTCACGAAGCCCAACTTTTTCAAGTCCGGCTCCGGTAAGGGCTCATTGAATTGTGCTTGCGCGAACGTTTCTTTCACTTGACCGTCGACCAGCGCCACTCCGAAGGGCGGATCGACAAAAGTGAACGCTTTTCGTAGTTTTGCCGTCTCGGTGCTTGTCGCCGCTTTCAAATGCGTGTCCTGCAAGAAGTCCGGCGCGAACTGAGGATCGTGCGTTGGGATGCCAATGGTTTTTGTGTCGCCCCAATTCAATTTCGACATGAAGCGCGCGGCGGCAATGCAGTGCGTGCACTCTGGATCGTAGAAGTAGAGGAAGACCTTCCCGTTCGTAAGGTTCTGGGGCTTGCCGTCGACCACCAGCGGGTTCGGAACCTGTATATTGTGCCGCGACGTCGCATTCATTCCGAAGCTCACTGCCGCCAGCACACTCAGCGATAGAAACGCCATGACCGGCGTTCGCAAGGCGCGCACTCGCGTCGACCACCAATAAGCTGCCAACCCCATCAGCAACATGATGCCGTCGCCTACAAAGAAGCCCGGCCCTACCGCTCTCTTGATGAGGGGAAAGCAGCTGCATTCATGTCCCACCAACACCTTGTAGTAATAGGCCATCCAGCAGAGAAAAAAGACGATCAGCGCCGACCCCAGCAAACCACCCAAGCGGCGGAATTGCGGAACAAATAAAAGCAACGCAGCCAACAACTCTAACGTGCCAAGCGAGGCAGCGCCAAGCGGACCCAAGCCGGCAGGAACTTGCGCCTGTTCCAGCACCTCGCCCGTCTGAAATGGGCTTAGCACCTTCCACGCGCCGGACGCCAAAAAGATCAGCCCCAGCAGAACCGCCGAGACCATTGCCACCGTTCGCCCCCACCCCGGTGTCCGTTCTGTTATGCCTTCCATGGATTGTATTCTTAATTGTTACGCAAACCCCAAGAGCTCTTCAATCCACTCTCAAATTGACAGCCGCCGCATACACCCTCTCGCTGTGTCTGACAGCAATGTCCGCAAGCGCTGCATCCGACGCAAAGAAAATCGAGTCGCAGGTGAAGCGTATCACCCAGGCGGCAATTCTGATCGATACTCACAACGATATCCCCAGCTTTACCGTGGAAGGCGCGAATATCGGCAACGCCCCGAAAAACCACACCGACATTCCGAGGCTGCGGCAGGGCGGGGTGGGCGCCGTTTTCTTTTCCGTCTACGTGGCGGCGACCTATGTAGACGGGAACCATTCCGCCAATCGTACTCTGCAGATGATTGACACCGTTCAGCACGACATTGTCGATCGTTACCCTAAGGACTTCCTGCCGGCGCTCACGGCTGAGGACATCGGGAAAGCGCATCGGCAGCACAAGATCGCCGCGCTGATGGGCATTGAGGGTGGTCACGCCATTGAAGACAGTCCCCGTCTGCTGCGCGATTACTACCGGTTGGGTGTGCGTTACATGACCCTGACCCATTGGAATACCAACAACTGGGCTGATTCATCCGGCGACATCAATAAACCGGAAGTCCAACACCATAACGGCCTCACACCGCACGGCAAAGAGATCGTGCGCGAGATGAACCGCTTGGGCATGATGGTTGACATCTCGCACACTGCGGATAAGACTTTCTACGACGCGCTCGAAACCAGCCGGGCGCCTCTTATTGCATCGCACTCTGCATGCCGCGCCGTGACGAATGTTCCGCGCAATATGACGGACGACATGATTAAGGCTCTCGCGCAAAAAGGGGGCGTCATCCAAATCAACATATATTGCCGATTTGTGTCGCAGAAGGCCGCCGATGCTCCGGAAGGCGCCCCGGTTAGCGCGACCCTCGCCGACGTTGTCGCGCACATTGATCACGTTCGGCAAATCGCCGGGGTAGACGCCATCGGCATCGGTACCGATTTTGACGGCATCACTTGTGCGCCCACGGGCCTCGAAGATGTATCCAAATTCCCAAACCTCACGCGTGCCCTTCTCGAAAACGGCTACTCACCTGCCGACGTCAGAAAGATCTACGGTGGCAATACGCTTCGCGTCATGCGTCAAGTTGAGAAGGTGTCCGCTCAGATGAAATCCGAAGGCCAGCCTTAATTGCCTCCTCTTGGCAAGCCCTGCGCCGCCATCCTCAGATTTCGCAGCCACGCCCGCATTCTTCCTTATTCGTGGCGCTGCAGGACTATGCTGACAGAGATGACTAAACAACAATTGCTTGAGCAGATTGTGGGAACAACCGGCCTGTCAAGACCTGATGTCGAACGCGTCTATGAAGCCTTCATTGAGAAAACGTCCGGCGCCTTGGTAGCAGGAGAGAAAGTCGAGCTGCGCGGTCTAGGCATTTTTGAGCCGAAGGAGACCAAAGCCCGCACTGGCCGGAATCCCGCGACGGGAGCAAGTATCGAAATCGCTGCCAGCCGGAAAGCGACATTTCGACCAAGCAAAGAGCTGAAGGATCGCTTGGCAGGCACACGGCGCGAAACCCCAGAGACTGAACAAACCCCTAAGTGAATCAGTAGCCCTATTCTGATGCCGATGGTCAGGATGAGCAAAAGCTCAACCGGCCGTTCTGCTTCTATTCGGCGTCTTTCATAGTGGGATGCTTGCGCATTGGCTTTAAGATCTCCTCAAGAAGATCAGGCGCGTGCTCCTTGCGTACCAGATGGGGATACTTCTCGCCTCCGTGATAATCGAGTTTGACCGTCTTAAAAAAGCCCGTATTTTCAACGATCAATTCAATAGGCTGCGTATTGTTCTGCGCATCTCGAATGGCTTGATGCAGCAACTCGTCGGTCGCCGCACGCCCATTCACCGCCACGATTTTCATCGCCGGTCCCAGTCCCGCATGGTACGCAAGCGAGCCCATCAGCACATCGGAGATCGTGCTATCGCTACCCACGTGCATGCCCAGCGAGTACCAGGTATTAACACCCCGATCGCGCGCCTCTTCGGCGTGAACGTAGTCATTCGCTTGGCTTGTATATTCCAGCCGGTAGCCGCCGGTTGCAATCCCGCCGAGCGGTGCGTGCGGCGCCTTCGAAGTGAGCCGCTCGTGAAGGAAACTGGCCCAATCATGAGCCTGAATCGTATTCAGGTCTGCCACCACGTCTTCAAACGTGTAGGGCAACACCTGCGGCGGCGTGTTGCCGCCCACCCCGAGAAACCGCGCGCAGAAATCGTTCAGTGACTTCTTGCCATGCGACAAGCTTCGAATGGTAGTGTCGACGTCGAGCCAGACCAGTTCACCCTCCGGATAGTAGTCGACCGAGAGCCGCCAGTTGTCCCACTGTTCGCTCGCTGAGTATAAGGTTTGCGCGGACGTTGCTGTATCTTGCAGATCGCGCCAGGTACGTCCCGGCCGGTGATCCAATTCTGCCGCAGAAGCGGCTAAGTAAGACCGGTATTGTTCATTCGTCCACAGACCGCTACGCACTGCCAGCACGTTTCCCAGATACTGCGTCAGCCCCTCGTACACCCAAAGCAACTCGCCCTTCATCGGCTGTTGATAGTCGGACGTGACCAGGCCCGCCGGCCGGCGATATTTCCCGTTCCAGGAGTGTGTAAACTCGTGCGGAAGCAAATCCGCCGAAAGCATGTTCGAATCGTCATCCAGAAATGTCCGCGCCTCCACCCGGTCATCGCTCGATTGATGGTGTTCCAGCCCGAAGTGCGCAACATTGTCACTGAGTGTCAGCAGAAAGTGGTAGCTGTCGTAGTGTCGTGACGCGTAAAGTAGCCCGGTCTCGCGAACAAGATTGCTGAACGCGTTCATCTCTTGAGTGCTCACCTTCAGATCTTCCGGCCCATCGGCTGCCATATCGAGGTAATGTTTGGGCGTAATCTCTGGGGCAAGCGGCATCTCCTTAAAGAAGCGACCCGCCAGAACCGGCGAATCGACCAGCATGGTCAACGGCGCCGCCCCGAAATGCGTCATATTACCGTTTGTACTTCGCGGTGTGAGCGCCGTTCCGAACTTCCAGCCATCGGGAAGAGTCAGCGATGGCTCGAACGTCACGTTCGATGCAGCCGCACCGGCCGGGTAAAGTACCACTTCATTCCAATTCGCGACGCACAGGTTCGCGCTTGTCGACGCGCCGGCAGAGAAGCCACTTGCCGCGGCTGTCGCCAGAAAGTCCACCTTCACGTTTAGTGTTCGCACGCCGGCCGGTACATTCAGGTGAAACTCAAACATTTTGACGTCGTCCCGCTGCCACGCCAGCGTTTCTCCGTTTGCGGAAAAAACCAGGCCTGCGAGATTGTCGATGGGACCGGTGGGGCTATGCTCGCCGGGTATCCACTGCGGATAGACCAACGTGAGCGGGCCGGGCCGAACTGGGATTGAAAGTTGCGCATGCAAAAGCTTCCGGGGGGCGTCAGTCAGATCAAGGGAAACAGTGATTGGCGCGCTTCCTTGAGCGAACGCGCACACTGTCCAGACACATGGCAGCAGCCAAAAGGGTTTGCGGTGAAACAACTTCCATCATAAGGGCGTGAGGAGGCAGCCCGTCCGGCTGGCAAAAATAGAACGGGTTCGGTACTATAGAAGAGTTCGGATCGTCTTCCGTATGGCCGTCCGTGCGTCCGGGGGTTTTATTCCTTAAGGGATGCACGTGCCGGAATCGCAACCCAACCGAAAAGGCTTTGATTTTTATGTACGCTGTGATTGAAACAGGCGGGAAGCAGTACCGTGTAGCGCCTGGCCAGACCGTCCAGGTGGACACGCTCGCTGGTGACGTCGGTGCTGATGTAGAGTTTGATCGCGTTCTGGCAATTTCCAACGCATCGAACGAATTAGTCTTGGGAGATGTACTGAGAAGCGCGCGCGTCCGCGGCAAGATCTCCTCTCACGGCCGCGCCGACAAGATTATTGTGTTTAAGTTCAAACGTAAAAAGCAGTATAAGCGCACGATTGGCCATCGCCAGAATTACACGCGCGTCGAAGTGCAGGAGATTTTGGCTTAGCTCGCGCTAGCCGCTTCAGGAGTTGTCATGGCACATAAAAAGGGATTAGGCAGTTCCAAGAACGGGCGCGATTCAAATTCACAGCGGCTCGGCATCAAAATATTTTCGGGCCAGTTCGTGACAGGCGGGTCCATCATCGTTCGCCAGCGTGGCACGCGATATAAACCGGGGAAGAACGTCGGGCTGGGCAAGGACGACACCTTGTTCGCTACCGTGCCTGGTACCGTCGAGTTTCGGGACCGCGGCCGGCTGGGTAAGTTCGTGAACGTGCTCGCCGCGCAAGCCTAGCGCTCGGTCGATAAGAACACATTCGCTCGGCTCCTCTCCTCACTCCAGAGCCGCGTAGGCTCATGTGTATATCATTCCGACGTGTTGTTTATAGACGAAGTTATTATTTCCGTGAAGGCTGGCGACGGCGGCAACGGCTGTCTCGCGTTTCGGCGTGAGAAGTTTGTGCCGCGCGGCGGCCCCAGCGGTGGGGACGGAGGACGTGGCGGCGACGTGACGTTTGTCGCCAGCGAACACCATAACACTCTCCTCCATTTCCGCTTTAATCCTGAGCACACAGCGGAGCGCGGCCGCCACGGTGAGGGCAGCAATAGGACGGGCCGCGAAGGAAACAGCATAGAACTTCCCGTACCCGTCGGCACCGCTGTCTACAACGCCGAAACGAACGAGCAGCTTTTCGATTTCACGGCGGCCGAACAGCGATTCCTGGTGGCGCACGGCGGTCGCGGCGGCCGCGGCAACGCCCGCTTCGCCACCTCTACTCATCAGGCGCCTACCGAACATGACGACGGAAAGCCTGGCGACTCATTCAAGCTGCGTTTAGTGTTGAAACTGCTCGCCGATGTCGCACTTGTCGGATTTCCTAACGCCGGTAAATCAACTCTGATTTCTCGCCTCTCGGCGGCAAAGCCCAAGATCGCCGATTATCCATTTACTACCCTTGAACCCAATCTCGGCGTCGTAGCCGCCGGCGACCGCACCTTTGTTCTTGCCGACATTCCCGGCCTCATAGAGGGTGCCCACGAAGGCCATGGATTGGGCATCCAATTTCTACGTCACGTCGAGCGCACGCGATTGCTCGTGCACCTGGTCGATGTCTCCGATTTCAGTGGCCGCGACCCAGCTCACGACTTTGATGTCATCCTTCAGGAGCTCGCCAGCTTCAGTGAGGAGTTGCCCACCAAGCCGATGATCGTGGTTGCCTCCAAAATCGATGCCTGTCAAGACGTGTCGCGCATTCAGGCAGTCGAGCAAAAAGCCGCAGCGCACGGGCTGCCGTTTTACTCCATCTCAAGCGCCACAGGCAGCGGTATCGAAGAGCTTCGCTTCGCCATGAGCGCTCAACTCTTCCATGAGCCTGAGAACGCTACAATTTCAGTCGGAAGCTAAACTCTGCCGGTGCAGGGCCCGGTCTTCAAAACCGGCGTGCGGCACTTTCGTTGTCGCGGGTGGGTTCGACTCCCATTAGCTTCCGTAAGTCAATTTTTTTCAACCAGCCCAAATTCGAAAATAGGCAAACTGAATGTTGCCAGCGTCTTTCGGATGTATGAGGGGCTAATCGGAATGCACTCGCCTGTGACGAACTCCCCGTGTCCAACAAGAACTCGGCGGCAGGAATCATATATTTGCGATGCCGATAGTATGCATCAGGCAACTAGCGGGCCTCACGACAGTCTCACGACACGAACCCTTGTGTCCCGTGTCGTATTGGACAGAGGACAAGACGGCCCCAAAGTCAGTAACGTACTGGTTCTCCGACAGCAGTTCCGCTGTTCGAGCACGACAGTCCAAGACCACCTCAAGGCGTAATGCGATCTCAGATCTATGCCGAGGCAGGGCTGACATGATGCGGCCAATCGACCACCAAGCAACGTCACCAGAGCCGCTGCGTCTACGTTCATCGCCTCGGGTACTGGCCCACGTTCTGGAGGACAAGCCGTTCGGCAACACGCTCGGCTTGATTCAGCCGGAGAAGACGTGCGGTGACCTCGCCCTCGCGCGTAAGCGGTTCAATGATTCCACCGGAAATACGGAAATGGTCCATCCACTGATTCAATCGCGGATGAAACAATCGAACCAGTTCCCCTGTCCCAGCATCAATGGCCGCTATATCGGAACCTTTGTGGCGGTTGCAAAAAATGCAGCAGAGCGCCAGGTTGTCGAGAGTGGAGCCGCCGCCGTGTTTCCGACTTACAATGTGATCCAGTTGATGAGCGAAGGCTGACCGGGCTTCTGGGAAAAGACAATATTCGCAACGAAACTGCGCACGAGTGAGGACTTCACGTCGTAGATTGTCGGGCAGCTCACGAGGCACGCGCTAGGATCTGTTCGGCACGAGCTTTTGCCACGCGAAGGATATGTTCGAGGTGGAAGAAATGATCCAATTCGGCCTGCTCGTCTGGAGCTAAGCAATCTTCCTTTGCGCGCCTAATTAACTGCTCTACCCGCTGCTGGGCCTCAGCGGAAGGACGAAAAGCAATGACTTGCTCCGGTGTTGTTCCCCCGGCAATGAAGTCGATCAGCTCCAGGTAGGCGGGGTGAGCGGCACTCATGTCTATTCCTAGAGTAGCGCCAATGCCCCAGCAAGGAAGCTGAAAAAGAAGAGCCTCGTAAGTGTTTCCGTTTCCACGTCGCTTGCCTGGCTGTCACGCAAAGGTGGGCCGAATCAAAAGCCTATTCGTAAACATTCTGCCCCTTCTGCTGGCAGCTATGGGTGACATGAGGTAACACACACCAGCAAAAGCGGCAATCACCGCCATTTCTGCAACATTGATTTGAAAGAGAGTTCCTGCCAACAAACGAGCTTCACTCTTCCGACTCCCATTAGCTTCCGCCAACTGTGAAGAATAAATCTCGATCAAGCCGGCATTCGGCTGCTAGACTTAATTTCCTATTTAGTTGAGCCGGAGATATGAATGATCACTAGCGTAGTGGCCGATCCTGCGGCACACGCCAACTTCCTGTGGCGCAACGGGCAGCTGGTTCCGTGGGAAGAAGCGAATGTCCACGTGAGTGCCGTGGGTCACGCCTCGGTCGCGGCCGTCTTTGAAGGCCTGAAAGCCTACTGGAACGCAGACGAACAGCAACTGTATTGCTTTCGCCTCCCAGAACACATGGGCCGACTTCTCTCATCGGCCCGGCTGGCTCGCGTGAAATGTTCCTGGACTGAAGAGCAGCTGATAGAGGCCGTCGTCCAGCTACTAGAAGCCAACCACACTCGCCAGGATACATACATCCGCCCCTGGCTTTTCGCAGCAGGGTTGATACGCGATCAGATGGTTCCCGCCAACATCGACACTGAACTCGTCATAGATACTTGGCCTTTCACGGCAGCCGCCGCTGACCGGAACTGTAGTGCTGGTATCAGCAGTTGGATGCGAATTTCCGAACGTCTTATGCCGCCCCGCATCAAAGCGTTTTCGAATTACAGCAATGGACGGCTTGGAACGATTGAGGCGCAATTGAATGGGTACGATTGTCCTATCTTTCTGAATGAGAGCGGAATGGTGACGGAGAGCGCCGGCGCCTGTATTGCGGTGGTACGAAAAGGAACGGTCTACACGCCTCCGCTTTCGGCCGGAATACTCGACAGTCTGACGCGTGCCACCTTGCTCACGATTCTTCCCGAGAACGGCATACCCGTCCGTGAGATGGACCTGACTCGCACCGACCTGTATCTTGCCGACGAAGCCTTCTTCATGGGCACCGGTTGGGAGGTGCTTCCCATTCGTCAGGTAGATGGGCTCGCCTATGCCGCTGGTGCGCCCGGGCCGATTACGACTCAGATAGCGACAAAGTATCTGCAAATTGTAAGAGGGAAGAGCCCGGCGCACCGCGCATGGCTTACTCCAGTGTGGGCCGGTTCGCTCGCGGAGGCGCCGGAGCCGGCTCGTGAAGTGGTTCAGGCAACCTACTGACTTGTTGCGCCCTGATTAGCCCCTTGAGCTGAACTAATCTCACCTGTCCGTCCCCACCGGGCTATTGATAACAAGGAAATCCGGCGAATCCAAGTCACTACTGCTTCTGAATCAATTAGCAGCAACAAATAACCTCCATCGTTCGTCACTTCATATATGGCTAGTCTTCCTCACGCGGGACGGACACCATCGCCACCCGGCGCGGGAGCATTATTCCCAGGCTCTTTGACGCGTTAAATGACGAAGTCTCCTACAATTCGGCTGCTGCTAGGCTTGCTGGTAACGCTTGCGGCTGTGACCGGGTTTTCTTGGTATGCCTTGTCTCAGCTGCATAAACTTCGCACTCTGCAAACGGAAATTATCGATCTCAACCGGCACGATTCTCTCCTTCTGCTCCGCGTTCAGAACGACATCAATACCGTCGGCCTACAGCTGCGCGATATGACACAAACGCCTGAAAGCATAGGCATCGGAACCTATCGCGGACAATTCTCCGTCCTACGCAGTGATCTTGAGGACGCCATCAGAGCCGAAGCCAAGCTAACGCCCGTGACACGCCGGCACGACAAGCAAGCAAGGTTAGTAAGTTCGCTCACTCAGTTCTGGAAGACTTCTGATCAGGTGTTTCGACAGGCGGCTGCGGGAAATGACTTCGCGGCCCGTGCCCTCATCTCGACAGAGCTTGCTGTTCAGCAATCGATGCTGGCGACTCAAGTGTCTTATCTGCTTGAGCGCGACACCGAAGCCGAACAACGGGCGGACCAAACGGTCGCCGCTATATACGACGGGGTAGAGCAGAATATATACGCGTTTCTCACCGCCATAATGCTGGCTATCCTCGTCACCAGTCTCTACCTCATCTACTCCAACCGTGTCCTCTTTGCCAAGCTCGAATCCATGTCGCGACAGCGGCGAGTGCTTGCTGCCAAATTGATCACCGTGCAGGAAGAGGTTCTTCGTTCCGTGTCGCGGGAGCTTCACGATGAGTTTGGTCAGATCTTGACGGCGGTCGGCGCCATGCTGCTGCGAGCTGAGCGGAAAGGCGTACCGCCCGATTCGCCGCTGCGTACGGAGTTGAGCGAAGTTCGCCAGATCACGCATAACACCCTGGAGAAGATGCGAAGTCTTTCGCAAATGCTGCATCCCGCCGTCCTTGATGACTACGGCCTTGCCAAGGGCATCGAATGGTACACCGAGGTGTTTGAGCGCCAGACCGGCATCGACACTGCATCACGCGTATACGGCGAGGCGGTTCGCATCACCGGACAACCTGCCATTCACTGCTTCCGCATTGTGCAGGAAGCGCTTAACAATGCCGCCAAACATTCCGGCGCGAAACGAGCGGAAGTAGAGATGCTCTTTGCGCCCGGAACATTGACTGTCAGCGTAAAGGATTTCGGACGCGGCATGGCGCCTCCAAAGAAAGGCAGCACCCCAGGCCTTGGACTCATCGCCATGCGTGAGCGCGCGGAGCTTATCGGCGCTCAGTTGCGCATATCGTCGGTTCCTAATGTAGGCGCCACCGTCACACTCAGCATGCCGGTGCAGCAATACGAGCCGGCACTTGAAACCCCAGAACACCAAAAGTTGGATGAAGTAATCAGCGCTCACTCATGACTCAAGAAATAACAGTTTTGCTTGTGGACGATCACAGCCTGGTACGCCGTGGCTTTCGTCGCATTCTCGAAGATGAAGAAGGTATGAAGGTCGTAGGCGAAGCGAGCAATGGCGTGGAAGCCATCCGAACTGCTTATGAGCTGAAGCCTAACGTCGTCGTAATGGACCTGTCCATGCCCGAACTCGACGGCGTGCAGGCCACTAAGGAAATCGTCAAGCATCTACCGGGCACCGAGGTATTGGTCCTCAGCATGCACGCCGACGATAACTACGTGCGTAATGCACTCGACGCCGGCGCCAAGGGATACCTTCTCAAAAGCGCTATTGATGTGGACTTGGTTGGCGCCATACGGTCTGTCTCTCAAGGTAAACGCTACATCGGCCCCGGCTTGAAGTACGTCGCACACCAGCAGGATGATGAGTTGAACAGGCTAACAGGAAGAGAGAAGCAGGTTCTGCAGCTAATCGCACAAGGAAAGTCGAACAAAGAGATCGCTACCCTGCTCGAATTAAGTGTAAACACCGTGTCCGTTCACCGCGCCAATTTGATGGAGAAGATGAACATCCATCGCACGGCGGAACTGGTACTCTTCGCCATTCGGAAAGGACTCGTGGCGCCGCAGTAAATGCGGCTGACCACGAGTTCCAAACCGGTCTACTGAACCTTCTTAGCCGCCTTGGCGTCGTCAGCGGCCTTTTTTTGTGCCTGCAACTCGCGCGCCTTGGCGAATTTCTTTTGGAAGCGGTCGACGCGACCTTCCGTGTCAACAAGCTTCTGACGGCCAGTGAAGAACGGATGGCAAGCGGCACAGATTTCCACGCGCAAATCTCCCTTATGAGTGGAGCGCGTACGGAATGTAGATGCGCACGCGCAAGTTACATTCACTTCGTTATAGGCGGGATGAATCCCAGCTTTCATGGTGGACTCCTTTCAAAGACGGTGGGGTAATCAACATCTTAGCATGGTAGACGCACATTGTGCGCAAAAACCCCGGTTACCGCGCTAGACAAGCGTGGTAACCGGGGTTTTACTAAGGGCTTACAGCTATTACTCTAGCTACGTTACGCGCGACGGGCGACCGGTCCACTGGAACCTTGGCCTCGTCACTAAACGAAACCTGAACGTACGAATGGCGACTTTAAGAGTCGGCCACCTCGCGCGTGGATTGTATGCTACAGTCACTACCAGAATTCATTCGACTGGACCACCTCCTTTTTTAGTGATGTCTCCATTGTAGGATTACGTCCGGATCGTGTCAACGAATAGCAGCACTCTGCAGCAAAATTTTCAGTCAAATCGCCTCGCGCGGGAGTGGGTAAGCGGTTTCCTCCTGCTAGGACTCCTGGTCAGCCTTCTAGGATCTCTCCTGATTGCCTGGCAATATCACATCAATACCGATCCCCAGCTGATCGGGCTTCATTTCCTCGCGCTCAACGCCGGCTACGTGGCTGCCGTCGCCATCGCCAAGCGGCTGCTCTATCGCGTCTCCATTCGCGTCCTTGCCTTGTGCGCTTGTGCTATCGGCTTTGCCAGCCTTCTCGCCTTGTCCGCCCTGGTGCCCCCGGTGGCGCCCCTCTGGCGTATGGTCGGGCTCGCCTTCATAGGCGCGGCGGCCGGAGCTCTCGCAACGGCCCTGCTTTACCTCTTAGCCCCCTACTTTGCCGCGGCGCCTGCCGCCATGGTGAATCTCACGGGAGTATTATTTTGCTGGGGCTGCTTGCTTTCCACCCTCATCGTGAGCATTACGTACTTCGCCGGCTCGGTCCAGATCGAAACAGGGTTGTTGGCGATTGTCCCTCTCATCTACTTCATCATTTACGCCTTCAACAAGCTTCCTGTGGCCCGCCAACCCGTGCAGGCCCGTGAAGAGGAAACGCGGCATCGCAACACATTAAGAGATGTCCGCAGCATCGGAGCTGCGCTTTTTGCCCTACTCCTCTTCTTTCAGTTTGGCAACGAATGGGCCATCGCCGGATGGCTGCCGCTGTTCCTTATACACCGCCTCGGCATTAACCCTGTTTGGGCTATCTTCACCCTCGCCGGCTATTTCCTCGCACTCATGATCGGACGCCTGGCAGCACAGCCCCTGCTGGCCTCCGTCAATCACAAGCGGTTGCTGCTGGTGAGCACCGTTTTGGCGATGCTCGGTTATCTCCTCCTCAGCTTCACTGCCTCCGTCGCCGGGGCCTGGGTCGCCGTCCTCGTCATCGGCGCTGGCTTCGCCCCCATCTATCCGCTCATCGCCGAATCCCTTGACGACCGCTTTTCGTACCACCCCGGTTTTTATAACGGCATCTTTTCCATCGCTATCACCGGCGCCATGTGCGCCCCCTGGCTCCTGGGCTATGTTGATAGTGCTCTCGGTATCCGGTACGTCATGCTCCTGCCGGCCTTCGGATCTCTCGCCGTATTCGTGCTGGCGCTGCTGATCATGCTTGAATCGAACTTGATGACAGATAAGACGACTAAGAAGCCTCTCATGAGCGTGGCCGGCGCCGGAAAAAGTTAGCCCATTGTTCGCCCGGCTTGCATTCAGTCTCCTGCTGGGATCCAGCATCTTCGGCGCCGCGTCAGACAGCGTCCCGCCCGCCGTCGCGTCGCTCATTCAGCGTTCGCTCGCCGTGCAACGCGGCAGGATCGGGTTCCAGTTTGTTGATGTGCAAAGCGGACAGATCCTCGCCGAACTGAACTCCGCCAACTTCCTCACACCCGCTTCCAACACCAAGCTCTATACCACCGCACTCGCACTCGTTCGCCTCGGGCCCAATTACAAATTTCAAACCGAGCTGCGAACCACCAGCCCTTGGACTCCCGGGCAGGCCACTGTTTCCGGCCTGCAACTCATTGGCGGCGGCGATCCCAACTTGTCAGGGCGCGTGCTGCCCTACGCCCTCCACTCTGTAGACACGGATCCGCTTGCCGCGTTCAAGGAGCTCGCTTCTAAGCTGGCCGCCGCGGGAGTTCGCCGCATTGACGGAGACGTCACCGGCGTGGCAACTCGATACCCGGGCGACCTCTATCCCGATGGATGGACCCTTGATGACGCCATCTACGGTTACGGCGCCCCAGTGAGCGCTCTTACTCTCAACGACAACGCGATTTCCCTCACCGTCAGCCCCACCGCCGAAGGTGAACTGGCGGACGTCGCACTGCAACCCTCCACAGGCCACTTCATAATCCTGAACGAAGTCACCACGAATATCTCCAGCAAAACGGACATTCATGTCACTCGCCATCCGGGCAGCAGTGAACTTGTGCTCTGGGGAACTATTGGCACAACGCAGAACGCATGGCGCGAGGACGTAGCCATCGACGACCCCGCGCTCTTCGCGGCAGAAGCGCTGATCGACGCCTTAGAAGAGCAACAAATTACGGTCCGCGGCGGCGCTCGATCACAGTACACCGAATCGAGCGAAGCCTCGACCAGCCCCAGCCCGGCTGCCTCAAGCTCCGGCACACTGCTCGCTGTTCACGATTCCGCACCGCTTTGGGAAGATCTCGAAATCATCAATAAGGTTAGTCAGAACCTTCACGCCGAAATGCTGTTGCGGGAAGTGGCGCATTGTTCCGGAGGCGCCGCTACGCTCGCAGCCGGCGCCGCCGAGCGTGAGGCATTTCTGCGGCAGATCGGCATCACTCACGATGGCTCAGGCTTTGCGCTCGACGATGCGTCCGGCCTGGCGCGCCAGGATCTCACCACTCCCCAATCGACAGTCGCTCTGCTGCGCTACATGTGGCAGCGTCCCGAACACGACGTGTGGCTCCAATCTCTGCCCATCGGCGGATTGGACGGCTCGCTTGAACACCGCTTCCGAAACGTAAGTGGCGCCGAACGAGTGCACGCAAAGACCGGCTCCATCTCGCACGTCAACGCCCTTAGTGGCTACATCGAAACCAACCGCCACCGCTGGCGGGCCTTCTCAGTCATGGTCAACGCCACCGCCGGCCCCGACGCAGAGGTGCGCAGCTTCATTGACCAACTTTGCGCGCTTTTCCTTAACGAGTAGTCCTTCTGCATGGAAATTGAGTTCCGCGAATTCGGTATCTATCTTCCTGAAATCGATCTCTGGCTTGACAGCACGGATCCGTGCCCCGCCACCTGGATCTCGCACGGCCATAGCGACCATGCACGCGGTTGCCACGGCAAAGTCATCGGCACATCCACTACTTTGCGCTTCTATCGCATGCGCTTGTGGCTGACAGATCAGCAACCGGAACCGCAGCCGCTCCCCCTCAACTTTGGAGAAAGCATGGAATGGAACGGCGCGCTCCTCTCTGCCTTTCCCGCCAGTCACATCCTGGGCGCGGCTCAACTGCTGATCGAATTCAAAGGCGAGCGCGTCGTCTACACCGGCGACATCAAGCTGCGCGCTCCTCTCTGCGGCGAGACTACCCAACCTGTTGCCTGTGATCGCTTAATCGTCGAATCCACCTTCGGTTTGCCCATCTACAGGCTCTTGCATCGCGAACCGGCCATCGAACAGATCCTCACATTTGCGCGAACTTGTCTCAAGGACGGCGCCATCCCAGCTTTCATCGGCTATCCGCTCGGCCGTGGTCAGGAGATCGTCCACGTTCTTTGCCAGGCAGGGATCGCAACCGCGGTACATGGGGCTATTGCCAAGTTCATCCCCGCGTATGAGGAGAGCGGCTACTGCTTCCCGGGCTGGGAGCCTTACGCTGCCAAGCAAACCGCCGGCAAGGCTCTCGTCGTTGTACCCACTCACGGCAACGTTCTTGAAGCCAGCGGCAAGAACATCCGGTTCGCCTATGTTTCCGGCTGGGCAGCGCTCGACAACGCGCGCTCGCGCAGCGGCGCCGAGCAACTGATCCCCTATTCCGATCACGCCGACTTTGACGAACTGCTAGCGCTGGTGAAGCATTCCGGCGCCAAACACATTGACGTTGTGCACGGCTACACCGTCCCCTTCGTGCACGTATTGCAAACGCGCGGCTACTCTGCTGCGGCGCCACACCGCGCCGGCGCACGCACCAACATTGAGGCTGAAGGTTGAAGGGAATGAAGATCGATGGACCAGCTCGCAATCGTTTGTGAGCAGATCGCGAGCGTCGCCGGCCGCCTGCGCAAGATTTCCATTCTCGCGGATTACCTCCGCACCTTGACCGACGACGATCTCGCCCTGGCAGTACAGTTCCTAAGTGGCGGGCCGGCGGCCGAAGCAGCTGCCAACCACAGCCTCTTCCAAGTCCAGGCGAAAACCAAGCTCTCTATCGGCTACAGCATTCTGCGTGACGCCCTGCAAACCTCGACGGGATGGGATTCGGAAACTCTCAATGTCTGCTACGCGGAAGTCGGCGATTGCGGCGAAGCAGCAGGACTATTGCTGCGCGGCGTCAGTGCCGAAAACCCGCTCTCGCTGCGCGAGGCTGACGACATCTACCAACAGCTCTTCCGCGCCCGCACCACCGCGCGTAAACGCGAACTGCTGATCTCGGTGTTCAAAACTTTCAAGCCTCTCACCATTAAGTATGTAATCAAAGTCATCACGCGCGGCTTGCGCATTGGACTCATGGCAAAAATGGTAGAGGAAGCCGTCGCCTCGGCTTGCGATGTTTCGCCCGAAGCCATTCGGGATGCTAACAACCGGCTCGGTGATTTAGCACGTGTCGCTCTCGCCGCGCGCCATGGCGAACTCGCCTCGATCGAAGCGCGCCTGTTCCATCCCATGGAGTTTATGCTGGCGAAACCCCTCGAGCGCTTGGAAGACCTCGCGTCGCCCCCGGACTGGCTGGTCGAAGACAAATACGACGGTATCCGCTCCCAGGTGCACTTCGATTCCGGCCACGTGCGGATCTATTCCCGCGGCATGGAGGAGGTCACCACCGCCTTTCCGGAACTCGCCCGCGCCTTCGTGCACTTCACAGGCAAAGCCCTGCTGGACGGAGAGATCCTCGCCTGGCGCGATAACCGTGCGCTCAGCTTCAATGTCCTGCAACAACGCCTTGCGCGCAAAACCGTTCGCGCCACCTTGATGGCAGAAGTGCCGGTCGTATTCATGGCTTACGACATGCTCCTCCGTGATGGAAAGGTACTGTTTCAGCAGCCACTGGAGGAACGCCGCCGTTCTCTCGCCGAACTCTTTGAGGCCCAGACCTTGCCGCTCATGCTCTCTCCCGAGCATCGCGTCACTACGCACGCCGAGTTAGACGCGCTCTTCTTGGAAGCTCGCGCCCGTGGCAATGAAGGCCTGCTGCTGAAACGCCGCGGCAGTCATTACGAGCCGGGCAAGCGCGGCGGCGCCTGGCAGAAGCTCAAACGCCCCTACGGCACACTGGATGTGGTAATCACTTCCGCCGAACAGGGCAGCGGCCGGCGTGCCACCGTCTTTTCCGACTACACCTTCGCCGTGCGCTCCGAAACCGGATTTGTCAATGTCGGAAAAGCCTATTCCGGATTGACCGACACTGAAGTGAAGGAGCTAACAAAGATTCTGCGCGCTGCTTCCACAGACCGCTTCGGCCCTGTCATGGTGGTTCGTCCCGAAGTCGTGCTTGAAGTTGCTTTCGACGGCGTTCAGAAAAGCGCCCGCCACAAGAGTGGGTACGCTCTTCGCTTTCCACGCATCTTACGCTGGCGTCCGGACAAAAAACCACAGGATTGTGATGATCTCGCAAGAGTCGAAACCCTCTACCAAGCGTCGCTCCAATAAAGCAGCGGGCACCGGCGCAGATCCACAAAAGGAAGTCCCGCAGAGCGAGATCCTAGGATCACTTCATCCCGCTCTCGCTTCCTGGTTTACCTCCCACTACCCTGCCCTAAGCGAAATTCAGATTCGTTCCCTGCCCCATACCATCGCTCGCGAAAACACGCTCGTGCTCGCCCCCACCGGCAGCGGCAAAACCTTCGCGGCGTTCCTCTCCGTGCTTTCTCAACTTGCCACGCGCGCCGGCTCAAACAAGTTGCCCAACGCTGTATGTGCCATCTACGTCTCCCCGCTCAAAGCGCTCGACAACGATATCCATCGCAATCTCGCTCCGGCGCTCGAGGCCGTGAACGCAGCCTTGCCGCCTCTTCAGCAAATTCGCATGGACGTGCGAACCGGTGATACAGCTCAGCAGGATCGCAATCGCCAGCGCCGCACACGTCCGCACCTCATCCTCACCACCCCCGAAACCTTAAGCTCCGTTCTCTCGCAGTCCGCCTGGCGCGAAACCGGCTTTGACCCCGACACCGTCATCGTTGATGAAATTCATTCCTTTGCCGAAGGCAAACGCGGATCTCTGCTCGCACTTTGCCTGGAGCGCTTGGAACACCGTGTCGGCCGCCCTCTTCAGCGCATCGGCGTTTCCGCCACCGCCTGGCCCATCGACGCCATTCAGCGGCTCCTCTGCGGCGGCCGCCCATGCTCGGTGGCACGCGCCGACTTCCGCAAATCCCACCGCCTTGAAGTCGTTGCTCCCCCACCCGGCGCCTGGCTTCCACCCGCCGGGCACAATCCCTTTCGCATCGCTCCCACCGTCGCAACTCTCGTCGAGCAAGCCCAGTGCAGCCTCATCTTCCTCACCACTCGCTCCGGCGTAGAGCGGCTCGGCCTTGCCTTGAAGATCCTGTTGCCGCCTCTGGATGAAAAAATCGCCGTTCATCACGGCTCTGTGAACCGTGAGTCGCGCAGCGAAATCGAAGATGGTCTCAAGACCGGTTATTGGCGTGCCGTGGTCGCCTCCAGCAGCTTGGAGCTGGGTGTCGATTTCTCTAGCGTCGACCAGGTTCTATTGATCGGCACGCCCCGCGGCGTCAGTCGCGCCCTCCAGCGCCTCGGTCGAAGCGGCCATAGAATCAACGGCGTGGCGCAAGGCGCTTTGGTCCCCATGAGCCTTCCCGATCTGGTCGAGTGCGTCGCATTACGCGAAGCCGCGCGCGAAGGACGCCTCGATGCTCTGCGTATTCCCGGCGCACCTCTTGACGTGTTGGCGCAAGTACTGCTCGGCATGAGCATCGAACAGGAATGGCTCGTCGACGAAGCCTTTGAACTGGTGAAGCGCGCCGGCCCCTACCAGCATCTCGACCGTCAGGATTTTGATGACGTCATTCAATATTTAGCCGGTCACGGCAAAGTTCTTGGCCCTTACGGAACCTACGGCAAAATCGTGCTCCACGACGGTAAGTTCCATGTCGCCGACGCGAAAACCGCGCGCACCTACTACATGAATGTGGGCGTCATCAGCACCGACTACGAAATGAAGATCATCTCCTCTCGTAACCGCCACCTCGGCGCCGTCGAGGAATCATTTATCGCGGGCCTTCAGCCGAATGAGGCCTTCATCATGGCCGGCAAGCCCGTACGCGTCAAGCAGGTTCATCAGAATACTGCTGTCGTCGAACCGGCCCAAGGGGAGCAAGTGAAAACGCCGCGTTGGATGGGCAACAAAATGCCCATGACCGCTCAACTCGCCCAAGAGGAATTAAAGCTTCGGCGCGAATTGCGCGCCACGTGGGAACAAGGAGGAGCAGCCGCTTGCGCCCACCATCTGCGCGAGACATACGCGGTCGACGCAAACGTAGCTACGCGCATTGCCGGCTTCATTTCCCAGCATTCACGCGCCATGCCCGTCCCCACAGATTCGCCAATCCTCGCGGAGCGCGTTGTAAACGGCAGAAACATGCTCATCCTTGTCCACGTCGTGGCGGGGCGCGCCGTCAATCGCTCCCTCGCCTGGGTAACCGGTGCGCGCATTGCAGCCGGACGCAGTGTAGTCGCCAACTTCGACGATCACAGTTTCCTGCTGTCTCTCGATTCGCGAGTGAAAGTCGACGCCGATATTCTGCGCCAAGCCTTCAACCCTCACCACTGGATGGAGGATCTCCGGGCCACGCTCTCCACCACGGAGACGTTGGGCACCTCGTTCCGTCACATCGCCGAGATTGGCCAGCTTCTGCCTCGTCGCACTCTGCGCGGTAACGTTTCCGCACGCGCCGCCACTTGGAACGGTAGCCTTCTCTACAAAACTCTCTTGGAGCATGAGCCCGATCATCCGCTTGTCCGTGAAGCCGTCCGCGAAGTTCTCGAAGACCAGTGCGACGCACCTCGCGCCTTTGAAGAGTCGGCGCGCATTTACGACACTCCTCTCGAAATCTACGACCTGCCCCGTCCGTCTCCTTTCGGTCTGCCCTTGTTTGCTGCCTTCAGTCGAGAAGTTTTGGTCGCCCCTGATCCCGATCGCGCGCTCGACGACCTTGTCGCTGCCTTATATGGCGAATGGGGAACTGACAGTGAGTCAGCGCTGGCTTGCGGCAGTCATGAGGCGCCCTTACCCTGAACGCCTATTTGCCCATGATGGTACGTCTTTTTGCACTGGACAGAGCGCAAAGGTCGGATACGAGCGAAAGTGCACGTTAAGGCTGATCCTGCGCGGCATGGTAGATTCGCAAGACTTCAATACTCTTTTCTCTAACGCGATATACCGCCAAATAGGGCAGCGGGGTAAATGAGAGTTCTCGCGTTCCGTCTTCACGCCCTAAGCGACCCCGCTGCGGCCAGCGCTTCAGCGAAGCGATGGCCTCATACAGTTTGCGCAGCGTGGGCTGGCGATATTGAGGATCGTGATCTTTGAGGTATTCGTGGATATGCTCAAGGTCCGCCGCAGCGGCCGGCGTCCAGCGGATACGCATTTACGACCGAAGCATCTGCGCGAGTCGGACTTCCATTTCTTCTTCTTCGATGAACTCGCCCCGATCCGCTTGTGCCATTCCCTCTCGGACCGCAGCACGAAAGCGGGCATCATCCTGAAGCAGACGCAACGCCGCATTTTTTACCAAGCGCTCCGCGTCGGTACCTTCGTTGGTGGCAATCTGGGCAAGCTGCGCTTCCTGCTCGGGCGTGAAATGTACTTCCATCGCTTCCAGGGTACGGGAAACTCTACTGTGAGGCAAGGACCAGGGCTACTGTGTCGGCGCCAACGGGGAAATGCGTCAGCCTGTCGCTTGAGTTCACCGCACTGCACCGCTTCTTGTTGCTGCGCCCAGCGGAGAGTGGGGCAAGGGCGGATAGAGGCGCTCCGCCTCTATCCAATATCTCGACTTCGGAATAACTGCAGGCGGTCGCCGCGTTTACGACTTCTACAATGTTTAAGGCCGCAATTACCTCCGCCATATGCAGCTTAATGAGGCTTCATCTATCAAGATTCTCCGAAAGGAATTTACTCCGCGCGGAGAGCCTTCATTGGGTCTACTGCCGACGCTCGTCTGGCGGGCAGCAAGCCGGCAACCAAGGCTACCGCAGTGAGTGTCAGGCCCGCTGATGCGAGGATGAGCGGGTCGGTGGCAGATACTCCAAAGAGAATACTTTTCACAAATCTGCTCATTGCCAACGTTGCCGCAAACCCTATGGCGCAACCCATTCCAGCTAGTACCGCAGCTTCTCTCAATATCATGGAAAGAACCTGGCCTCGTTGCGCTCCCAAAGCGACGCGGATGCCCAGTTCAGCGGTGCGCCTGGTGACGTGGAATGACATGAGGCCATAGAGTCCGGCTGAGGCAATTAAAACTGCCACCCCGCCGAAGAACAAAGTCAGCATCGCCGTAAGCCGTTGCACCGTAAGATAACTGTCCAGGCGCTCCTCTACTGTCATCGTCCGAAGCGAGTATTGCCGACCCAAGGAGCTAACGGCCTGCTCTACAGCTGTTTTGAGGCTACCCGCGTCCACCGTTGTACGAATATCCATGATGGGTTCGGCACTGTGATAGCCACTTACAATTGGGCGGTAGATTGCCATAGGATGAACGCTCTCTACTTTCCAGAGGCTAGCGCTATTTACTACACCGACGACGTTCAGCTTCTCTAAGTAGGTGTGAGGACCGGCATAGATCATGCGGCCGACCGCATTGTCGTGTCCGAAGAGGTGCTCGGCCAGGCTTCGGCTGATAATTGCGGGCAAGGGCTCACGTCCATTGTCTTGCCAGGTAAATTCGCTTCCACTCAGCAGGTGCATACCTGCCACATGAAAGAAATCCGGACCCACATAATCTTCGACAGCTTGCACGGGCGTTCCATCCTTTGCGTTGTAAACGGGACCTAGAGTCTCGAACTCGTTGGCTGGTCCATTCCCCGAAAAACTGACACTTTCGACTCCTGGCAAACGCTTGATTCTTTCAGCCAGCCCCTGATAATAGGCGGGAGCATCTTTCTCAGCTAAAGGAGGCCCTTGCGGAAAGAGCATCAACGTAAGAAGGTGATCGCGCCGGTACCCCACGTCCACTGTGTGGAGACGAGTCAAGGTTCGCCCAAACAACAGCGCTCCCACCACCAACACGAGTGAGAGCGCAATCTGGATTACCAGCAAGCTTTTGCTTAGCGCACCTGAACCGCCGCGGACCGATCGTGTCTGTCCTTGAAGGGCTTCCAGGGGATCGACTTGAGCTGCATACCAAGCAGGAGCAATTGCAAAAAGCAATGCTGTGAGAACGGCCAAGCCGGCTGTAAACGCGAGCACCCGCGCATCCGGCGCCGTGCTGAGCGGCGTGATAACAATTCCTGTCCAGGCAATGTGTAGAAGGATACGACTCGCCCAGGAAGCAACCATCAGGCCAAAAAATGCACCGGTAAACGACACCAGCAAGCTTTCAATAAAGGGCTGCCGCAAGAGGTCCCAGGTAGTAGCCCCCAGGGCAGCACGCACTCCGGATTCATGCCGTTGCGACGCCGCGCGTGCCAGAGCCAGATTCGCCAGATTCAAACATGCGATCAACAGCACAGCACCGACAAGTGCAAGCAGCACCCGCAACGAATAGGAGAAGCGCCTGCGGAGAGAAGAGATGCCTGTCGAAGCCGGCTCGAGCGTAATCCGGCGCGCAAGAAATCGCGTACGTCGCTCACCTTCGTAGCCGGGCGGCCGGGTCGCCTCTTGCACGTGCGGCCAAAGTGTGACAAGACTCGCCCGTGCTTTCTGTAAACTCACGTTTGGTTTCAGCCGTCCATACAGTCGAAGCCAAAGAAGTCTTGGCTCACGCGCCGCAAGCTGTCCAGGTGCGAAGACCGGTACAGTGACATCGGCGGCGCTATCGACGATCAGCCCGGAATAACCCTCCGGTTCAACACCGATGATCGTGAACGGACGATCCCCGATCCGGATGGTTTCGCCGATGACGTTTGCTTCGCCGTGGAACCAGTCACGCCATACACGATAGCTGACCACGGCCACCGCGCTGGATGTGCCGTTACCGGCAGCGACATCGCTGTGGTTGATAAAGCGGCCTAGTAAAGGCGAGATGCCAATGCTTCCGTAGTAGTTTCCCGAGACCGTTGCCAGTGCCGCGGTGAAGCGCCTGCGGCCCGCCTCGAAAGTGTTGATGAAACCGCCATTCCAGGCAAAGATGTCGGAAAAGACCTGCTGACGACGATGGAGCTCCTCGAACATCTGCAGACTAAATGGCTCATCGCCGTTCACATTGTCGGAGATGGTGGTGGCTAAAGCTACCAGCTGTTCCGGATGCGGAATCGGCAGAGAACGCAACACCACGGCATTCAGCAAGCTGAAGATTGCGGTGTTTGCGCCAATACCCAGCACCAAAGTCGCGACGGCCATCGCGGTTGAGCCCGGATTCCTTGAGAGTGATCTGATCCCCGTGCGAACATCTCGCCAGACAGCCGTCATACGAGTAGTATGCCTTGAGAATTGTCCCAACCTCGGTCCTTCGCCTTTATAACTGTGTGGCCGTGAAGAAACCGGGCAATGCCCGCAGGCGTGACATGGTCAAAGAGAATGAGCATCCGGAGACGCAGTTTCACGCGGGATTGAAACCGGCGCATGAAGGCTGCGGGCAGCAAACTCAAGTACCACGTTGACCTGTTCTCGCGTGATGTCAAACTGCTCGATGATTTCCTCTATGCTGGCTCCGGCTTCCAGATTCTCGAATACGGCTGACACCGGCATCCGCGTATTGCGGAATACCCATGCGCCGCTTAATCTTCCGGGCACGCTTTCAACTGCCGGGCATTGGGACCAATCAAGAGCTGCCATGTTCCTACCTCGCTTTCATGGTAGCTTTTGCTTACAAAACGCTATACTCGCTCACGATGGATCGTCATTATCTGGCACTCGATCTGGGTGCGGAGAGCGGACGCGCGATTTTAGCTGCACTCGCAGGTCACACGGTTGAATTGACCGAACTGCACCGCTTCCCCAACACGCCCGTGCATCTGCCCACCGGCTGGTATTGGGATACTTTGCGGCTCTTTCATGAGATCTGCGAAGGCATTTGTATAGCCCAGAAAGCGTGCGACGATCTCGATGGCATTGCCGTCGATACATGGGGGGTCGATTTCGGCCTGCTCGACAGCCACGGCGAGCTCCTCCACAATCCCCGACACTATCGCGATCGCCGCACCGAGGGCGTACCGGCGGAAGTGTTCAAGACCGTGCCGCGCGCCGAAGTCTTCCGTCAGACCGGCGTGCAAATGATGGACATCAACTCGCTTTATCATCTTTATGCCATCGAGCGAGACTCCCCCGACACTCTACAAGCAGCCTCCAAGCTGCTCTTCATGCCCGACCTTTTCAACTATTTTCTGACCGGCGTATGCGCGTCCGAACGAACCATCGCAAGCACCTCTCAGTTCTATGACCCGGTGAAGAAACGTTTCGCCACCGACATGCTTCGCAAGCTGGGAATCACCGGCGGTTTCTTCTCGGAATTGGTCGACCCCGGCACCGAGCTTGGCCCCATCCTACCCACCATCGGCGGCAGTTGCGGGTTCAACCGCGAAACCGTTATCTACACTAGCGGCTCCCACGATACAGCCTCAGCAGTCGCTGCCGTCCCTGCTGCCGAAAACGAAAGCTGGTGTTACATAAGCTCCGGCACATGGTCGCTGATGGGGCTCGAATTGGAAGAGCCGGTCATCAATAACGCGGCTCTTGAAGCGAACTGTACAAATGAGGTCGGTGTGGGCGGGCGCATTCGCCTGTTGAAGAACATCCCCGGCCTGTGGGTGCTTCAGGAATGCCGCCGCAGCTGGACCCAAGAAGGTCAAGAATTGTCATATGCGGAATTGGTCGAACTTGCCGCGGCTGCCAAGCCCACAGCCACCATACTCGACCTCGATCAGTTCACCGGACCTGGAGATCACCCGCGACGCATCTGCGAATTTTGTAGAAAAACCGGCCAGGAAACTCCGCCGGATCCAGGCTCTATCACGCGCGTCATCCTGCAAAGCCTGGCGGCGCGCTATAAGCAAGTCCTCGAAGCCCTGGAGAAACTCACCAACAGGTCCATCGATGTGATACACATCGTCGGCGGCGGATCCCAAATTCGGCTCTTAAACCAGTTCGCCGCCGACTTCACCGGGCGTCGCGTCATCGCCGGTCCCGCCGAAGCCACTGCTGCCGGCAATGCCCTTACTCAAGCCATCGGGACCGGCGACGTCAACTCGCTTGAACACTTGCGCGCCATCGTCAGAAGATCGTTTCAGCTAGAGGAATTCAAGCCTTCGAAACCTTCGAGGCCGCCTAACCGCCGCTTCGAACCGGCTGTTTGCCCGTCCGCATAAAGAACTCCTGCTTGCTCACGCTGGGGTCGACCGCCACATCGAAGAAACCCACCATCATCTCGGCCCAGGTCTGCTCACCCCAAGTAACGGCTGAGTCCGGATCGGGATTATGCGGATTGTTTTTCGAATTGTCGAACGTTGCGACAGCTTGCAACACTGTACCGGCCTTCAACGCAATCGGCTCTTGCAACCTATAACTGAGCTGCCAGTAAAAATTGTAATGCGGTATTCGCAAAACCGTTTCGACGTTTTCCCCCGGCTGACGAATGTTGTACTCGAACGCCTTGCCACGCAGGTGCATGTGCGGGAAAAAGCTCAGCAGCAAAGCGTCGTTGGGAATCGAGCCGTGAACCTCCACCCGATGGTCCGGATCTCCCGGCGGAATCAGAAACCGGTCGTTCGTCAGCTGCAAAGTAAGAACGCGTTTTCGCGGAGCTTCTTTCGAAAACACCAGGCCCACGCTGGTCTTATCTTGTGTTCCGCGGCCATGCATGCCCTGAACGTGACTCGTGTAATGCATCTGCAGCACGATGTCCGATCCAGCGGGCACAAGCTTGGCAAAGCCCTCCGGCCACTCGTCCGGCAAGCTCCCCGTCGCATAGACCAGCAGAATATCGCTCGTCGTCCACATGGCGTCCCGACGCTCGGCTGGTGTGGGAAGATCGTCGGCGCTGAACGGAATACCAACGGGCGCACCGGGAAGCCACGTAGATTTTGGATCTCGAATGTAGGCAACCGCATGATGTACCACCATCCGGTTACCGGGCCGAACTTCAGACATCCTCACCCAGCGATCTTCCTTGAAGTGCGTCGGAATCACAACGTATTGATACGGAATGTCGCCTTCCGCCGGGATCGCCTTCGCAACGGGCATCTCAAAAATCACGTCCGGCCGCGGAATACTCCAGCCCTTCGTCCAGCCAGCCCGTGGCGGCGCATCTTGCGGATTGCCCTCAACAGCGTGCGCGCTCGCCCAACCCGCCAGCGTCTCAATCTCATCCGTACTAAGTGATGGATCGTTCGAAAAATGCCCGCAGCAAGGGTCCGCAAACCAGGGCGGCATCAACCGCTTCTTTGTCACATCGCGAATCAAACCGGCATATGGACGCACCTGCGCGTATGTCTCTAGCGGCATTGGCGCCATATCGCCCTGCCGGTGGCAGCTCTGGCAACGAGCCTGCAGAATCGGCAACACGTCCTTATAGAAGTTTGGTGATTCGCTTCCCGCGGCAACTCCACCCAACAGCACCGGCAAAACGGCTAGCAAGAAAAGCCTCGCGACCCGATAGCGGCCGAAATTACTTTGCGGCTTGGGGCCCGCGCTTTTCCGCCGGAGCGCAGTCGTCCTTGCCGCCCTTCTTGTTCTCGCCATCAGCATTGCCCGGCAAGCTCGGCCAGCGTGGCTCTCGCTTATGCTTGAACGCCGCGTACCCTTCCTGGAAGTCGGCGCCCCGCATAACATCGCCCCGCAACCGGCTTGCAATTTCGCCCGCTTCCTTCCACGACTTTCCGCGCGACTCATGAAAATACTGCATGCCCGCCGCCACCGCCGCCGGACTCGCCTTCGCCAACTCCCTCGCCAGCGCCTGCCCGCGGTCAACCACTTCGCCACCATGGCAGACTTGATGCACCAACCCCCACTGTAGGGCATCGCCTGCGTGAAAGACGCGTCCCGTAAGGCTCAGCTCCAAAGTCCTGCGCGCACCCATCGCCGCTTCCGCAGACCGGTACACAAGAAACGGCCATAGGCCGATCCGTATCTCCGGAAGGCTGAAGGCGGCGCCCTGCGACGCTATCACCATGTGCCCTTGCGCCAGCAAACCCAAGCCGCCACCCAACGCAGCTCCACTGACGCAGACCACGATCGGCTTCAATGAATTGGCGCCGATCGTGAAGAGTTGCTCGTGAATCTCCGCCAGCGCATCGTCTTCGACCTCCGCAGCCTCATCTAAATCCATGCCCGCGCAGAACACCTGTCCAACAGCACCAATCAGTATTGCCCCAATCTCCCGCCGCTTTTGCGCCGACCCGATCGCTTTCACTATCCCCGCGCACATCTCCGCGCTTAGCGCGTTACGCTTCTCCGGCCGATTCAGGGTTATGTGCAAAACGCGGCACTTTTGATCGATGAGTAAGTCCATCCAAGCCCTCCTCCCCTTCACCTGCTACTCAGCGGCAGCAGCTCTAACTACGGCGCCCCGAAACCGAGCAACTGCAGCGGAACATGTTCCGGTCTATCATTCGAACACGCCACCTCGAATGCCAGATCCAGCACTCTCCTGGTCTCCTGCGGATCGATCAATGCATCGCAGTGCCCTCGAGCCGCCGCATATTTTGCATCCAGCCAGCGCTCGTAATCCGAACGTGTTTGCGCAATCTTAGCCTCCAGTTCCGTCGGAACCGGCTGCCCAGCTGCCTTCAACTTTTGCAGTTCCGGACCATAAATAGCCTGCACGGCCGAGTCCCCTTCCATCACGCCTATCCGCGCCGTCGGCCAGCTGAACGTGAAATTCGGATCGAACCCTTGCCCTGCCATCGCGTAGTATCCCGCCCCGCTCGCGTGATTCACCGTCAGCACAATCTTCGGTACCGTCGCGCAAGCCATGCTCTCCACCATCTCGGCGCCCGCGCGAATGATACCCGCCGTCTCCGCCTCCACCCCTACCATGAAGCCTGAAACGTCCTGCACATACAGCAACGGCAAACGATGCCTCTCGGCGTTCTCCACGAAATAGGCCACCTTGCGCGCTGACTCGGCGTAGACGATACCGCCAACCCGCGGACCCGACGCTGTCTTCAAGAAGCCGCGCCGGTTCGCGATCACTCCGATATTCCGTCCATTCAGCCGCGCTGCCGCACACAAGAACTCGGGCGCATAATCGGGTTGAAACTCCAGAAAATCGCTGGCGTCCAGCACGCACTCAAGCAACGTTTCCACCCGATAAGGCAGCCGGTGGTCGGCCGGAAGCACGTCGTACAATGTTTCGGAACTCAGCTGCGGATCTTTACCGGCAAACGGCGGCACGGCTTCAGGCATCTGCCGGAACTGCCGCCGAATTAATTCCAGGCACTCCCGGTCATTAGCCGCCCGGTAATGCGCCACGCCGCTCGTCGCCGTGTGCATCTTGGCCCCGCCCAGCGTCTCCGAATCGGTAACTTGCCCTACCGCTCCTTTAACCAGATTCGGCCCACCCAGGCCCATGAAGCTGGTCTTATCCACCATGATGACAACGTCGCTTAATGCAGGTAAGTAAGCGCCTCCCGCGATGCACGGCCCCATCACCGCGGCGATCTGCCGAATATGCAGGCGCCTCCTCATGAGTGAGTTGTAGTAGAAGATCCGCGCTGCCCCGTATTGCCCTGGGAAGATGCCGTCTTGCAGAGGCAAATTCACGCCCGCCGAATCCACCAGGTAAACAATCGCCGCCCGGTTCCGCATCGCGATCTCTTGCGCGCGCAGAATCTTCGTGATCGTCTCCGGCCACCACGCGCCCGCCTTCACGGTGGCATCGTTCGCAACGATCACCGCCGGACGGCCTTCTATCTTCCCCAGCCCCGTGACAACTCCCGCCCCGGGTGCTTGCCCCTCATACTTGTCGTAACCGGCCAGCAAGCCTATCTCAAGAAACGTACCGCTATCGATTAAATGCTCAATCCGCTCTCGCGCGGTAAGCTTGCCCTCGCTATGCTGCTTTTCAATCTTCTTCGCGCCGCCACCTGAGCGAAGCTTCTGCTCCAGCTCACGCAGCTCTTCCGCAAGACGGCGCATATCACGCGCGAAACCCTGCATTCAATGCTCAATCAGCGCCTTCCTGAAATGTCGAAAGGCCCTAAGCTCTTGCTAGTCTAACAGTCATGTTCGGGGTTGACGACAGTCATGTTTGGAATTGATGAGCGCGCATTACGCGTTGTTTGGACGGTGTTTCTGTTTGCGCTGCTGCTCGCAATCGTCCACATCATACGTCCCACCCTTCTTCTGTTTGCGGCCGCTATCTTTTTCGCTTACATGTTGTCGCCGATTGTGGCCTTGATTGAGCGCTTTCTTCCCAAGCGACGCAGCCTAGCCCTCACCATCGTCTACGTCGCCCTAATCGGTACGCTCGTTCTTCTCGGCTTTGAACTCATCCCAATGTTCGCCGGTGAAGCAACCAGTCTCTTTCAGACGCTGCCCTCCCGCATCACAAGCGGTTCGCTCGCCAGCATTCCTCTGCCGCATTTACTCGAACCCATGCGTAACCAGGTCATCGAAATCCTGAACAGGGAAGCCACCAACCTCAAGACCAGCGCTGTTCCTTTTCTGAGCCGCGCAGGCACTGAAATCTTATCCGGCTTAGGCGCACTCCTGCCCGCCATCCTGGTGCCTATTCTCGCCTTCTTCTTCCTCAAAGATGCCCGCACTATCCGCAGCTCACTTCTCGGTGCAGTCGAAGACGGCCGTGACAGATCGACCGCCGCGCTCATCCTCAATGATGTGCACCAGGTGCTCAGAAACTACATCCGCGCTCTCGTGTTGCTCGCAGCGGCAGCTTTCGTTTCCTGGACGATTTTCCTCAGCGTGATGCGCTACCCCTACGAGCTTTTGCTAGCCGGCATTGCCGGCATCCTGGAATTTATCCCCGTCATCGGTCCAGCTACGGCTCTCGTTATTATGCTGGTCGTCGTCATCGCGAGTAACTCCGGCGGACTTTTATGGATCGTTGTCTTTTGGGCCTGCTTCCGCATCTTCCAAGACTATGTATTGAGTCCCTACTTGATGAGCGCAGGCATTGAGCTACACCCTTTGCTCGTTCTCTTCGGCGTACTCGCGGGCGAACAAATCGGCGGCATCGCCGGGATGTTCTTCTCAGTACCCGTAATCGCCATTCTGAAAGTGATCGTCAACCACCTTCGAGATGCTTATAACAGGCGGCAATTATCGCCCGTGACGAGCCCTCCCCAGCGCTTCCCGGAAGCTATAGAATATCAGCCCGGCACGCCGCCACAAATCCTGCGGTAAAACGGGCGAACTACTGGCTCTGCGATTTCCGAACGGCTATTCGGGCCAACAGGAGATCCCGCTTTGCATGTGACAACATCCCCTGTTCCCGATCGACCATCGCCGCGGCAAGCGCGGGCCGTCGTGCGCGCTTACTCGTCTACTGCAGCCCTGTGTTACTCCAGGCGTTATACGTCGCGAATCCTGCAATCGCCACGACATATACGATCACTGCGACCGTTAGCGCTGTCCTCACCTTGCTCAGCGTGTCAAGTTTTTTGCAGACGCCCGATTGTGCGGTAATCATGCTTGAGGCCTGGCTGTCGCCGCGCAAGTGCAGGTAGTTATCGCAGCGATCTTCCAGCCATTTTCGGTAAAGACCAGTGGCAACCGTTAAAGCCACCAATACCCCGCACAAGATGATGTGAAGAGTTAAATTCATAGAGGGATCGCTCCTTTTCCTTACGCGGACAGTTCTCGAACCGGGAGCCGCGATCAAGTTGCATGGTAAATACCTGCGCCGGGCGTACACAGCACAGCGCTAAAACGTCCTCTGGCCGAATTCTACTGCTTTTGTACGATGGTTACAAGCGCTTTCTAAGGTACTCTTCCCTCCGTCGCTCCATCCGGCACACTTGCCGCCTTCGCCGCTATAATCAGTTCTTCCCGCCTTGGGCATGGCTGCATCACCTTCCATCGACTGGTTCCCCCTCTGGCTCAGCCTCCGCGTAGCCGCTTTGGCCACGGCCCTCGTCCTCACCTTCGGCACCTTCTTTGCTTACCTGCTCTCGCACAGGAATTTCCGCGGAAAGAACCTACTGGAATCTCTAGTTACACTTCCTCTCGTCCTGCCTCCAACCGTCCTCGGCTATTACTTGTTAGTTCTCCTCGGGCGTGATTCGGTTTTGGGCCGTATCTACGAGACGCTGTTCCGACAACCTTTTGTCTTCACTTGGCAGGCCGCCGTAGTCGCGGCTTTTCTCCACTCGGCCCCCATCTTCATTCGCGCCGGCCGCGCTGTGCTTGAGTCCGTCGATTACCGCTATGAGTGGGCCGCCCGCAGCTTAGGCGCCTCCGAATGGCGCACATTCTGGGGTGTCACGCTGCCTCTGGCCCGCCGCGGCCTCAGTTCGCTCGCCGCGCTCAGCTTTGCCCGCGCCCTAGGTGACTTCGGAATTACCATCATGGTCGCCGGCAACATACCCGGACGAACACAAACCCTTTCCATCGCCATCTACGACGCCGTCGAGTCGGGAAACGGCCACCTCGCGCGCATTCTGGTCTTGGTTGTTTCCCTCACCGCCCTGGCCCTGCTCTGGCCTGCCAGTTACGCCTCCCGAACCTCGCGTCTGAGTAGTGCCGGCTGATGAGTTCAATCGCGAACTCCACCCGAAGCGCCCTACACGCCCGGCTGATCAAGCGCTATCCCGCCAGCCCCACCACCACCACAACCGCGCGCACTACCGTCCCGTCAGAAGCATTTACGCTCGATGTCCAGCTTGAATCCGCCGCCGGCATTACCGTCCTCCTCGGTCCCAGCGGCGCCGGAAAATCGCTCACTCTGAATTGCATCGCTGGTTTCGTGCATCCCGACGAAGGCCGCATTCTCGTCAACGATCAGATCTTCTTCGACGCCGCGGCCAACATTTCCATCGCTCCCGAGCGCCGCCGCTGCGGTTATCTGTTTCAAGACCACGCGCTTTTCCCGCACATGTCCGTCCGCGACAACCTCCGCTTCGCCGCCTCTGTCGCACCTGCCGACTCGACGCGCGGCCTGCACCTCCGCCGCCGTATCAATGAGCTTCTCGAACTCTTCGAGCTCACCGATCTTGCCGCCCGCCAGCCAGCCCAACTATCCGGCGGCCAGAAACAGCGCGCCGCGCTTGCCCGCATTCTCATCACGGAGCCTCGCGTCCTTCTCCTCGATGAACCCACGCGCGGCCTCGACGCGCGGCTGCGCGCGGCCTTCTATCAGCTCCTCCAGAAAACTCGTGAACGCTTACAGGTACCAGTCATTCTCGTCACCCACGATCTCGACGAATGCTTCGAACTTGCCGATTTCGTCTGTTTGATGGATCGTGGCCGCTTTCTCCAAACCGGTACTCGAGACGACGTATTCGCGAAGCCTGCCACCGCCGATATCGCCCGCTCTCTAGGCCTGTACAACATCGCCCCTGCCGTCATCGCCGCCCTTGATCCCACCCGCAATACCAGTCACATCCGCGTTTTTGACGGAGAAATCGAGGGGCCCTACCTCCCCGGACACCTCATCGGCGATCACGGCTTCTTATGCCTTCGCGCCTCTGAGATCAAACTGGCTGCTGATACCGGCCGCGCCCCGCGCAGCCAACTCGCGCTTCATCTTGTCTCGAGCGCCCCCTGCTCTCGCGGCATTCGCATCACTCTTGAGCACGGTGTCTTCGCAACCGTCAGCGAAGCTGATTTTCAAACTCTCCGCAACAGCCCTCGCCTGCTTCTGGATATTCCGCCCTCTGCTGTATACTTCCTCGAAAAGTAATTCCATGAAGCGCTACTACATCACGAACCGTAAGGCCATCGGTGGCTTCCGCCCTTTGCTCGAAGTCATTCGCGATCAAATGCACTCGGGCGTCGACTACATCCAGATCCGTGAAAAAGACCTCACTGCTCGCGAGCTCTTTGAATTCACGCTCGCCGTGCTTGAGGTTCGCGCCAATGCAGTGCGCACTCCGCTTTTCACCAAAATATTGATCAACTCCCGCGCTGATGTGGCCCTTGCCACCGGCGCCGATGGCGTCCATCTCCCCGCAAACGCGCCACACCAAACGCTGCCCCGCCTCGTCGTCGCTCGTTCCTGCCACACGCTCCGGGAGGTCGAGACGGCCACCGCCCACTTCGTCACCTTCGGCCCCGTTTTCGACAGTCCGGGTAAAGCCGCGGCGGTCGGTCTCGCCGCTCTGCGCGCCGCTTGCCAACTGGGGAAAACCGTCTACGCGCTCGGCGGTGTCGATTGGGAGAATGCCGCCCATTGCATGGCTGCCGGCGCCGAGGGCATCGCGGGCATCCGCCTCTTTCAAGAGCCCGACATATAGCCGTATCCCGCCCACACCTTACAGCATTGCCGGGGATGCCGCCTATAATCTGTTGCAGGAATTCCTTCCGTTCACGCGCCCCTAGCGCGCTACGTGACCGCAAGCCCAGCGCTCCAACTACTCCCTAGGCGCCCGCCTGCACCGTCTCATGCGCGTGCAGCTCCTGCAGACTCCACACCCGAATGGGATCGCGCCGCCGTGAGGCAATCGCCTCCACTGCCGCTCTTGCCCCGCTCATCGTCGTAATGCATGGTGTCCGATACGTCACCGCATTCCGCCGAATCGTCTGTTCATCCGGAAACGTGTGGCTGCCCGTGGTCGTGTAGATCACCAGCTTCATCTTCCCGGCCTTTAACAAGTCCACTGCATTGGGCCTGCCTTCATTCACTTTGAACACCGTCTTACACGGCACTCCCGCGGCTCTCAGAGCGGACGCTGTGCCTCGCGTCGCGAACAGTTCGAATCCAAACTGATGGAATCTCGCTGCCACTCCGACGGCGGCCGCTTTATCCCGATCGTTCACGCTGATGAACACCGCGCCCTCATCCGGCATCGGCGTGCCGGCCCCTAGCTGCGCTTTCGCAAATGCCTCGCCGAAACTCTCGCCCACACCCATCACTTCCCCTGTCGATCTCATCTCCGGGCCCAGCGCCGGATCCACCCCGGGGAATTTCGCGAACGGAAAAACCGGACTCTTCACGAAATAGCTCGGTACCGGTAAAGTTCCGTTCACCACCCCGCCCGTCAAGTGTCCGAAGTCACTCAGCTTCTTACCAAGCATCAAGCCCACCGCAATCTTCGGCAGCGGAACGCCCGTCGCTTTGCTCACAAACGGCACCGTGCGCGACGCCCGTGGGTTCACTTCCAACACGTACACCCGGCCTTCTTTCAACGCGTATTGCACATTCATCAAACCCACCACCTGCAACGCTCGCGCCAGCTTCGCCGTGTACTCCTCAATCGTTCGGAGTGTCTTCGCCTCTATCGAAATCGCAGGCAGCACGCATGAGCTATCGCCCGAATGCACGCCCGCCTCTTCAATGTGTTCCATGATGCCCGCGATCAGCACGTTCTCGCCATCGCACAAAGCATCGACGTCTACTTCAGTCGCATCCTCCAGAAACCGGTCAATCAGTACCGGCCGCTTCACGGAGAAACTCGTGGCTTCCTGCATGTACCGCCGCACCGTCTCTTCGCTATAAGCAATCACCATCGCGCGCCCGCCCAATACATAACTTGGTCGCACCAGCACCGGAAACCCAAGCATCCGGGCCACTTCACATGCCTCTTCCACGCTAGTCGCCGTCCCGTGCGCCGGCGAAGGAATATCCAGATCCTTCAGCAGCTTCCCAAATAATTTGCGATCCTCAGCCAGATCGATATTGCTCGGGTCCGTCCCGATAATCGGCAGCCCCAGTTCCTTCAGCGGCATCGCCAAATTCAGCGGCGTCTGCCCACCGAACTGAACAATCAGCCCATCCGGCTTCTCTACTTCGTAAATATTCAGAACCTCTTCTTGCGTCAGCGGCTCGAAATACAGCCGGTCGCTGGTGTCGTAATCGGTCGAGACCGTCTCCGGATTGCAATTCACCATAATCGATTCATACCCGAAGTCCTGCAGGGCGAAAGAAGCGTGGCAACAGCAGTAATCAAACTCAATTCCCTGCCCGATCCGGTTCGGTCCGCTCCCTAGAATCATCACCTTCTTGCGATCCGTCGGCGCCGCCTCATCTTCCGATTCATAGCTCGAATACATGTACGGCGTGAAGCTTTCAAACTCCGCCGCGCACGTATCCACGCGATTGAACACCGCGCTCACACCCAATCTCTTCCGCGCCGCCCGAACCTCCAGCGGCTCCGCGCCAATCAACTCGCTTAAGCGGCGGTCGCCGATCCCATCGCGCTTCAGCTTGCGGAATTCCTTCGCTGTCACAGACTCGAGCGTCCGCCCCGCCATTCCCTTCTCGAGCGCCACCACTTCCGAGATCTGTTGCAGAAACCATCGGTCGATGTTGGTCATCTCGAAGATCTCTTCTAACCCGTAGCCTTGCTCAAACGCAAACCAGATGTAATTCAACCGGTCCGGGTTCGGCGTAATCAGTCTTTGCGCAATCAAGCCCGGATCAAGCGACGTGTTCACGCTCGAAGAATTACCGCTCGATGCCTTGCCCGTTTCAAGACTCCGCATCCCCTTGCCCAGCGCCTGCTTGAACGTCCGCCCGATCGCCATCACTTCGCCCACCGACTTCATCTGCGTCCCCAGCACCGGCTCCGCGCCCGGAAATTTCTCGAATTGCCAGCGCGGAACCTTCACCACCACATAGTCAATCGTCGGTTCGAAACACGCCGGCGTCGCGCGCGTGATGTCGTTCTGTATCTCGTCCAACCGGTAGCCCACCGCCAGCTTCGCCGCAATCTTTGCAATCGGAAAACCTGTGGCCTTCGACGCCAGCGCGGAGCTGCGAGACACTCGCGGATTCATCTCCACAACCACCATGCGCCCGTTCTCCGGGTTGATCGCGAATTGAACGTTTGAGCCGCCCGTGTCCACCCCGATCTCGTTCAAACACCGCAGCGCCGCGTCCCGCATCATCTGGTATTCGCGATCCGTCAGCGTCTGCGCCGGCGCCACCGTAATCGAATCACCGGTGTGCACGCCCATGGGATCGAAGTTTTCAATCGAGCACACGATGATCCCGTTCCCCGCCAGGTCGCGCATCACCTCCAGCTCGTATTCCTTCCACCCCAGAACGCTCTCTTCCACCAGCACCTCATGTACCGGCGATAAATCGATCCCGCGCTCTAAAATCTCCTCCAGCTCTTCGCGGTTGTAAGCAATGCCCCCGCCGCTTCCGCCCATCGTGAAACTCGGCCGCAGAATGATCGGGTATCCCATCCGGTTCGCAAACTCCAGCCCGTATTCCACGTTGTTCACCAACTGCGATTGCGTCATATCCAACCCGATCTTGCGCATCGCATCTTTAAACAACAAACGGTCTTCGGCTTTCTTGATGGCGTCGATCTTCGCGCCGATCAGTTCCACGCCGTATTCTTCCAGCACTCCCGCTTCCGCCAGCTCCACTGCCAGGTTCAGCGCCGTCTGCCCGCCCACTGTCGAAAGCACCGCATCCGGCCGCTCTTTTCGGATCACCTCAGTCGCAAACGCCAGGCTCAGCGGCTCCACGTAGGTCCTGTCCGCCAGCTCCGGATCGGTCATGATCGTCGCCGGATTGGAATTGATCAGAATGACCTCATACCCCTCCTGCCGCAGCGCCTTACATGCCTGCGCGCCCGAATAGTCGAACTCGCACGCTTGCCCAATCACAATCGGCCCGGAGCCGATAATCATGATCCTCTTCAGATCCATTCGTTTCGGCATCGGCTAGCGCTTACTTTCCTTCATCAGCGCCGCAAACTCCCGAAACAGGTAATTCGAATCATGCGGTCCCGGCGCAGCTTCAGGATGATACTGAACGCAGAACACCGGCTCCCTCCGGTGGCGAAAACCTTCCACCGTATCATCGTTCAGATTCATGTGCGTAATCTCAACATCGGCATCGCGTAGCGACTCCGGGTCCACGCAAAAACCGTGGTTCTGTGACGTAATCTCCACTTTCCCCGTACGCCGGTTCAACACCGGATGATTCGCCCCGTGGTGCCCAAACTTCAGCTTGTACGTCTTGCCCCCCAACGCCAGCCCCAGAATCTGGTGCCCTAGACAGATTCCGAACACCGGCGCCTTCCCCACCAGCTTTTTCACCTCCGCCGCTTGCCGCTCCAGCGGTTCCGGATCGCCAGGTCCATTCGACAAAAACACGCCGTCCGGCGCCAGCGCCAGCACGTCCTCGCTGGAGGTATCCGCCGGCACCACCGTCACGCGCGAGCCGATCTGCACCAGATGCCGCAGAATGTTCCGCTTAATCCCGTAATCGTAGGCCACCACGTGCATCTCCGCTGCCGGCGCCCCCTCCGCTTTGTCTGATACCGATACCGGCTCCACGCCTTGCGTCCACGTATAGCTGCCCGCTGTCGACACCTTCCGCACCAGGTTCTGCCCCGTCATTTTCGGTGAGTTCCGGGCGATCTCAATCAGTTGCTTGTGGTCGTGCTCGCCCACCGCAATCACCCCGCGCATCGCCCCGCGGTCGCGCAGCAATCGCACCAGCCTGCGCGTATCCACTTCCGCAATCACCGGTATGCCGTGCTTGGCTAGAAAGTGCTCCGCCTTATCGTCCGCGCGCCAGTTGCTCGCAACCGGCGAAATCTCGCGCGCCACCAATCCTTCTATGTAGGGTCCGCCCGCTTCCGAGTCGGCGGCATTCGCTCCATAATTCCCAATCTGCGGATTCGTCAGCACAACAATCTGCCCGCAATACGAAGGGTCTGTGAAGATCTCCTGGTATCCCGTGATCGCTGTATTGAACACAACTTCGCCCGTCCGCTGTGTAGGCGCACCAAAGCTCGTGCCCTCGAAGACTGTGCCATCTTCCAAGGCGAGAACCGCTTGCTCCAACTAGTAAGCTCCTGAATGTGTCTGAGGTGCTGCTGGAATTTGCAGCGATCGGAAGGGGCCGATCACTTTATTTGATCACAATCCACCACCCAAACAAAACGGGCTCCCCGGCATCGAAAGCCACGGGAGCCCGTCGGTTCCTGAATTGCTGGCCTAACTACCTGCGACCGCCACCATTGCCGCCACCCCGCGCATAGCCACCGCCTCCGCCACGGGAATAGCCGCCGCCTCCGCCACGGGAATAGCCGCCCGCATAACCGCCGCGCCCTCCCGCATACCCGCCGCTGTAGCCGCGAGCTCCGCCTGCATAACCACCGCGGTACCCGTTACCATAGCCGCCTTCGTAACCACGGCCGCCACCATAACCGCCCCGGTATTCATAGCCTCGACCGCCATAGCCATAGCCGCGACGCCCGTAACCGTAACCCCGACCGCCGTAGCCATAACCGCCGCCATAAACAAATCCAACATAGGGGTATGCGTAGGGCGCATAACCGTAGCCGCCGCCGCATCCGTAATAGGGATCGCAACCGTAGGGAGATGCGTAAGCATAAGGGTAGGCAGGATACGCCGGATACGCGGGATACGCCGGATAAACCGTGACCCCGAATCCGAAGACACCGGCCTGTGCAGCACTCGGCGTGGTCAGAACCAGTACAGCCCCTAACGCCAGTGCCAGAAATCCCGTTTTCTTAAGCATTTTCAATCTCCTCGGAGGTCTCCCTCCTGATTCATTAGACGCCGGTAGCTCCTCTTTCGATGCTCCCCGAAACCCTCTAGCTCCCGGGCGCCGGTCCACCCCATAGCAAACTTCTAGTACTCAACCACTCGGCTCAACCCCATCGCCCCGCCTTGCCCGCTGTCACTCAGCGGGCCGTGGGTTCAAATAGTCATAGCGGATGTTAACTCAAGCAACTCACTGGCTCGAAATCGTCGCCATCGCGCTCGACGTCATTCTCCTTGGCCGCCTTCTCCTGCTCAGGCTCTACCGTCTGTACGTCTTCATTACTCTGGCGTGCGTGCTCGCGGTCTTCTTCGACGCCGTCGTCCTGTGGCTCGACGCCGATGTCAAAAGCGCAGGCATGGTTTTCATCTACTCCCGATTCCTATATGCGTTTCTCTTTCCCCTCATCGCCTGGGATGTCTTTGAGGAGGTCAAAGCGCAAGTAGCCAAACTCCGCAGGCTCGCCATCATCCGCCTGGTCTCCGGATTAGTCTTCGCCTGCCTGTTCGGCTTCATCGTTACCGCCTTCACCGACACCGCCGATGCCTCCGGCACACCAAGCGGCGACTCCTCCCCCTTAACGAACCTCGGCTTGATCTTCTGGGCCGGCTCCTCCACTGCCACGCTGGCGTTCCTTTGGACGCTCCATAGGCAAACGCGCGCCCAGAAAATCGACCTGCCAAACAACACCCACGTGTGGATGCTCTTCTGGGAACTCTCGCTCCTCTACGAGGTGTTCTACTGCTTCTGGCTGCTGTCCTATTCGCTTCTGAAAAGCACTGCCCCGTACGTCGAACTGCTTTTCTTCGTCTATGGAATTGCCATTACAGCCTGGTGCGTTTTCAAGCTCAGAGCTGTGCCTGCCGGCGTTCCCTCCGCCCCCGCCAATGCCGGCCTATAACAGCGCCCGCCCGGAACTACTCAGGTCTCCGCGTAATACCGGTCTGTCGCCTGAACAATCAGACCCTTCTGCTTCGTCGCCAGTCGAATCTTCCTAAATCCCGACGTCGTCACCGGCTGGTCTGACACAAACCCCAAGCTGTACTGGCTGCGCAACTCCTGCTCAATCGATGCGAAGATCTGCCCGATAGACTGTGTCTTCGAGACCTCGTAAAACCTCGCCCCGGTCTCCCGTGACAGGCGCTCCAGCACGCCCTTACCGCTAGGCCCGAAAACCCGCCCCCCGTAATAGCCTTCATCTGAAAACAAGATCGAGTACACCAGCGTGTTGGCGCGCTGCGCCGCCTCAATCCCATCCGTCAGAGTCACCGTACTCCCCTCGTCCACCCCATCGGTCAGCACGATGAACGCCTTCCGCCCCTGCTGCCCTCTCATCACTTGTATCGATGCCGTCCGCACCGCGTCATACAGCCACGTCCCACTCCCTTGCGCCGCTTCCTGCGCGCTCGGTGTGTCCAGCAATTCGAGTGCAGCCTGCAATTCCTTGTGCGACGAAGTCAGCCCCTGCCGGATCACCACCGCCTGATCGAACTGCACAACCACCGCGTGGTCTTTGCCCTCGCGCAACACCTGATCCAGAAATCGATAGCTCGCGCCGCGCTCGTTTTCTAATACGCTCCTCTGGCTCAGGCTCGTATCCACCAACAACCCAACCGTCAGCGGCAAGTCCGACTCCCGCGCGAAATACCGAATCGCTTGCGGCTTGCCGTTCTCGAGCAGCGTGAAATCCTCGCGCTTCAAATCCCGCACAATCCCACCGTGTTTATCGTGAACCGTCCCGAAAATGTTCACCACCTTTACTTCAGAGGTGAATGTCGGCGCCTGCTGCGCACCCATGCCGCGCGCATAAATCAACGCCGCCGAAGCACCCAGTAACTCACGCCGCGATAGTTCAGGAAAACCAGCTGAGAAGCCAATACTCAAGAGAGTTCCAATACATTTCGATTTCATCGCTAAGACTTGGCCGACGCACAAACGCACCGGACAACTCCGCGGCCTGCGTTTTTGGGCAACCTGAGAAAGCACTATTCCTTAAGGCGAGCGGACGCAAACTGCGCCACGGCCGCATCATAGCGGCTGTTTTGCTCCAGCAATCCATAATGCGCCGATGGGTCCACCCGCTTCAATTCCGCGTGCGCCATTGTGCTCTGCATGTATTCACTGGCGCTCGGAAGCGTGGTTGTATCCTGCTGTCCCACGACAATCAACACAGGAGTGTTCACTCGCGGCAACACAGGCGTCGCATCCCAATGGAACATGGCGAGCGTGCCCCGTGCCACGACCGCCGGCGAAGACTCGACCTGGTATCGCGAGACCAGATCCACCTGCCCGCGCGTCTCCGAGCCGGCAAAGGAACTCTGTGCATTCTGAATGTATAAAAGGCCGTTCTCGTAACTGAGCCAGTTCATCATCCGCACCGCCGGTGACAAATAGATCATCGCGTGCAATATAGGTTCCCCGATCGGCTTCTGAATCGCCTGTGAGAAACCGCTGCCCTTCGTTGTCTTCACCGGATTCGTATAGCTTGTATCCAGCTGTACAATTCCCGCTATCTGGCTGCCGGCGAGTTCCGGATAGAGTCGGCAGAATGTCAGATTGATCATGCCTCCGATGCTGTGTCCCACAAGCACAACCCGCTTCCCGTTCGCGAGCGACAGCACCGAGTGGAGATCGGACGCCATTCTCTCCAGCGCAAAGTTGCCGTCCTGCGGCTGAGCCGTCTCCCCCAAGCCCGGCAGATCCCAGACAATCAGTCGGAATCGATCCGCCAGCTGCTCCTTGGCGTAATACCACTCTGTACTGTTCGTTCCCCAGCCATGCGTCAGCACCAGCGTCGGTCCATCAGCTGGGCCATACAACTCCGCATGGATCTTTGTTCCATCCGGCCGTGTCACTTCTTGCGCCGTTCCCGTTCGCATGCCCGTCGGCTCATCCTCCCCGGCAGGAAACGCCAGCCCCACTAAATGACGGCCCGCGAACGTAAACAGCAGCAAAGCACTCCCAACAATCAGAGGTGTCAATACAGCTGGATCTCTCAACGCGTCCATCGAAGTCACAGGACGATCAACGGTACGATCTTCGGCCAAAAGTTCCGGGCTATTGCGGTGATCTCTATAGCGAACACGCTTATAGTGGCTCCACCGGCTCACAGCCCGGGAGAGCAACAGAATGCTGCCGGCAAGCAGTGCCAAAGAGATCAACCCCAGAAGCAAACTGACGAGCAGCGGAATGGGTAGCGTCAGCATCGTGCAGTTCCAGTTAATCGTGCAGTTCCAGTTATAAGTTGTAAGGGCAATGAATGTGTGTCCTAACTGTGTGGATGCAATCGCTGACCGAATGAATCGTTCTGCTTTCTCACCCCTCTTTTTTCTCACCCATCTTTGCGGGGAACTCAGGGCGCTGCCTTCAACCGCGGCAACGCCTGCCATACTCACGGCCATGAGTAATCACAACCATGCTTTCCGGCCTTCCGAGTTTTGAACCTGACGAAGTCGCCCTCTTGGTCAGCGCCGTTGAGAAGACGCTGGAACATCTCCGGGAAGCCAACGAACGTGTCGGCGGGAACGATGCCGAACTGCTTGCCTACGGCCGCCGCTACTCCGTACTCCTGCAAAAGCTTCAGGCGGTTACCAACAACTAAGTCTTCACTGAAACCAGCGGCGCGGCCGTCAGCGGGTTCAGATGGGAGCGTCTCCCGCTGTCCTTACCGTCGCCCCCGCCCAAACAGAAGGTAGAGCAGAACGAGCATTACCACCAGCCCCAGACCGCCAGGCCAGATAAACCAACCGCCGTTGCTGCTGTATCCTCCTACCATCATGCATCCCGATTGCGTCATAGCTAGCAACATTGCCAGCAGAGTCATTCGTCTCATTTCGTCGCCGCCATTTCAGTCATGTTCTAGTGTGCCTCATGTATCTTCATCTCCGCCCAAACGCCAAACGAGCGAGTAGACCAGCGCATAATTTCCTCATAGTCGCGTCAGAACTTTCCCCAGGATACGCGGCAGCTCGCGAAAGGCAAAAATAAAGAAATGTCGATGTCTAACGATTCCTTGAGTCGCCGGAGTGCTCTCGCTCCAGGTGGCGCTCTGGCTGGGGGCTTCGCCGCTTCCGCCACGCCTTCGCCCGCTGAGGTGAATACGTCTGAGGAAGCAGCTCAGCTGTCGGCCTCCCCCGATCCCCAACCCGCCAACAACGGCCCGGCTACTCCTGACACCGCTGGCAGCAGCGGCGAGTTGCATCAGAATGCCGGGGGAAGCCACCCTTCAATGACTACGAATCAAGGTGTCGTCATTGCCGATAGTTGAAACCAAAGCAGTCCGCACCCGCATGCTCAGTCAACTCGCCAATGTCGATATGCAAGTGGCCCAAGGCGTGGCGAATGGTCTCGGCCATCAGGATCCCATCAACAAAGCCGCGCTACCGTGCAAGCTCGCACCGATCTGCAACCATCCCCCGCGCTCAGCATCTTGGCGAAAGCTAAACCCACCATCAAAGGCCGCATGATCGGCTGCCTCATCGCCGACGGAACCGATGCTGCCTTTGTCACCGCCCTTGCCACCAGCGTGAAGAAGGGCGGCGCAAAGTTCAAGGTTGTTGCTCCCAAAGTTGAAGGCGCCAAGGGTGCAAACGGCAGAATGATTCCGGCCGATCTCCAGCTCGCCGGTGGCCCGCCGTTCTCTTCGATGCGGTGGTTATCGCGGTCTCTCCAGAAGGCGCTCAGCAACTCGCCATGCAGGCCGCCGCAGTCGGCTTCGTGGTCGACGCCTTCTCCCATCTCAAGGTCATTGGTCATACTGCCGGCGCCGAGCCCCTACTTCACAAATCCGGTGTCATGCCCGACCGCGGAACTGTTGCCATGCAAAGTGGCGCCGCCGACATGTTCCTAGCTGAAGCTGCCAAGGGACGCGTCTGGGATCGTGAACCCAAAGTCCGCCCGGTGTTCTAGAAACGGGCAACTCTTCGCGCATAATAGTCTCTCTGATCCGCCGCAATATAGGTACCCTTCCGTCACTGCGCCCTCGCGTCCTGCCTTCAGTCACGCTGATGGCAGTCGCCTTGCGCGCCTCTGTCGCCGCTTCACTCCTCGCCACGCTGCTCACCACACTCGTTGCGCAGCAGCCACCTACCATCCACGTCCCAGTCCGTCTCGTTGCCGTACCCACGCTGGTTCTCTCTCAGCAAGGCCGCGTCATAGACGGCCTCACTTCAAATAACTTTCACCTCTACGACAACCAGCGCCTCCAGAACGTAAAGCTGGAACTCGGTTCGCTCCCACTCTCTGTCGTCCTCGCCATTCAGGCCAACAATGACGTTCGCCACTATCTTCCCTTCATCGCCCAAATAGGTACCGTGGTGGAAACCATGTTAGTCGCCGAAACCGGTGAAGCCGCTGTCATCACTTACAACGACGACGTGACTGTTTCAAAGCCTTTCGCTAGCGGCGAGGTAGAAGCCGTCTTCCGAAAACTATCTCCATCCGGCCAGCCCGCGCGCATGATTGACGCTGGCCTTAAGGCCATTTCGCTCCTCAAAGACCAGCCGGGCGCACGTTCCCGCGTCTTGCTCTTCATAGGGCAACCAGCAGACCACGGCAGTCATGCCGCGCTCTCCTTCCTTCAGCAGAGAGCCGAAAGCGAAAACGTTTCCATCTACGCTTTGACCCTCCCTCTCTTCGGAAAGTCTTTCGTATCCGATTCCTTCCACCTAAGTGGCCTCGGCAGCCAGGGCTCCAAAGGTGGCTATCGCGCCAGCGTAGAGCTTACCAAGCTCCTCCCCGCTCTCAAACGCAGCGCCAAAGCAGCAACCACCAGCGATCCCTTCTCTCTACTCACTTCCGCAACAGGCGGCGTTCAGCTCCACTTCCGCAAGCTGGATCAACTCGAAAATGCGCTGCTACTCATCGGGCAAGAGTTGAGAAGTCTCTATGTTCTGACCTACTCGCCAGATTCCCTCACCCCCGGCGATCACAAAATCACCATCCAAGTAGACCTTCCCGGTGCCAAGGTCTTTTCACGGCCAGGCTACGCAGTACCCACTAAGTAACTTTCCATTGACTCGCTCCCTCCGGCGTCGTGGTGTAGTCGTCTACGCCTAATCATCTCTTGCTACTCAGATGACAAGTGAGATAACATTCCTCTAAGCAGTTTGCTTTGGTTTAGGGAGTAGTTGCCTTGTCGTCTCTGCCTCCACCCTGCCTGTCGTTCCTGCCTCCCAAGTCTGCTAGCTCGACTTGTGGCTTCGTAGCCGCTTGGCCGTTTATTCCACCTGTCTTCAGGAGACTCTTTTGATCAGAACGTGGTTTGCCAGAATTTCTATTTCTCTTTTGCTTACTCTCGCCGGTTGTGTCGCCCAGGAGATCTATGCCACACTCACCGGAACTGTTACCGATACATCCGGTAGCGTGGTCGCAGGGGCTTCTATTGTGGTCCACAACGATGCCACCGATACCGACGTTCGTACCGTTGTATGGGAACGACCTCGGCAAAGCTGAAACGGCCTCTCAACCAGTCCGCTGCCGCGGTATCTTGTCTTGAGAAAGCAATCGATCTCGACCGACTATATCCTGGCTAACTAGGGCCACGTCGCCACCCTGCACAAATTCGCCCGCGCCCGCAAAGCTGAGGAAGAAACTGCAGCGTGCCGAGGCTAACCGGTGTGCCAACTACAACAAAAAACTGGACACGATCCCATTCCGCAAAGTCTTGCCGCAAAGCTTTTGACAATCTCGAAGTGAACTTAGTTCGCCCGTGTTGTATGGAAGCTAATCTACCAACTCTAACGGTATTCGTGCGCGAATTTAACGTCGTTCAGCGCCTGTTCAATGCTGAATTGCAGTTCCAGCGAGGAGGAGAAGGGCCCTCTTCTAAGCCCGTTTATGAAAATAGTGGGAGTCGAGTGCACACCGATCTGAATCGCAAGTCTCTCGTCCGTGTTGAGCACGTTTTCCAGTTCTCGCGCCTGGACACACTGTCGCCAGGCTGCGGGATCCAACTGAGAGTCTACAAGGAATTGCCCGACAATCGCATCGAAGTTGTGCTCGTTGAGCCTTGTCTGATTGTCAAACAGGAAGTCATGAAGCTTCCAAAATGCATCATTTCCCTGTAAGTGTACGCAACTGGTGGCCATTGCAGCCGATCTTGCCCAGGGATGCATCGACAGCGGCAACTGTTTGAACGTCACCTGTATCTCACGTTGAATAGCGGGTGGAAGCGAACTCAGCTCCTTTTCCAAGTTCTTGCAAAACGGGCATTCAAAATCGGAGAAGACTACGATTGACACAGAGGCTTGGGTGAGACCGCGTGTGGGACTGGATTTAGCATTCAACAACTTACTTACCAAACGTCCCTGCTGCCTCCTCGCGACCGCAGGGTCTGACGTGGCTCGATTTTGTCAGCCAGTCATAACTGAGGATTTCAGTACTTCGGCAAACTCGTTAGGCGTGCGGTAACCCAGGCTGCTGTGAGGCCGCTCGCAATTGTATTCGTTTTGCCACTGTG